>Ga0210057_1000374_pt1 | contig 75181 bp, 80 predicted proteins | sample CryGeyCG2114_010_2_FD_183968 | JGI IMG/M metagenome (GOLD analysis project Ga0210057, IMG submission 183968) | Groundwater microbial communities from aquifer - Crystal Geyser CG10_big_fil_rev_8/21/14_0.10 (SPAdes) (version 2) | ecosystem: Environmental > Aquatic > Deep subsurface > Groundwater ...
TAGCGGGTATTCCACTGCCTTTTATGAGTTACGGCGGTTCCGGTCTTTTGACTGTTTTCGCCGGATTGGGAATATTGATGGGAATGAGAAGATACAGCATCAATATTCCTGACGACCCGCATTTGATTTAGGTTTCTTGGGAAAAACAAAAAACCATCGGTTATAAAGGAGTGTTATAATTAATGTATTAATGTAGTCCGCCTTCGCCAAGGCTTCGGCGGGATGCTCAAAAATTATAGTCGTTAACACTCCTTAATTTTTAACACATGTGCGGCATTGTAGGATACATAGGAAATAGAAAGGCGATTCCGGTTATTATTGACGGTCTGAAGCGATTGGAATACCGCGGTTATGATTCCGCGGGCATCATTGTTTTAAATGAAAATCAGCACAGGATTTTCAAAAATAAAGGCAGGGTGACGGACCTCGAAAAAATGGTTGATTCCGATTTCGACGGCAGAATAGGCATTGGCCATAGCCGTTGGGCAACTCACGGCAAGCCGAGCTATAAAAACAGCCATCCCCATTGGTCCTGCGACAAAAAAATATTCGTGGTTCATAACGGAATCATCGAGAATTACAAAATTCTCAAAAGCAAGCTTGAGAAAAAGGGGCATAAATTCAATTCGGATACCGATACCGAAGTTTTCGCCCATTTAATTGAAGACATTCTCAGTTCACAAAAAGGAAAAATCACTTTTGAAGAAGCTGTGCGTTTGGCGCTCAAGATAATTCAAGGAAGCTACGCTTTTGTTATTATCAATTTGGACGAGCCGGATAAACTAATCGTCGCCAGAAATTCGAGCCCGCTTTTAATTGGAATAGGCGATACTTCAAAAGAAACCGCTCAGGAATATTTTGTGGCTTCGGATGCCAGCGCCCTTCTTTCTTATACAAGAGGAATTGTTTATTTGAACGACGGCGAATACGGAATTTTAACCCAGAAAGGTTATAGAATTGCCGATTTAAACCGTAAGCCGATCCAAAAAGAAAAACAACTTATCGAGTGGACGCTGGAAGAAGCTTCAAAGCAAGGATATCCGCATTTTATGTTGAAGGAAATTTTTGAAGGACCGGAAGCGGTTGAAAATTCCAGCCGCGGCAGAGTGCTGGCCAAAGAAGGAAAGGCGAAATTAGGCGGCATCGAAAGCGTGAGTCAGGAATTGAAAAAGATAAATCGTCTTATTATTACAGGTTGCGGTACGGCATATTATGCCGGTATGCTGGGTAAATATATGTTCGAGGAATACGCCGGAATTGCAACGGAAGTCGATAATGCTTCGGAACTGCGTTATCGGCAGCCGATTTTTCCTCCTGATTCAGCCCTGCTTTCGATAAGTCAATCAGGCGAAACAGCCGATACTTTAGCCGCTATCCGTGAAGCAAAAAAAATAGGTCTTACAATTTTAGGCATTACGAATGTTGTAGGTTCGACGATTGCGAGAGAAGTTGATGCCGGTGTTTATAATCATATCGGGCCGGAAATAGGCGTGGCTTCGACAAAGGCTTTTATCTCGCAATTAATTGTTTTGCTTTTACTTGTTTTGCATTTGGGCCGCGACAGAAAAATGTCCGCTTCGGAAGGAAGGCGTATTGCCGCGGAAATTGTAGTTTTGCCTTCAAAGATGAGGCGCATTTTCAGATTTAAAGAAAAAATTGAGCAGATAGCGCGAAAATATTCCAAATATGACAACTTTCTTTATATGGGAAGAAAATACAGTTTTCCCATTGCACTTGAAGGAGCTTTGAAATTGAAAGAAATTTCATACGCGCACGCTGAAGGATATAGCGCCGGAGAAATGAAGCATGGTCCCATTGCCATGATTGACGAGAATTTTCCGTCTGTTTTTATCGCGCCTAAAGACAGCGTTTACGAAAAAACGCTCGGTAATATGGAAGAGATAAAAGCGCGCGATGGAAAAATTATCGCTATCGCCACCGAAGGCGACGAGATGATTAAAAAAATCGCCGATGACATAATTTACATTCCAAAAACGCTTGAATTGACCTCTCCCTTACTTTCAATAATTCCCCTCCAATTATTCGCGTATTATATGGCTGTTTTGCGCGGTTGTGATGTAGACAAGCCGCGGAATTTGGCTAAATCAGTGACGGTTGAGTAGGAAGCGAGGAATCCCTGCCCCGTAGGATCGCCGAAGGCGACTCCTTCGGGGTTGCCAAAAGCGTGACAGTGGAATAATTTAAAATATTATGAAAGCGATTATTTTAGCAGCTGGTGAAGGCGTGAGAATGCGGCCTTTAACGGAAAATAAGCCGAAGCCGCTTCTTAAAGTTGCCGGTAAAACAATTTTAGAGCAGATAATTTCCCGCTTGCCCGAAGAAGTAAGCGAACTTATTTTAGTTGTCGGTTATTTGGGCCAGCAGATAATGGATTTTTGCGGAGAAGAATTTTTCCTCTAATCTTGCTTCAACCGGCGTGTTTTTGCTCGATACCAAAATTTTTGATTATGAAGCGGATATGCATCCTAACGGCGAATATTATCTGACCAGCGCTCTTTCAAAAATGTTAAAAGCCGGCCACAAAGTTTACGCCGTAAAATCCACTTTATGGCTTCCCATCGGTTATCCGGAAGACATTGGAAAAGCCGAAAAAAAATTGCTAGAATTCAATATATGAATACAGCGATTTTTCAGTATTTGCATGGTTTTGCCGATCAAAGTGTTTGTTTTGATTCAATCATCATTTTTTGCGCTCAATATCTTTCCTATATAATGATAGCGGTTTTAGGTTTGTTTTTGATTTTTGGCAAAGACAGAAAGCGGGAATTGAAAATGATTTTTTATGCTATCGCCGGTGTTATTTTGAGCCGTTTAGTCATCGTTGAAATTATCCGCTATTTTTATCCGGTAACTCGGCCTTTTGTTGTTTATCAATTTACGCCTCTGATTTACGATTACGCCAGTTCTTTTCCTTCGGGCCACGCGGCGTTTTTCTTCGCTCTTGCGACAATAGTATTTTTATTCCATAAAAAATGGGGCATTGCCTATTTTTTGGGAGCTATTATAATATCCATAAGCCGAATTATGGCCGGAGTTCACTGGCCGATGGATATTTTGGGAGGAATTTTAGTAAGCATTGGAGCAGCTATTGTGATTTTTAAATTTTGCGAAAGAAAACAATTTTTTCAAATTCTAGGTGTGGGCGCGCAAAATTTGCGAAGCAAATTTTAGGGATAAGGAATTTGAAAAATTTTGTTTTCTGAAGCACCTATGGTCAAAACTCGCCTATTAGCAATTTTTATTCTTTTAATGGGAGCCTTAATCGGCTATTTTATCGTTGCTCCGCATGTGAATCCCGGCAGTATTTTTGACCGTCTTCCTTTTCGGCTCGGCCTTGATCTTAAAGGCGGCGCGCATCTTACTTACAAAGCAGATACCGCGTCTTTAGGCAGCGGAGAAATCGGAGAAGCGATGGCGGGTTTGCGCGATGTTATAGAGCGCAGAGTAAATATGTACGGCGTTACAGAATCGGTTGTTCAGGTTGAACAAAGCGGCAGCGCGTTCAATCCTTTAGAAAGGGAACAACGGTTGATTGTTGAATTGCCGGGCGTCGTTAATTTGGATGCGGCGATTAAAATGATCGGCGCTACGCCTTATTTGGAATTTAAAACCGAGCGCATGGAAACAGACAGAGATATAATTTTGGAAGCCCAGAAAAAAAATGAGCGGATGAACGAAGATCCTTATTTTATTCCCACATTGCTCACCGGCCGTTATCTTCAAAAAGCAACTTTGGATTTTAACCAAACAACATACGAGCCGAGCATTCTTCTCAGCTTCAATAAAGAAGGCGAAGAACTTTTTGCTCAAATTACAAAAGAAAATGTCGGTCATCGCGTGGCTATTTATCTTGACGGCGCGCCAATTTCCGTTCCGGTCGTAAGAGAAGAAATAACAAGCGGACAGGCGCAAATTACAGGTGATTTCAAAGCGCAAGAAGCCAAAGAATTAGTGAGAAATCTTAATTCCGGCGCGTTACCAATCCCTATTACTCTTATTTCCCAGCAGAGTATCGGCGCGTCGCTTGGCGAAGCGGCCCTTCAAAAAGACCTTTGGGCGGGACTTATCGGTATTTTGGCGGTGGCTTTATTTTTGATTTTTTGGTATCGTGTGCCGGGTTTTATTGCGGTTGTCGCGCTTTGCATTTATGTGGTTTTATCACTTTTCATTTTTAAATTGATTCCGGTCACTTTGACCGCAGCAGGCATCGCCGGCTTTATTTTATCGGTTGGTATGGCTGTTGACGCCAATATTCTTATTTTCGAAAGAATGAAAGAAGAAGTGCGTTTGGGAAAAACTCTGCAAACTTCAATAGAAGAAGGGTTTCACCGCGCATGGCCATCTATCCGCGATTCCAATATTTCCAGCCTTATTACATGTTTTATTCTTTATTGGATGGGAACATCCATGGTCAGAGGTTTTGCTTTGACTTTAGGTATAGGTATTTTAATCAGTATGTTTTCAGCTGTCGTTATCAGCCGGACATTTCTTTTAGCATTAGGTCTTAAAGAATCAAAATGGTACGTAATCGCAAAATAACATATATTTTTTCGATAGCGCTGGTAGTCGTAAGTCTTTCTGCTCTTTTCGCATGGAAACTGAAATTAGGCATCGATTTTACCGGAGGTTCTTTGCTTGAAGCTGAATATGCCGACGGTCGTCCTGAAATTTCAAAGATACAGCAATCCGTTGACGGATTGGGTTTCGGCAATATTGTTTTACAGCCTTCCGGAGAAAAAGATTTAATTGTCCGTCTTAAAGATTTGTCGGCAGAAGAGCATAAAGCGCTACTTGATGCTTTAAAAATTGAAGGAAAAACTCCGATGGAGAAGCGTTTTGATTCCATTGGCCCGGTTATCGGAAAGGAATTAAAGCGTAAATCTTTGATAGCGATTGGGATTGTTGTTCTTATGATTATTCTTTATATTGCTTGGGCTTTTCGGAAAGTTTCCCGGCCGGTTTCTTCGTGGAAATACGGCGTTGTCGCGGTTATCGCGCTTATACATGACATTACAATTCCCACCGGCGTATTTGCTTTTCTGGGCCATTTTAAAGGCGTTGAAGTAGACATACTTTTTATTACAGCGCTTCTTACAACTTTAGGATTTTCCGTTCATGATACGATCGTTGTTTTTGACAGAATCAGGGAAAATTTGAGAAGAGATGCCGGTAAAAGTTTTCCGGAAGTTGTCGAACATAGCATCAGACAGACATTAGCGCGCTCAATCTTTACTTCAATGACGGTGATTCTGGTTCTTATCGCGCTTTTATTGTTTGGCGGCCCCTCCACTAAATATTTTTCCCTTGCCTTGCTTTTGGGCGTTACTTTCGGAACTTATTCCTCGATTTGTTTAGCCAGTCCGCTTTTGGTAACTTGGCAAAAATGGAACGAAAAGACAAAACAGGAAAAACTAAAAAGATAATCATAAAACGAATTGTCGTCGGTCCTATTGAAACAAATTGCTATTTGGTCGCCGACAATAGAACGAGAGAAACAGTTATTATTGACCCGGGCGGCGAGCCCGAAAAAATTTTCAGCGCGATAAAAGAAAATGGATTAAAACCGCGATTCATTCTTTTAACCCACGAGCACCCCGACCACACGGGTGCCTTGGAAGCCGTTTCGGAATTTTTAAATATCAAGCTTCGCAAAGTAAAAGATGGCGAAGAAATAAAAATAGGGGATTCGAATATAAAAATTATTGCAACCCCTGGTCACAGCGCAGAAAGCGTTTGTTTTATTGTCAGCGACCCCGCCGATGGCGGGGCAGGTAATATTTTTAGCGGCGATACGTTATTTTATCGAGGCATCGGCAGGACGGATTTGGAAGGCGGTGATTTTATTCAGATCCAGAAATCCTTGAAATACTTAATGAAATTTCCCGATAATTTCAAAGCTTGGCCCGGTCACGGCCCGAAGACGACAATAGGGGAAGAGCGAGAATTAAACCCGTTTTTATAATGTGCGTTGACGATGATGTTATTTTAATGTTAGTCTTATAAAAACGTTCTTTTATAAAGGAGGCATCGGATGCTGATTATCTTTGATCTTGATGGGGTTTTACTTGGAGCGTCGTGGAGGGGGTTGTTCGAGGCGTATAAAGAGATGATTTCCGCCGCTGGCAAGGATTACAGAAAATATTTCACCACTTTTAGGGAATTTAAAGAATGGTGGAGCCCCGATTGGCAGGAAAACATCGGGAAAATTGGCATTAGGGAAAAAGATTTAGGCGAAGCACACGAAAATTTTTACAGAATCTATAATTCTTATGCTTATTTATTTGCGTGGTCTAGTAAAGTTGTTTGCGAATTAGCTAAAAGTCATCAATTGTCTATTTTCACCAATAGACATAGTTCGAGCGCCAGAACACTTATAAAGCCGATTTCAAGGCACTTTGCTTGTATTATCGGTGGCGAAGACGTGCGGAGATTAAAACCGGACCCCGAAGGCATATATAGAATTTTGTCTATTTTGGAAAAAGAAGAAGAAAATACTTTGATGATTGGCGATATGCCGGAGGATATTATAGCGGGAAAACTTGCCGGCATAAAAACCGGCGCGGTAAAGTGGGGATTGGGAGATTGGAAAAATCTTTTGGCCGAAAATCCTGACTATACATTTGAAAAATATAAAGATTTATTGCGGATTTAAAAAAGGAGCGACATAGTCGCTCCTTTTAAATTTTATCTAAATCCAGTAAATTTTTAACAAAATACAGCTAATTTATTATGTCAAGTACGGATTTGAAGGCTTGGAGCAGGGAGTTTTTTAAAAATTTTATCACAGTATAATTTAAGGAAGACAAAATTATTGTATCCCATGTTATAATTAACATAAAAGGCTATGGAATGGTTTAAGCAACAAATGGAACTATGGCCTCGAATAATTACTCCGGAAGAATTAAATGAAGAACTGGAAAAGGCAGCAAGGCGGGGAAGAAGAAAGGGCGAGGACCTGGTCTCTAAAGAAGAGACCACTAAAGCCTTGGAAGGAAAAGAAGCGACACCGATTAAAATTTGCTCCCGAAAGAAAAATCTTGAAGAAGTTAAAAAGATTATCAGAATACTTTCAGAATCTGAAGCGAAGAAAATATAAATTAAAAAAATAATAATGCAACGGGGAATCGCAACTTTTACGCTTGATTACGGAAAGTGTCCGGCTTGGTTGTTTGAACGGATGAAAAGGTTAGGAAAGGAAATGGCGCAAGTGATTGTAATGGAATATGGTCCCGAGGAATTCATTAAACGCCTTGCGGATCCGGTCTGGTTTCAATCTTTAGGAACGGTACTTGCTTTCGATTGGAACGCTTCCGGGCTTACGACAATTCTTACCGCCGCTTTGAAGGAAGCATTGAGGGGTGAGGAAAAGGAACTCGGAATTTTTATTTGCGGCGGAAAAGGGAAAACTTCCCGAAAAACTCCCGCACAAATCCAAAATTGGGGACAAAATTTGAATTTTTCGTCTCTTCAGGTTAAAAATTTGATTTATAACTCTAAAATGGCCGCCAAAGTGGACAGTTCTTTAGTCCAAGACGGCTTTCAGATTTATCATCATTCCTTCTTTTTTACAAAAAGCGGCGCATGGACAGTAGTACAACAAGGGATGAATATGGCCAGTCAAACAGCCCGCAGATACCATTGGTTTTCTGAAAATATTAAGGATTTGGTTTGCGAGCCCCATTCTGGCATTAGCTCGGAATTAAGGGTGCCAACATTGAATTTAGTGGCTCAACAAAGCCAAAATACGCGTCAAATGAGTACGGAATTGGTTCAATCCGGCTATGCTACTTTAATGAAAGATATTGAGCTTTTACGCCATAATTCTTCGGAATTGCATAAAATGGCTCAATTGCGGCTAAAAGATGATAATTTAACCCTTTTACAACTTGAAAATAAAGAATTTACCTGGTATCCGGTCGCTATTGAAGATTTTTCGAAAAGCCGTTATTTAAAAAAGATTTTAGCCAAAATTTGCGACCAAAAGCCTGAAAATTATGAATGTTTATTAAGCCAAGACGGCGTTGGGCCGAAAACTATCAGGGCGCTTGCACTGGTATCTGAAGTTATTTACGGCGCCGAACCTTCATACGAAGATCCGGCAAGATACAGTTTTGCGCATGGCGGAAAAGACGCCACGCCTTATCCCGTGGATAGGATTACATACGACCAGACTATTGAAACAATGAAGAAAGTTGTGGCAAAAACAAAAATCGGCATTTTTGAAAAGCAGAAAATACTCAAACGTCTTGAAAAAAGCTATAACGGAGTATAATTAAAAAATATGATGTTAAGATGCCCACTTTTTCGAAATAATGGTAATTTTCCAAGCCGGTTTACATGCGATGGAGCGAATGTAAATCCGCCTTTGATAATTGAAGATGTTTCAAGAGATGCTAAAAGTTTGGTTTTGATTGTTGAAGACCCTGATGCCACGGGAGGTTTAGTTTTTACCCATTGGATTATTTGGAATATTCCGCCCGATATAATAGAAATTCCGGAGGGACAATTGCCTCGCGAAGCCAAAGAGGGAAGAAATGATTTCGGCGAAGAGAAATACGGCGGGCCTTGTCCTCCTAGAAATGCCCGGCCGCACCGTTACGTGTTTAAACTCTATGCCCTGAATATTGCCTTAGACCTGCATAGCAGTTCAGAAAAACACAAAGTAGAACAGGCAATGGAGGGCCATATTCTTGAATATACAACATTAACGGCTATGTATGGCCGAGTTACATAACGTTCTATAGATATTTTTCAAAATTTTTATTTGGATTTCCGCGCAGGTAATCTTCAAAACTCATTTCATTTTTTCCTTCCGGTTTAACGCGTTTTATTTTTAACGCGTTATTTTTTATTTCGGCTTGTGTAATAATTAATCTCTTCCCTTCAATAAAAGCGTATGCGCCAGGCCAAGGAGTAAAAGCGCGTATTTCTCTTTCTATTGTTTCCGCCGGCTCCCTCCAGTCAATCAGCCCATCTTCTTTTGTGATTTTTTTGCAATAAGTCGCTTTTGAGTGGTCTTGTTCCTGCGGTTTGATTTTTTCTTTAATCCATTTGGGAATAATCTCAATTAATAATTTTGCTCCCAATTCAGATAATTTTTCTTTTAGCTCTTTATAATAGAGATTTGAGATTTGAGATTTGCCTGCCCCGTGGGCTTGTCCTTCGGGGAGATTTGAGATTTTTAATATTGGTCCCTCGTCCATTTTTTCATTGAGCAACATAATACTTATGCCTGTTTTTTTGTCACCGGCTAAAATTGTCGATTGAATAGGCGAAGCGCCGCGCCAACGGGGAAGAAGAGAGGGATGAATATTTAGAAATCCATATTTTGGAATATCCAGTATTTCTTTGGTAAAAATCATTCCAAAAGCCGCGATAACAGCCAAATCCGGACGCAATTTCTCTATTATTTCCAAAAGTTCATCCTTATTTTCCGGCTGATATACGGGCAAACGATATTTTTCCGCTAAAATTTTAACCGGCGATGGTGTTAAAATCTGTTTTCTGCCAACTGGCTTATCAGAGCTGGTAATTACGCCCACTATCTGATAGCCGTTATTTATCAACGCCTCCAGCGGCTTTATCGCAAACTCCGGCGTCCCCAAAAACACGATTTTTAAGATTTTTTTGTCCATATGAATTATGTTATCACGTGAATTATTTTTAATCTACGGCATCGCTCATAGGTTATAAGTTATAGATGTTAGAGTAGATGATAAATAAAATGCTTATTTTATTTTACCCTCAATTTATAAAGTATATAAATTAACCGATCGGAGAAATTATATACTTTTGAACTTTTATTTTTTAAAATAAAAATATTAAAAATATAAAGAGTTTTGTCAACGCTTAAAATACGCTATAAATTCTTTTAAAAATTTTATCTTATAGGGAGGACTTTATTAAATCTTTAAAGTGATACAAAACCTTTCCATCTTCCATCTCATCAATTAAAAATAATTTTACAAATGGCTTAATGTTCAGTTGCTCTTTAAGAAATTCAATTTCCTCCGTGCAAGGAAACGGGTAAATCCAGGCGCTCTTTTGGCATTGATAAAAACCGAGGTTTTTAAGTTTTTGCCGCAAGGCGGCCCGCGCCTTTTGTCTTGTTTCGGGGATATCAAAAATTAGCAATCTCCATTTGCCATCCCATTTTTTAGGTTTTGCCAAAACCATTTCGTTTAAAATAAATTTTTTGATTTTCTCCTTTCCCTTCTCGGTTGTTTTATAAATCAGATAACCATCTTTTTCTTCCAAAAATTCAAGAGCACGCTGTTTTTTTAAAATATGAAAACTTTGCCATATTCTTCTGTAATTTTCGTACCGTTGTTTCTTGCGTCGTGCCATGATGTTGGTAAAAAAGGAAAACGCATTAGGTGCCATAATCCCGAAAGTTAAAACGCCGCCAAAAGCGATTAAGACCAGAGCGGCGCGAAGCGCAGTTTTTGCCTTTTCGTTTTCCCTCACGATTTTTATAAGTTCTTTTTGAAAAGATGATTCGAGAGTGGTCTCAAATTTAATCGGTTTGTGCTTTCTGGCCATATATCATTATACTATATTTTATTCTTGAATAGTATAAAAATCAACTGATCGGAGAAAAAATACACTTTATTTTTCAAATTTTCTGGCGATGAAGTTTTGGACGATGCCCAATTTTAGATATTTTTCTCGCGCAGTTTTCGGCAGATATTTGAAATCTTTGATAATTTTGCGGCAGTTTTTCTGATGGCATCTGCATTTCATAGTCCAATCGTCTTCATCCATTGTCGTGGAATAATCATATCTTATTTCTTCATCTATATATATATTCTTAATGGCAATGAGTATTTTATCATTTTTGATTCCGGCATTGGGATTACAGGAATGATTTACTAATACTCCTGGTTTTTCTATATTAATGTATTTATTATTTCCTATTTGTAGAAAATCGCCCCATCGGTATTTTTTTACTTTCTTATTTCTTTTTTCAGTAAATTCAGAATTTATTTTTCGCCCTTTGAATTTTAAAATTACCTCGTTCTTTTTGATAGGTATTTTTGCAAAGACGCCTACTCCGACATCGGTACCGGCTATATAATATTTTTGTGTAATTTTACGCATATGCGGGATTTTACACATTTTGCGACTGATTATTTTGAGGGAGTATTCTTTTTAAGGCGAGCGCTTTATCAGTGAACAAAATGCCGTCCAAGTGGTCTATTTCATGTTGAATTACCTGGCTGAATAAGCCGGATGCGCCTCTGGTGAATTTTTTGCCGCTTTCATTGTAAGCCTCCACTTTTACTTTTTCGAACCGCTTAATCGCGCCGTAAATATTGATTACGCTTAAACAGCCTTCCGTGAGCATTTTTTGTCCGCGTGATTTTTTGATTATTTTAGGATTTATAAAAACAATATAGCCGTAATTTTCTTTTTTATCCTCCTTGGTATGGGAAGACAGAATATATTCCGTAACGACGAAAATGCGCAGAGATTTTCCGATTTGCGGCGCCGCGGCGGCAACCGCCTCTTCATTTTCAGAAATTGCTTTTTTCAATCTTCCGATGACATTACGAATCTCCTTGCTTTGAATGTTTTGGGCAGGAATTTCTTCGGCAATTTTTCTCAAAATATCATTTCCTTTTTGGATTATGGTAATTTTTGAATTTTGATTTTTCATTTTACCTATTTTATTATTTATAATTTGTTTCCGTAATCTGCGTTCTTTCCTGGCAAGTGAGCGGTTTCACTTTTTCCGAGAGATCAGCTTTCAGTTTTTGAAGAGTCGCCAGCATCTCGTCGGTCTCACGTTTTATTTTTTTATTGCTGGGCTTATTGTCAATATATTGATTCGCCAATTGTTCAAGACTATTATAAAAACCGTATTCTTTGTGGCTGGCATTTATAAAATCGCGGATAATTTCTTTGCAAAGCGCCGCGCCGATTGTCGGCTGCATGTTTCTTTTCTCCTTCAAAAACCAGATAAACAGCATTTCAATCTGAAATTTCGAAAGATGCCGCAAGGCATTTTTTATGAGACTGCCGTCTTTAAAGCGCGTGAAATAAGGCTTATTTTTACGGATTGCTTCGCAATATTTTTGGAACGAATTCATAAGGGCATTTGTCGGCGCCTTCGGCTCTTCGATTTTTTTTGTTCCTTTTTTCTTCTTCATTTATTCCAAATTGACGGCAAAAAGAACGCCGCTATCGAGCACATAAACTTTTTTTACAGAAGAGAAAAGGGCGAATCTTGGATCCTTCCCTTTGTATATCGGTTGCATAATTCTTCCCCCTCTTCCGTCTATTTCAAGGGCAAAAACGTTGTTTTGCACAGAAGCTATGATAATGTCTTTTCTTCCCGGGAAAAAATCCACATTCTTTACGGGAAATTTGAAACTCGATATCAAATAATTTGTTGATTCGCACGACTTGATATCACAAAGATAATAAGGAATCAACGTTTTATCTTTCAACCATTCAACCCAAACTTCATTTGTTTTATTATCGAACCAAAGCCGTTCCGTATTTTGGCTGTTGAATTTCTGATATTTATGATTGACGGTAATTTTTACATCCGGCTCTCGCGATGCGCTTACAGTTCCTTTATTGAGATCAAAAGTCGCCCGGATCGTAGTTTTCCAGCCTTTTAGAACAACGGAGCCGTTTTCCCAGAAAATTTCTGAAATACCTCCTGCAAAAGTAAGAAGTTTAGTGGTTGTCGCGGATGTGTTCGTCAAAAACGTGTTTGTTTCAGGCAAATAAAAGATTACCTCTTTTCCTTCAGGTTTATTTTCTTCCAAAAAGAGAATCTTATCATAGGGCGAAGCCCATACCGAGAAAAAATCTCCTTTTAAAAGAACTAAGCCTTCCGGAGTTTGAGGAATTAAAAATGCCCTGGCTTCTACCACAAGTCCTTCTTTGACGTTCAAAACTTTTTGCCAAGGCCAATATCCTTCTTTGGTAACAGCAACCTGATAGTTTCCTTCCGCAAGATTTTGCAAAAATAAACCGCTTTGAAAAATATTGGTTTCTTTTTCTTTTTTATTTTCCACTAAAATCTCCGCTCCCGTAACCGGCGAGGCAATATATAATCCGCCGGTCCGCCCGAACTTGAATTGGCTGTTTATTCTGTAGCCGAGAGTATAAAGAAGCAATGCCGGAGCCAAGATAAAAAAAGTTAAAGACAAAAAAGCTATAATTATGCGTCTTTTTCGGAGTGTCATAATGGCTTTATTTTACCGAAAATAGTTAAAAATTCAAGGTTTTTAAGAAAACAAAAATCCCGGTTCTTTTCAGAGTCGGGATTGGTCTTTCGGTTTAAATAAAAAGCGGCCAGTTTTGATCTTTCTGTTTTTTTTAATTTACTTAATTTGCCGCGGATTTTAAAAAGGTACTCGTAGAAAACGAGTGAAAACAGAAAGATTTCAAGGGTTAGATTCTGTAGCAACCTTTTCATTTTTTCTCCTTTTCAAGGCGTATTTTGTTCCGAAGATAGGTTATCATAAAGCCATGAATCTGTCAATAGTGGATAGAATTGAAAAGATGGTCAATAGGTCATAGAATATTAAGGTGGAAAATGAAAAATTTATCATTCAAGGTTTAGAAGGACAAAGAGCCTTTGAGGGGAAAATACCGGTTAGAGGCGCGAAAAACGCAGTTCTTAAAACTTTTGCCGCCTCGCTTCTTTTTGGCAACGAGATTCGCGTAGATAATGTTCCTTTTATTCAAGACATTGCGAATATGAATGAGCTTCTTAGGCATTTGGGTGTGGGAGTCGAGCGGATTGAAGAAAAGTCTTTTGTTTTAAATTCACCCGATGCTATAGGCACGGATCTTTGCGGAGATATCGCAAAATCTTTTCGTTCCTCAATAGTTTTGACCGGTCCTATTCTTGCAAGAGAAGGAAAGGTAATCTTTCCTCATCCCGGCGGATGCGTTATCGGTGAACGGCCCATTGATATTTTTTTGGAAAGTTTTAAAAAAATGGGAGCTGATATTGATATGCATGACCGGCAATATGTTATTTCCGCGGATAAGCTGGCTGGCGCGGAAATAGTTTTTAAAATTCCGAGCGTTACCGCAACCGAGACTTTGATGATGACTGCGACCTTGGTTCCCGGGAAAACGATTTTACATAATGTTGCTTGCGAGCCGGAAATAGTCGCTTTAGCCGATTTTTTAAATACAGGCGGCGCGGATATAAGCGGAGCCGGATCGCATACAATAGTTATTAAAGGCCGCGATTCTTTATTGAAAAGCAAAGAGCCTTACCAGACGCCGCCTGACCGTATTGAAGCGGGAAGCTTTGCTATTTTAGCCGCAGTTTGCGGTAAGGATATTGAAATCACTGATTGTAAGCCTGATCATCTTAGGGTTTTTCTTCGCACATTCGACAATGCCGGAGTGAATTTCGAGACAACCGAAAATAGTATTCGCATCAAAATGTCCCCGCAATTAAATGCGATTAATGTTAAAACGCATGAATATCCGGGTATTCCGACGGATCTTCAATCTCCATTAGCAGTGTTTTTAACCCAAGCTTCAGGCAGAAGCCTTATTTTTGAAACTGTTTTTGAGAGCCGTTTGGATTACTTGAGCGAATTATCTAGAATGGGAGCAGACGTGATGATCTGTGATCCTCACCGTGCTTTTATTACAGGAGTCACCCCTTTAAGGGGACGCGAAATAGAGAGCCCTGATTTGAGAGCGGGTTTAGCTTTTATCATTGCCGCATTAGTTGCGAAAGGAGAATCAATCGTACATAATATTCATAATATCGATAGGGGATATGAAAATATCGAAGAGCGCCTTCAAATGGTCGGCGCAGATATAAAAAGAATATGAACTTTTTCGTAAGAAAATTAGGAATAGATTTGGGAACAGCAAACTCGCTAGTTTTTGTGCCCGGCAGAGGAGTTGTTTTGAACGAACCATCGGTAGTGGCTGTTTTGGTTCCGGAAAACAAAGTTTTGGCCGTTGGCAATGAAGCTAAAGCAATGATCGGAAAAACACCGGATACAATTATCGCGTATCGCCCTCTTAAAGACGGTGTAATTGCCGATTACCGCGTTACGGAAAGCATGATGCGGTTTTTCATAAAAAAATCTCTCGGCAAGTGGAATTTATTCAAGCCTGAAATTATGATTTCAGTTCCCGCAAGCGTTACTTCAACCGAAAGACGTGCAGTTATTGAAGCTACCGTTAAAGCCGGCGCTAAATCCGCTTACGTGGTTAAGGAACCGATTTTAGCCGCCATCGGTTCGGGTATTCCGATACAGGAAGCGCGCGGACACATGGTTGTTGAAATTGGCGGTGGAACAGCTGATATTGCCGTAATTTCTCTTGGCGGTATTGTTTGTGACGCTTCGATGAAAGTGGCCGGCAACGCCATTGATCAGGCGATTGCCGATTATATCAAAAAAACTTTTAATCTTGCCATTGGAGACCAAACGGCGGAAGAAATAAAGATTGCCGTTGGTTCTGCGGTTCCTTTGGAAAACGAATTGAAATATAGAATAAAAGGCCGCGATTTTCTGACCGGCCTCCCTCGGAGCACAGAGATTTCCAGTAATGAAATATTGAAGGCGATTGAAGGAGAATTAAAGGATATTATGAAGGCAATCAAAAATGTTTTGCACGAAACGCCGCCGGAACTTTCTTCGGATATTATCGACCGGGGCATAAGCATGTCGGGCGGCGGCTCTCTTTTGAGAAATATTTGCGAATTAGTGTATCAATCGACCGGCGTAAGAGCTCATCTTGTTGAGGAACCGCTTTTTGCGGTTGCAAAAGGAACGGGCATTGCTTTGGAGCATTTAGACGGTTATAAGCGCGGCATCATTTCCAAACGTTAAAATTAAAGTATGAACCCAATTTTAAAAGCTCATTGCGAGACCGGACATTTTAGCCACGGTTATTTACTGATTGGCGACCGTGAAAAATCGTTGATTTCCGGCCGAAAGGCAGCCGCAATTTTGCTGAATTATAAAGAATCTGCCCTCGCCTCCCATCCCGATTTTTACGAAAAATTTTTCGATTTTTTTAAATTGGAACAGAGCAATGATTTAAAAAGAAAACTTTCAATAAAACCGATTCTCGCCGAAAGAAAAGTGTTTTTACTGGGGATCAATTCTTTTGACCACGAAGCGGTGAATGGCCTTTCAAAAATTATAGAAGATTCTCCCGAAGATTGTTATTTTTTCTTTATGACAGATTTTCTCGAAGATGTACCCGTTGTTGTTCGCTCAAAACTGGTTAATCTTTTTGAAGAAGGAAGTTTTGAGTTAAGTAAAGAAAGGCGAGATTTTTACGAAAAATTTTTGATAACAAATCCGGCTGAGCGCTTTACTTTGGCAAAAAATGCCGCATCCGACAAAAAAAACGCGCTTGAATTTCTCAATGAAGTGGAAATTATTCTCAGCGAGAAAATAAAAGAAGAACATTCGCCCGAAATTTTTAAAAGTCTTCTTTATTCGCTCGAGGAATTGCAGGTCAACCGTCGTTTTCTTTTTGACCGTGTTTCACTGCCGAAAATGATAATTGAACATTTTGCCCTTATTTTGCCGCAATTGAGATAGCGCGAAATAATTGTTAGAATACATATTATATGCCCTACTATTTATCGCCATTAAAAAGAAAATTGCCGGAAATTAAGGATTGGCTTCAAAAAGAGCTTTCCTTGCTTCGAACCGGCCGCGCTTCGCCGGCGCTTTTAGACGGTATTTCCGTAGACTATTACGGCGCGAAACAGCCGCTCAAACATCTCGGTGCCATCAGTACGGAAGATGCGAGGACCTTGCGCTTCAAGCCGTGGGATATTGCTTTAATTCATCAGATAGAACAGGAGATTCGATACGCCAATTTGGGTCTGCAGCCGGTCGCCGAAAAAGATTCTCTTCGCATTATTTTTCCGGAATTAACGCAGGAGCGCCGGAAAGCGCTTCTTAAAGTAATTTCCGAAAAATTGGAGCAATCGAGAATTTCCTTGCGGCAATTGAGAGATGAATACTGGCGCGCGATTCAAGATCAGGAGAGGGAAGGGAAAATCAGCGAAGACGACAAATTCAGAAGCAAAGATGAATTACAGAAAATGATTGACTTAATCACGAAAGAACTGGAACAAATGGCTTTAGCGAAAGAAAAGGAAATTCAAGGTTAGATAATTATCAATGATAACATTTTTTATAATTCCTAGCGAGCCGCAAGTGAAAGATTGCTTTCATTTGCGGCGAGTAACGGAATTTCAAGCGCCATGACAGTGCTTATATTTATTGCTGTTTTAGCAGTGTTGGTTCTTTCCCATGAATTTGGGCATTTTATTTTCGCGAAAAAAGCGGGTTTGCGCGTTGAAGAATTCGGCTTTGGTTTTCCGCCAAGATTACTGGGCGTTCAAAGGATAAATAAGGAGAAAAGGTGGCGTTTTATATGGGGTCCAAGACAAGAGAAGGAATCGGAAAAAGAATCTGAAGAAGGCGACACGGTTTACTCTGTGAATATGATACCTTTGGGCGGGTTTGTGAGAATTCACGGAGAAAACGGAGGGGAAGTCGAAGATAAAAAAAGTTTCGGTTCTCAACCGCTTTATATCCGCGCCTTGATTCTTGTAGCCGGAGTTTTTTTTAATTTACTTTTGGCATGGCCTGTTTTAACGGCAGGTTTTTTAATTGGGACGCCAGCCAGCGTCAATGGGGGAAATATCAGCGGAGGAACATTAACCGAAAAAGGGGTAATGATACTTGAAGTCCAAAAAGGTACTTCTGCCGAAGCGGCAGGTTTGAAAGAAGGAGATTATCTTTTGCGTTTTATATCAAAAGACAACGATATACTTCAGGTTTCTGACGAAAAAAGTGTGCAGGATTTTATCGCAAAATATGCCGGCGCGGAAATCACAATAGATTATTTAAGGGGTAAAAAAGAATTTTCGGCCAAAGCAATTCCTTCAGTCAAACCCGAAGCAGGAAAAGGAAGTTTGGGAATCGCGATGGAGAGAGTTGGCATTATGAAACTTCCTTTTCATTTGGCAGTATGGGAAGGTTTAAAATCAACTATCAGATTAACGGTTATGATTTCAAAAGCGCTTTTTGCCTTTTTCGGCGATCTTTTCACGGAAAGAAAAATGATAGTGCAACTTTCCGGACCTGTTGGGATAGCGGGAATGCTTGGCAGCGCGGCGCAAACAGGTTTTGTCTTTTTTCTCCAGCTGGTTGCCGTGCTTTCGATACATCTTGCTTTGATTAATATCATACCTTTTCCGGCTCTTGATGGCGGGCGTCTTCTTTTTTTGGCCATAGAATTTGTCAAAGGAAAGCCGATAAGTCAAAAAGTCTCAAATATTGCGCATAATATAGGATTTGCTATGCTTATTTTATTGATGCTTATTATCACTTATCGGGATATTTTAAAACTAGTTAAATGAAACAATCGCAACTTTTTACAAAAACTTTTAAAAATGTTTCCAAGGATGATACATCCGCTAACGCCCAGCTTTTGACGAGAGGCGGTTTTATCCAAAAACTGGGAGCGGGAATTTATTCTTTTTTGCCTCTAGGTCTTTTGGTTTTAAAAAAAATAGAAAATATAATCCGCGAAGAAATGAATGTTATCGGCGGACAGGAACTTTTGATGCCGGCGCTTCATCCGAAAGAAATCTGGGAAGAAACCGGAAGATGGCAAACCGCGGACTATTTGTATAAACTTCAGGACCGGCAGGAAAAATATTTCGCTTTAGGCGCAACGCACGAAGAAGTTATTACCGATATTGCAAGAAAATATGTCTTTTCATATAAAGACCTTCCATTATATCTGTATCAGATACAGGTAAAATTTCGCGACGAATTAAGGGTTAAGTCCGGCCTTTTACGCACAAAAGAATTTCTAATGAAAGATATGTACAGTTTTCATGCCAGCGAAGAAGACAGAAAGGAATATTACGAGAAGGTCAAAAAGGCCTATGTGAAGATATTCGAACGTTGCGGACTCAAGGTTTTGGTGACGGAAGCTTCGGGTGGCATTTTTTCGAAAGAATATTCGCATGAATTTCAGGTTGCCACGCCCGCCGGCGAGGATATTGTTTACTTCTGTCCCAACGGCGATTTCAGTCAAAACAAGGAAATTGCCGGCAAAAAAACAGGTGACAAATGCCCGGAATGCGGAAAGACATTAGAAGAGACCAAAACTATCGAAGTGGGCAATATTTTCACTTTAGGCACCAAATATTCCAATCCCATGAAAGCTATGTTTATTGACAAAAACAGCTCTAAAAAGCCGATTATTATGGGTTGTTACGGTATCGGTCCGAGCAGACTAATTGGCGCGATTGTCGAAGTTCATCACGACGACAAAGGTATAATCTGGCCCGAGGCGATAGCCCCTTTTAAAGTCCATTTGATTGTCATAGAAGGTAAGGAAGATAAAAAAATTAAAGACACGGCCGATAAACTTTATCAAGATTTACAGGCAAAAGGCGTGGAGGTATTGTATGATGAACGTGAAGGAAAAACTGCCGGTGAAAAATTCGCGGATGCAGATTTAATAGGGATTCCTTACCGAGCGGTAATAAGCAAAAAAACTCTGAAGGAAAATAAAATCGAACTAAAAAAGAGAGATGAAGAGAAAACAAAATTAATAAACGAAGAGGAATTTATAAAATATGTTGGATAAATTTTTCGGGTTATTTTCTCAAGACATAGGAATTGATTTGGGTACGGCAAATACCCTTGTTTATGTTCCCGGCAAAGGGATTATTATTAATGAACCGTCAATTGTTGCCGTTAATCAGAAAACCGGTCAAATTGTGGCAATCGGCAATGAAGCAAAAAATATGGTTGGCCGCACGCCCGCGCATATCAATGTTATTCGCCCTCTTATTGAAGGCGTAATTTCAGATTTTGAAACGACAGAAGAAATGCTTTCTTATTTTATAAGAAAAGTTCAAAAAAGTTCGGTTAAAGTTTTTGCGCGGCCGGCGATTGTTATCGGTATTCCAACGGGCGTTACCGAAGTGGAAACGCGCGCCGTGCGCGATGCCGCAAAAAATGCCGGCGCCCGAAAAGTTTATATAGTTGAACAACCGATGGCCGCCGCCGTTGGCGTTAAATGCCCTATTCATGAACCGGTAGGAAATCTCATCGTAGATATAGGAGGAGGAACGGCCGATATCGCGATTATTTCCTTGAAAGGCATAGTGGTTTCAAAAAGTTTGCGCATAGCCGGCGATCGTTGGGATCAGGATATTATCCAATACGCAAGAGATGAATTTAAGCTTCTTATCGGGGAAAAAACAGCCGAAGATGTAAAGATTGCGATAGGTTCGGCAGTGGCTATAAATGGCGGGGAAATAATGGAAGCCACTATTCGCGGCCGCGATCTTATAACCGGTCTTCCCCGCGAGATTACGGTAACAGATGCCGATATCAGAGAGGCAACGGCAAAATCTATCAGAAGTTTGGTGAATACCATTAAAGAAGTTATTGAGGAAACGCCTCCGGAATTGATCTCGGATATCATGCACAGGGGTATTATTTTGGTCGGTGGCGGCTCTCAGTTGAGAGGTCTTCCCGAATATTTTACCAAGGAAACAAAAATTCCTGTCCGCCTTGCAGACGATCCTTTAACTGTCGTCGCGAGAGGTATGGGTTTTATACTCGAAAATTTAGAAAATTTCCGGGAAATACTTATAGAACATGAGAACGACATACCGCCCCAATATTAATAGAAGAAAGAGCAGAAAATTGATTTTAAGCGGGGCTTTAACCGCGCTTATTTTAATTGTAATTGTTTTTGGCGATTTTTCTTTCGGGATTATTGACAAACCAATTATGTACATTATTAGGCCGTTTTTCGGAATAAAAAATGTTTTTGGGCCCTGGTGGCAAAATTTGAGAATAGAATTCTATGAAAAAAAGTCCTTGCAGGAAGAAAATGAAATTCTGCGGGAAAAAATTATAGAGATGGAAACAAAAATTATCCGCAGTGAAATTCTGGAAAAAGAAAATGTAATATTGAAAAACGCTTTTTCAGCCGAGGAAAAGCAGAATTTTTTACTGGCATCGATTATTTTTCGGCCGTCAATAACTCCCTACGATATATTTATTATTGATTCCGGCTCCGATAATGGCGTTAAGGAGGGGATGCAGGTTTCGGCTTTCGGAAATGTTTTATTGGGTTATGTGGCGGATTTGTTTTCTGATACGAGTAAAATAAAACTTATTTCATCTTTTGGCGAAGAAACCAACGTTATTTTGGAATCTTCAGGGATTCCGACTATTGCAATCGGTCGCGGCGGAGAAAATTTTGAGATTATGCTTCCGCGCGCGATTAAAGCGGATGTAGGCGAGCGCATAATTACTTTAGGCAAACAGCCGATGCTTATCGGAATCGTCGAAAAAATAGAGCATCAGGAAGCGGATCCTTTCCAAAAACTTATTTTCCGCCTGCCGGTTAATATCCAATATTTAAGCCATGTGTTTCTTTTGTCCCGATAATTCGTTATGATTTTAAGAATTTTATCTTCTATCATTTTGATTTTAAGTGCTATTTTCGCGCCGTGGCCGGTTACTGCGGCGCTGGCCGTATTATTTGCGGCATCATTTTCCTTGTTTTGGGAAATGATTATTGCGGGACTGCTGCTCGGCGCCGTCTACGGTTTACCTGGGGGCGAATCGGGATTTTTATTCACGTTTTTTATTGTAAGCTTTACTGCCGCTTTTGTCATCGAAGAATTTTTAAAACGTTTTACCAGGGAACAAAATATTTTTTCCTCTTTTTTCGTTGCCCTTGCCGGAGGAATTACAATCGCTTTATTATGGATGATTTTCAAAATAACTTTATATGTCTAAGAGATTAAACAATCGTACGCTTGATCCTGATGAAATTTTCGCCGACTCCCAAAATATACCCGGTTTCGATAAATATCAATTCGAAGGTCGTTTGGAAAAACCCATCGCCAAATCTACATTCACAAGTATTAATTTTTGCTTTCTTTTTTTAGGAGGGTTGCTCCTGTCTCAAATAATATACTTGGAAATTGTAAAAGGCGAAATATATGTTTCGAAAAGCGAAACCAATTATTTGCGCGCTTTAAGCATTCCTTCAACGCGCGGTATTATTTACGACAGAAACGGCAAAGAATTGGCTTGGAATGATTCTCTGACGGAAAACGGCAATACAGAAGTGATAAGATCCTATTCCGAAATGCCTGGCTTAGGACATATTTTAGGATATATTGGAATAATAACCGCGGATAAAATAGCGGGCAAGGACGGTATTGAGAAAAAATATGAAGATGTTTTAGCGGGTGTAATAGGCGTGAAGCTTGTGGAAATGGATTCTAAAAATCAAGTTGCATCCGAAAGCATGCTTAGGCCCCCGGTAAACGGAAAAAACATTAAACTTACGATTGACGCAGAGCTTCAATCCGATCTTTATAATATTTTAGGGAGCGTTGTTCGGGAACGCGGTTTTGGCGGAGGAGCGGGCGTTATCCTGGATATCCATTCAGGAGAAACACTGGCTCTTACGAGTTATCCTGAATATAATTCCCAAATTCTTTCCCGAGGCGAACCGGAAGATATTATAAAGGGATATATCAATAATAAACAAAAACCTTTTCTTAATCGCGCAATTTCCGGCTTGTATCCGCCTGGTTCCATTATTAAGCCGATGATTGCCTTGGCGGCTTTGACGGAAAAAATCATCAGTTCGGAAAAACAAATTTTCAGCGCCGGCAGTATTTCTCTACCCAACCCATTTTTTCCCGAATTAAAAAGCGTGTTTATGGATTGGAAAGCGCACGGTTGGGTTGATATGAGAAGAGCGCTCGCGATTTCTTCAAACGTTTATTTTTACACGATCGGCGGAGGATATGAAGACGTAAAGGGTTTAGGCATCAGTAAAATTGATAAATACGCAAATTTGTTCGGCTTTGGCGCGAAAACAAATATAGATTTAGATAGAGAAGAGGAAGGAATGATTCCGAGTCCTGCCACGAAGGCGCTTAATACAAAAGATCCTATTTGGAGAATCGGCGACACTTATCATGCCAGCATAGGCCAGGGAGATTTTCAGATTACGCCAATCCAAGCGGCTGTTTATGCGGCTACCGTTGCGAATAATGGTCTACTCCTTCAACCTTATGTGGTAATTGATGATTCGAGCGACCAAACGCCAAAAAGAGGTAAAACATTGGCTATTCCTCCGGAATATTTCAAGATCGTTAAAGAAGGGATGCGGCTGGCGGTTCTTGAGGGGACTGCGCAAGGTTTGAGCGGCTTGGGAATAGATGTTGCCGCTAAAACCGGCACAGCTGAATTGGAATCTAACGCGACTAAGTTAGTCAATTCGTGGTTAATAGGATTTCTTCCATATAATAATCCTAGAATCGCTTTCAGTATTCTGCTGGAAAGAGGAAAACCAACCAACCTTATCGGCGGCGTTTATGCCGGTCGCCAGCTTTTGGAATGGATGCTTATCCACACCCCGCAATATTTGTCCCGTTAAAAATTCAACTATATAATTATGCGATGAAAAAATTATTATTGATATCCACAGAAAATTTCTAACGGGATTTGACGTCTGCCGATTAAACTAATAGAATGAGAAATCTGTTAATTGAACGACAATATGAATACATTGGAGTCACAATTTAATAATCCCGAATATTTGAGCCAGGAGGGGTTGGAAAAGTTGAAAAAAGAACTTGAAGAGCTTACAAAAATCCGGCGATTTGAACTTTCAGAAAAAATTAAGAATGCCTTGGCGCAAGACGATCTTTCGGAAAACGCTGAATACGACATTGCCAAAGAAGAACAATCAGAGAATGAGCGTCGTATTGCTGAAATCGAGGATATTTTGAGCCGAGCAGTGCTTATTTCAAAAGAAAGCGGCGGTACATATGTCCGCCTCGGTTCTTTGGTTTCTTTGAAAAAAGAAGGAAGTGACGCAATAGATCATTATTCTCTTGTCGGCAGCAAGGAAGAAGCGGATTCTTTGACGGGTAAAATATCCCACGAATCTCCTTTGGGCGCCGCTCTTTTAGGAAGAAAAAAAGGGGAAAAAGTGAAGGCTATTACGCCTAACGGAGAAATAAACTATACTATAATAGATGTTGGATGAAATTCGCCAAGAAAGAATCAAAAAATTAAACCATTTGAAAGAAATGGGTATTAATGCTTTTCCCGTTAAAACTTCCAGAGATTTTTCCGTTGAAAGCGTCATAAAAGATTTCGGAAAATTAACCAGAAGAAAAAAGCCCTTATTTCTTGCGGGAAGAATTTTGGCTATTCGTTCTCACGGAGGTTCCATATTTTGCGATTTTACGGACGGCTCCGGAGTTTTTCAGGCTTTTCTGAAAAAAGATATTTTGGGAGAATTTTTTTCGCACTTTGAAGAAACAATCGATATCGGAGATTTTGTCGAATGGAAGGGGGTTCTTTTTGCAACAAAGAAAAAAGAAAAAACAATTCAAGTTTTATCGTGGAAAATTCTCGGTAAAAGCTTAAGGTCTTTGCCGGAAAAGTGGCACGGCCTTCAGGATGTCGAAGAACGTTTCCGGAAACGTTATCTGGATATCCTGATGAACGCAGAGATTAAAGACAAATTTATTCTGCGTTCAAAGATGATTGGCGAAATAAGATCTTTCCTGGATGTTAACGGTTTTATTGAAGTCGAAACTCCGGTTCTCCATCCCCTATCCGGCGGCGCCAACGCGGAACCATTTATTACTCACCAAAATTCGCTCGATATAGATTTATATTTAAGAATCGCTCCGGAATTGTATCTGAAAAGACTTTTAATAGGCGGAATGCCCAAAATTTACGAATTAGGAAGGCTTTTCCGCAACGAGGGGATTGATACGACTCATAATCCTGAATTTACAGAACTTGAGCTGTATGAAGCTTATCAAAATGCAGAAGGATTAAGGGATTTCATAGAATCTTTAGTCAGAAAAATTGTGAAAAAAATTTGCGGTAAAGAAATAATTGAATATCGGGAGCAGAAAATAAACTGCAGCAGGAAATTTACCGTAATTCAATTCTATGAAACTTTGAAGCGCCACGCTTTTATTATAAATCCCGAAAAAATTTCAAAAGACGAGCTTTTACTGAAAGCAAGGCAATTCGGAATTGATGTTGACGCGAAAGAATCCCAATGGAAAATATTTGACCATATTTTTAAAAAGATTTGCCGGCCTAAGATAATCCAGCCGACTTTTGTTATAAATTACCCTTTAGAATCTTCACCCTTGGCTAAAAAGATAGAAGGCGAGCTTTTATTGGATCGCTTCCAATTGATTATCGGCGGTTTGGAAATAGCCAACGGTTTTTCCGAACTGAATGATCCGTTGGAGCAAAAAGAACGCTTTTTGGCCCAAGAAAAATTAGCTGCTTTGGGTGATAAAGAAGCAAATTCCAGCGATGAAGATTATATTGAGGCAATGGAATATGGAATGCCGCCCGCTGCCGGAGTGGGTATAGGAATTGATCGTATGGCAATGCTTTTAACAGATACCCACAACATTAAAGAAATCATTTTTTTCCCAACAATGAGACTTAAGTAATAGAATAAAATATAGTTAATATAAGCCAAGAATCCCTTCTTTTTATGAAAAAGAGGGGATTCTTAATTGTGGATAAGTATGTTTGCGCAGTATGTGATTGTGGATTACAATATAATTGAAGTGGTAAGAAGTGGATAAATCTGTGGATAATGTGGATAACTAATAATTATGTTAATCGGAGAACATATACATCGTATTGATCCTAAAAAAAGACTGGCTATTCCGGCAAGATTTAGAAAAGAATTGGGAGAAAAAGTTGTAATTACAAAAGGGCTTGATCAATGTCTTGTTCTTTATCCTCTAACCGAGTGGGAAAAAGTTGCCGAAGAATTAAGTAAACTCCCGACAGGCAAAAGCGAAAACAGAAACTTTGTCCGCGATTTCTTTTCGAAAGCGACAGATGTCGAGCTCGATGTTTTGGGAAGAATTTTAATCCCGGAATATTTGAAAACTTTAGCCGATCTCAAAGAAAAGGTTGTAATCGTCGGTATCTACAAAAGATTGGAAATCTGGAATGAAGAAAAGTGGAATGATTATAAGACGCGCGTTGAAAAACAAACGGATGTACTGGCGGAAAAACTGGGAGAATTGGGTGTATATTAAATCGCGATGAGCCATATTCCCGTTCTTTTAAATGAAGTTATAAAGTTTTTGGATCCGAAGCCGGGGAATATTATTTTGGACGCTACGGTTGATGGGGGAGGGCACGCGATCGCAATAGCGAAAAAAATTCTGCCCGACGGAAAACTGATAGGCATTGAGCAAGATAACAATATTCTTGAAAAGCTAAGTTCGAAAATAGAAAACCAGTACCCAGAATTAAAAAACAGCAATATTCTGATAAACGGAAATTTCAGAGATATAGATAAACTTTTGAAACCTTTAAATATCAATGCGTTAGATGGAGCCCTGTATGATCTTGGAATGAGCTCTTTGCAACTGGAAGAATCGAAGAGAGGATTTACTTTTCTAAAAGATGAGCCGCTGCTCATGACCTATAAATTCCCGATTGAGCCCGGAGATCTTACTGCCAAAGAAATTATCAATACTTGGCCGGAAAAAGAAATTGCCGACATCCTGTTTCATTATGGAGAAGAGAGATATTCCAGGCGTATTGCCAGAAATATCGTCAGAAGAAGAGAAAAGAAGCCGTTTCAAAGCACTTTCGAACTTGCGGCGTTGGTTAAGCAAAGCGTTCCATATCGTCCCTTTCACCGCATTCATCCGGCGACAAAAACTTTTCAGGCTTTACGCATAGCGGTTAACAATGAATTGGAAGCAATATCAGAAAGTTTTGAAAAGGCGTGGCAATTCCTGATTCCGGGTTCGCGTCTGGTTATTATTTCTTTCCATTCCCTGGAAGACCGCATTGCCAAAAATTTTTTGAAAAGCAAAAAACAAAAAGGGGAAGCGGACATTAAAACTCCTAAACCGATTACGGCGACTGAAGAAGAAATTTATTTAAACCCCCGTTCCCGCAGCGCCAAACTAAGGGCGGCAGTTAAGTTGAAAATAATATAATACTATGGTCAATTATATAAAAAGAGAAGCATGGGGAAGACATCGAATAGGCTTATTCGGCTCACTTATTTGCGCCATCATATTTATCGGCGTATTTTACCTTTATTGCGTAAGCGCTATGGTTATGGAGACGGTAAACCGAAATCAAAACTTTCAAAATCTTCAAGTCATTAAAAGAGAATATCAAGCGCTTGAAAAAAACTATCTTGATATTCTTTCAATATTCAATTTAGAATATGCTTATTCTCTGGGATTTGTAAGCGGAAATTCGCTGAGTTACGTTTCAAAACAGACTCCAGTGGCTCAAAGCGGCGGCTATGATAAAGCGATTAGATGATTTTTCAGGCCGGATTCGCATTATCGGCATCTTACTTTTTTTTATCGCCGGCGTTCTTATTTACCGCTTATTTGACCTGCAAATCGTAAATTCCGATTATTATCGCGAAAAAGCGGAACGTCAATATACGGCTTCTCAAATTAAATCCCCAATTGCTAATCGGGGAATTATTTATTTTCGGGAAAAGGACGGCAAAATAGTTTCCGCCGCAGTGATAAAAGAGGGCTATAAGCTCGTTATTAATCCCGGCGTTCTAAAAAATAGCGAAGATATCTACGATAAAATATCGGCTATTATTCCCGTTGACCGAGATGATTTTTTGAAGCGGGCGAAAAAAGAGAACGATATTTATGAAGAAATAGCTCATTATTTGGATCCCGATAAAGCCAAGGCAATTAATAAACTTGCCATTGAAGGAGTTAATGTTGTTCCCGAGCAGTGGCGTTTTTATCCCGGCGGAAATTTAGCTTCTCATATTTTAGGGTTTGTCGGGTATCAAAATAATGATCGCGTCGGCCAATACGGCATAGAAAAATCCTATGAGGATTATTTAAGGGAAACAGGCGAACTTTCAACCGGAAATTCTTTTGCCGAATCATTTCTTGGCCTAAGCCGCGAACTATTTTTGAATAACCTAGAAGATAAAAAAGAAGTGATTTTAACTATCGAGCCGAGCGTTCAGGGATATCTGGAAAAAGCGCTTGAAAAAGTTGTCATACAATATTCTGCCGAGGGCGCCGGAGGAATAATTCTCGATCCCAAAACGGGAAAAATATTAGCGATGGCCGCAAAGCCGGATTTTGATCCTAATTTTTACAACAAAATTGAAAAACCCGCCTTGTTTTTAAATCCTCTTGTTTCCAACAGATTTGAAATGGGTTCCGTCATGAAGCCCCTTACTATTTCCTCCGCGCTTGATAATGGAAGCATTACCAGTCAATCAACATATTATGACAACGGTTATCTCGTGATAGATAATATGCGTATTGAAAATTATGAAGTCAAAGTACGAGGGAAGGTTGATATACAAACGGTTTTAGAGCAATCTTTAAACACGGGCGCGGTTTTTGCCATGCGGCAACTGGGAAAAGAAAACTTCCGCAATTATATGTCCGATTTTGGTTTAGGAGAAAAAACCAATATTGAGCTTCCTGACGAAATTAATGGAGATATAAAAAGCTTAAATAGTCCCCGCGAAATCGAATATGCCACGGCTTCTTACGGCCATGGTATAGCCGTAACCCCTCTTGGATTTGCCGCTGCTTTTTCCGCTCTTGCAAACGGCGGTTTTCTTGTGCAACCATATATAGTTGAAAAAGCTGAAAATAAGCCTATAATCAAGCGACAGGTAATTAAAAATGAAACAAGCGAAGAAATAACGAGAATGCTGGTAAAAGTCGTAGATAAAGCGCTTTTAGGAGGCACCGTGAAAATGGCGCATTACAGTATTGCCGCAAAAACTGGCACTGCCATGATGCCTTTCGAAAACCAGAAAGGTTATTCCGATGATTATTTGCACACTTTTATCGGCTACGCTCCCGCTTTTGACGCCAAATTTTTGATATTTTTGTATCTCAAAAAGCCGCAAGGCGTGCAATATGCTTCTCATTCTTTGACGCCGCCTTTCATGGATATTACAAAATTTTTATTAAATTATTACACAATAGCGCCTGATCGCTGATATGATTAAAAAAATCCTCAAAAATTTAATAGCTGTTATCATTACCCTTGAAGCAAAACTGATACTGAAAAGATACAAGCCGAAAATCGTCGCTGTTACCGGTAGCGTCGGGAAAACTTCCGCTAAAGACGCGATTGCGACGGTTTTGGGCCAAAAATTTTTTGCGCGAAAAAGTACCAAAAGTTATAACAGCGAACTTGGCGTGCCTCTTGTTGTTTTGGGAGTTGAAACCGGCTGGTTGAATCCTTTTATTTGGTTCGGTAATATTTTAAAAGGCGTTAAGCTTTTGGCGACACCGAAAAAAATGCAATATCCAAACTGGCTTATTTTGGAAATGGGAGTTGAGAGACCAAAAAATATGCAAAGATTTGCAGCTTGGATAAATCCCGACATTGCTGTTTTCACCGCTTTTGCGGAAATTCCGCCCCATGTCGAATTTTTTGCCGGCCCTGAATCGTTGGTTCAGGAAAAAATGAAATTGATTCAAGGATTCGACCAAAAACATTTCGTTATTTTAAACGGCGATGATAAAACTCTTTGCGAGGCAAAATCTAAAATTCAGGCAAAAATAATTTCTTTCGGTTTCAATGAAGAAAATGATTTACGGGCATCAAATTATCACATTACTTTTCGCAAAGAAGGAGAGAAAGAGATTCCGGAAGGTATAACATTCAAAGTGGATTATAAGGGAAGCAGCGTGCCTGTCAGAATTTTCGGCGCTTTCGGCAAACACCTCGCTTATTCCGCTTTGGCCGCTTTAGGGGTTGGCTTGAGCCAGGATTTCAACCTTATCGATATCAGCGAGTCTTTATCTCAATATAAGGCGCCTCCAGGACGCCTTAGATTGATAGAGGGTATTAAAAATACGTATATCCTTGATGATACGTATAACGCTTCTCCTAAGGCCGTTCACGCCGCCTTAGATACCCTGGAGGAATTACCGGCAACCGGCAGGAAAATCGCGGTTTTAGGCGATATGCTGGAATTAGGCAAATATACGGTTGAAGCGCATAAGGCGATTGCCGACAGAGTGATAAAGGTTGCGAATATTATTTTTGCGGTCGGACTTCGCGCGAAATTCATCGGCGAAGAGGCTAAATCGCAGGGTTTTAGCTCCGATAATATTTTTGAATTTTCGACTTCTCAAGAAGCCGGCAGAGTACTGCAGGAAATAATGAAAGAAGGAGATTTAATTCTTATTAAAGGCTCGCAGGGGATGCGGATGGAAAAAATCACAGAAGAGACAATGGCTCATCCGGAAGATAAAGAAAAATTGCTTGTCCGCCAGGAAAAAGAGTGGGGGAAGAAGTAAGAATTTGTGTAAAATTCCGCATATGCGCGATTTTACACAAACCGCATATGGCGCTTTCGTCTAGTGGCCAAGGACACAGCGTTCTCAACGCTGGAACACGGGTTCGATTCCCGTAAGCGCTATAATTTAAACTAAATACTGTCCAAAAACCCGGAAATTATTAAGAGTTTGAATCAAGTTATAATTTTAATTTATATATCATGATCTGGTTTTATATTTTTATTTTTGTATTATCCTGTTTTCTTCTGGCGATATCCGGCAAATGGATGGTTTCCGCGCTTGCAAGAATAGCCAGATATCTTGGCTGGCGGGAATTTACGGTGGCTTTTATTTTTATTGCTTTCGGGACTTCAATCCCTAATCTTTTTGTAGGCATTTCCTCGGCTTTTCATAAAATTCCCCAACTCTCCCTCGGTGACGTCCTTGGCGGGAATGTGGTTGATTTGACTTTGGCTTTGGCGCTCGTGGTTTTTATCGCCAGAGGCATTAGAGTTGAAAGCAAAACAGTTCAATCATCCTCTCTTTTTACCATTGGCGTCGCGCTTTTGCCTTTAGTTTTGATTTTAGACGGCAATCTTTCAAGAACTGACGGCTTAATTTTGCTGGCGGCCTTTTTTCTTTATATTCGGTGGCTTTTTGCCAAGAGGGAAAGATTTGTCAAAATTTACGACAGCGCGACCGAACAAGAACCGACCCCTTTTCAGGCGGCAAAAAATTTAAAATCAATTTTGAAAAATATCGGAAAATTAACGGCTGGTTTGCTTTTGCTTCTTCTAAGTTCCGAAATAATTGTCAGATTAGCCGTCATTTTTTCCCAGAAACTTGACGTTTCCCCCTTTTTCATAGGGCTTTTAATTATTGGCTTGGGAAATTGTCTTCCGGAAATACAATTTTCCATTGCTGCGATAAGGGCTGGCCAAGCCTGGATGGCTTTGGGCAATTTGATGGGTTCGGTGATTATTATTTCCACTTTGGTTTTGGGCACTGTCGCGTTGATTGCTCCGATTCAAATCGTTGATTTTTCGCCTTTTGCCGTGGCGCGGTTTTTCCTTCTGCTTATATCTCTATTTTTCCTTATTTTTATCCGCACCGACAGAAAGATTACCAAAAAAGAAGGGATTTTCCTATTTTTGCTATACATCGCTTTTGTGATAGTGGAAATTTTATTAAAATAAGGCATAATTAATAAATCATGTCGCAATTAATTTATATAATTTTGGCAATTTTGGGAGGAATGGTTGTCGGACTGCTCCCATTTTTCTTTATCCGTTTTCTGGGGCAGAGGAAAAAAGGCGAGGGAGAAGATAAGGCAATGCTGATGCTTCAGGAACAACTTAAGGAAATTCGCGGAACGCTTGATATGAAACTGGGAGAATCAAATCGGGCTATGCAGGAACAATCCGGGCATACGACAAGGCTTATAAAAGAAATTACGCAGGAATTGGTAAAAGTGGGGGAGGGGCAAAAACAAGTTGTGGGTTTCGCTGACCAGCTTCAAGGCCTCCAGGATATTTTAAAAAATCCCAAACAGCGCGGAGTGCTCGGAGAATATTATCTTGAAAGCGTTTTGAAAAACGTTTTGCCTCCGAAGAGTTATCAAATGCAGTATAAATTCAAAGACGGAGAAATTGTCGATGCGGTTGTTTTTGTTAAAGATAAAATCATTCCGATTGATTCAAAATTTTCCTTGGAAAATTACAACAGGATTTTGGGAGAACGCGATCCTTTGGAAAAAGAAAAATTGGAAAAAGCTTTTAAAGCGGACCTCAAAAATCGCATAGACGAAACTTCAAAATACATAAGGCCGTCGGAAGATACTATGGATTTCGCTTTTATGTTTATTCCCGCGGAAGCGATTTATTACGATTTGCTCGTGAATCAGGTCGGCGCGATTAAAACCAATACGAAAGACATGATCGAATATGCTTTTAAAGAAAGGCGCGTCATTATTGTTTCGCCGACATCATTTTTAGCCTATTTGCAGACCGTTTTGCAGGGTTTGCGCGCTTTGCAAATTGAAGAATCTGCAAAAAAAATCCGCAAAAAGGTGGAGGATTTGGGAAGACATTTAATGTCGTACGAGCAATTTCTTAAAAAACTCGGGAATAATTTGGGCACCGTGGTTAATTCATACAACAGCTCGTATAAAGAATTTCAGAAAATAGACAAAGATGTTTTGCGAATCACGGGCGAGGGGATTGATTCAGAACCATTAGCTATTGACAAACCAGAAGAAATATGATAACATCTTTTCAGATTTGAAAAATAAAAAGAAAGGAGGATTTTCAGATGGTAAACAGATTGACAGAGTTTTTACTCCCGAGTATTATAAAATATATGGTGCACAAAAAAGAAAAATTAACAGCAAAAGAAAAAAAAGCTCAGAATACCTTTTTGGCAAGCCTGAAAGTCGCAAAACGCAAAACAAAAAATCCGGTTGTCGTAGCAATGATTGGGCTTGTTGGCTCCGGAAAAAGTTCAGTTGCCAGAAAGCTGGCGGGTTTAATAGGAGCGAATATCATTGAAGGTGATGAAATTCGCGTTTTACTCCGCAAAGAAGGGGAGAAATACGAAGGAACGCGTAAAATCGCCGAAAATGCCGCTCTGGAGATTATTAAAAAAGGCGGAAATGTAGTGATGGATTCCGACCATATTGACGCGAAAAAGCGCGCAAGTTTGCGCGCGAAAGCAAAAAGCGCGGGAATAAAAGGAATAAAACTTGTTTTTATCTGCACATATTCCGAAGATGGCGGCCAACCAGGAATACCGGGTTTTACTCTTGACACAATGATCGGCAGGAATATGACTGGAGCGTATGATGAGTTTTTCGGTGAAGCAAAAACGTCGTGGCAAGGGAACAAACAGGAAAAAGCCGCGGTTGTTAAATTACGCGAGATGATACGCCGATTACCGCATCATTATCGCTGGGAAAATAAAAATGGAGGTAGATGGATAATCAAAAATCCTCCGTGCGCTGTTTTTGCTGATATTAATACGGCAGATCCAGATTGGAAATTGGAAGTCCGGAAAATAGCCCAAAAACTTTTCTGAAAAATTAAGGCGACCATAAGTTTTATCAAGGTCGCCTTTTTTATTTTAAATTAGATTTCCGGAATTAAAATTCCCGAAGTCAAATCAGAATTAAATCTCAGAGAGGAATTTAACAAAAGTTCAATTTTTAGCATTTGTTTACGATCGTTGACATTTGCTAAATTTGCCTTTTTGGACTATAGTCGGACTTACAGACACTTACAGACTACGAATTATAAATAATAAGTTAAACTATATGCCGAGAAGAGGCCCCGGAGTTATACAAAGAAAAATATGCTTACTTTTATTGGGCGGTTTAGCTTTAAGTCTTTCTAGTTCTCCCCGCGCGTATTTTCAGATTTTGAAAGGCATATCTAAGGAGTGGCAGGAAATTGACAAGCAATCCTTAAGACGCGCCATCAAAAGTTTATACGAATCAAAATTGATTACCGAAAGACAAAATAAAGACGGTTCCATCACTATCGTTCTTTCTGAAAATGGTAAGAAGAAAGCCTTAACCTATCAACTGGATGAGATGGAAATTAAAAAACCGATAAAATGGGACAAAAAGTGGCGAATTGCGCTTTTTGATATTCCTGAATATAGAAGAAAAGTTAGAGATGCCCTGCGTAATCATCTTAAACAGTTAGGATTTTATGAATTTCAAAAAAGCGTTTTTGTTCATCCGTATGACTGCGAAGATGAGATAAATTATCTCATAGAATTTTATGATATCAGAAAATTTGTCAGATTCATTGTGGCCGATTCGCTTGATAATGAATTACATTTGAAGCAGTATTTCAATTTGGTTTAGATTAATCCAATTGACTGGAAGTTGAGATAGGAAGATATAGCAAATGTAAACGATCGTATACATTTGCTTTAACTCTAAATCCTTGTGAATCCTTGTGAAGTTTTTTACCCTTCTTGCATTTATTTTGAGTTTGTATAAAATAGGTAGATATGGCGCTGAAAACAAAAAAAGAAAAATCGACTATTGCTAAGCCGATTCATCAATCAAAATCATTCGCGGTAATAGAAACTGGCGGGAAACAATATTTGATAAAACCCGGCGACGTTGTTCGCATTGAAAGGATTGAAAAGCCCAAAAAGGGGGATACTGTTTATTTTGAAAAGGTGCTTCTTTTAGTTAAGGAGGGCGAAATAAAACTCGGCAATCCCTATTTGAAGACCGTAAAAATCGGCGGGAAATTATTGAAAGAGGGGAGATTTAAAAAAATTACGCATCTAAGATATCATTCCAAAACACGCCAGCAGAGGCGAAAAGGCCATCGCCAAATTTACAGCGAGGTTAAAATCGGCGAATTTTAGAGATGTGGGATATCGGATATCCCACAAAATATTCCACAAGACGATATCCCAAAAATCAAAAGTGTATATTTTCTCCGATCGGTTGATTTATATACTTTATTTTTATTTTTTATTTCCTGTTTTCTAATGCGTTTTTTAGGGTATCTTTGTCTAGATATTCCAGTTCCGCGCCAGTTGAAATGCCACGCCCAAATCTATTGATTTTTATGGAATATTTTTTAACCAAAGGATCAAGAATTTTTTCAAGATAACGGCACGTGTTATCTCCTTCAGCAGTAGCGCTGAATGCCAAAATAATCTCTTTAAGTTCTTTTTGAGAATCATGCTCTATTCGGCCGAACAGTTCTTTAAGGCGAATGTTTTTTGGAATTGTTTGTCCGAATGGAATAATATCTCCCAAAACAAAATAGAGGCTATTGTAAACCCCGGCTTTTTCGATATTTTCCATATCAGTGTCTTTTTCTACGACTAAAATGCGGGATTTGTCGCGGTTTATGTTATTGCAAAACCGGCATTCCGAAGAAGTGAAAAAGCGGAAGCACTGATTGCATTGTTTCGTGTCGCTTCGTAGCGCCAAAAGTAATTCGCCAAGGTTTTTAACAAAATCCGGTTCCTGATTGAGAAGCCAATAAACAAAACGCTGAGCTTGGCGGGGCCCGATACCGGGAAAATGTTCAAAGTATTCTCTTAATTTCTGAATTGTATTAGAAGACATTGAAATTTTGACTTGAGACAGAAACAAAAGTGACCTTTTTTTCATTGAAGTACAAGTCGATTTTTCCTATCGGGCCGTTTCTGTGTTTTGCGATATGAATTTCGGCGACATTTTTTCTGTCGGGGTTGGTGTTATCTTTATACTTGTCTTCTCTATGAATAAACATAACCACGTCGGCATCCTGTTCAATGGCGCCGCTTTCTCGCAAATCGGAAAGCCGGGGAATAGGAGGGTTGCGTTGTTCAACCGCGCGGCTTAATTGCGATAAAGCCAAGATCGGCACACCCAGCTCCCTGGCAAGAGATTTGAGAGAACGGGAAATTTCCGTCATTTGCTGGACCGGATTATCTATCTCGCGGCGCGGAGTAATCAGCTGGATATAATCTATAATCAGAAGCCCTAAACCGCCTTTGTATTGGCGTTCGGCTTCTGTTTGGAGACGGCGCGCCATCGCGCGTATTTGCAAAACATTCAAAGAAGGCGCGTCTTCAATGAAAAGAGGAGCTTTGGAAAGTTTTCCGAGCGCTTTTTGAAGGCGAGAAAAATCTTCTTTATTGGTTAATTTTCCGTTTCTAAGTTCCCAAGAATCCACTTCAGCTTCCGCCGCCAAGAGCCGATCAACTAATTGCTGTGATGACATTTCCAAACTGAAAATTCCTACCGGAATATTGCAATTACAGGAAGCGTGACGGGCTATATCTAGAGCAAGACTGGTTTTTCCAAAAGAAGGTCTTCCCGCTAAAACTATAAAATCCGATTTTTGCAATCCGGATAATAAACGGTCTATATCGGGGAATCCCGTCGGAACGCCGCGCAGAACGTCGCCGGATTTATGAACTTTTTCAAGACGTTCCCATGCCTCGTCGAGCGCCACTTTAATATTGAGAAAATTTTGTCGCAGAGAGAGACGGGCTATTTTGAAAATACTTTGTTCGGCTTCGTCCAAAAGAAAATCCAAATCTTCTTCTTCCTTAAATCCTAATTGATTAATATGGTTCGCGGCTTCTATCAGATGCCTTAATATGCTTTTTTTCCGGACTATCTCCGCGTAATATTTCGCGTTAGACGCGCTGGGCACGCCATTGATAAGTTCAGCGAGATAAGTGTTGCCGCCCACTTGGTCAAGTTGCTGTTTTTCTTTTAATCGGCTCGCTACAGACAGCACATCAATGGGCGCGTGCTGATTGAATAAATCATACATGGCGCCGTATATCCAATTATGATTTTCGCGATAAAAATCGTTGGGAATCAGAAGATCCGCAACTTGAAGCATGACGTTTCCGTCGAGCATAATTGCTCCCAAAGCCGACATTTCCGCTTCAAGGTCTTGAGGAGGCATGCGAAGAAATGACGTTGTATTTATTTTTTTCCCCGGCATTTATGGATTATCCTGCTTTATTTTTGTAATTTCTGTTCCCGTATTGTTATCTTTAATCATCCAGCCGATTTTTTCAAGTTTTTGACGGATTTCATCGGCTTCCTGCCATTTTTTTTCTTTACGCAAAATTTTGCGTTGTTCTACTAAAGAAATTATTTCGGTTGGGACAGAAGATGCCTTGATTTCTTTCAACCCTAAACCGAAAATTTCGTCAAATTTCAATATTAATTCGCGTTTTTGGAAGTAAGGTAATTTTTTATGCCGGGCTACTTCCCATAAAATTGCCAGCGCTTTTGGCATATTTAAATCGTCGTTTACGGCTTCTAAAAATTTTTCTTCCATTTGACGAGTCATCGCAGGATCAGCTCCGGTCTCATTATCGTTTTTCAACTCCAGAATAGTTTGTTTTAAATTTTCCAGGGCATTCTGCGCCGCTCCCAGATTTTCCAAAGAAAAATCCAAAGACGCGCGGTAATGCGCCGTGAGAGTAAAATATCTGAAAGCAAGAGGAGAAAATCCTTTTTCTTCAAGTTCCGCTATAGTATATAAACCTCCTTTCGATTTCGAAATTTTTTTTCCCTTAAAAACAAGGAAGGCTCCGTGCATCCAAAAGTTCACGAATTTTTTTCCGGTTGCGGCTTCGCTTTGCGCGATTTCGTTTGTATGATGAATCGGAATATGGTCAATCCCTCCGGTATGAATATCGAAACTATCTCCGAGATATTTCATCGACATTGCCGAACATTCAATGTGCCATCCAGGAAATCCCAATCCCCATGGACTTTGCCATTCCTGCTGACGCTTTCCCGGTTTGTCGGAAAATTTCCATAAAGCGAAATCAGTTTTATTTTTTTTGTCCCGCATTTCCGTTCTCTTGCCGGCTTCAAGTCCTTCTATTTGCAGTTTCGCTAATTTGGCGTAATCTTTGAACTTGCCGGTATCAAAATAAATTCCGTCATCGGTCTTGTATGTATATCCTTTTTCTTCAAGCTTTTTTATCAATTCGATTTGCTCTTTTATATGTTCAGTAGCTTTTGTCCAAATATCAGGCTCGATTATATTCAGTTTTTTAAAGTCATCGCGGAAAATTTGCCAATAATAATCTGCGATATCTTTAGCTTTTTTCCCTTCTTCTGCGGCCGCTTTTTCTATTTTATCTTCTCCTTCGTCCGCATTACTGGTCAATTGCCCAACATCAGTTATATTCATCACATGTTTAATTTTGAATCCATTAAGAGACAGAACTCTTTTTAAAATATCGGGGAAAATATAACTTCTTAAATTTCCGATATGCTGGTACCAATAAACAGTCGGTCCGCAGGTATAAATTCCCACTTGCTTGTTTTTCAGCGGCCTGAAAATTTCTTTTTTACGGGTGAGGGTATTGTATAATCTAAGGTCCATATACACAAAAAGTATATCATTATAAAAAACTTCATTCAAAGCGCCAAAAATGTTCATTAGTTGTTGACGAATGGGTATTTTAAATTAAATAAAAATGGTGTTGACCTCTCGAATTGTTTTTGCGATAATGGAACATATGTTGCCCGGACCTGTTAAAAAAACAATATTTTGGGGAATAATTACGGCGCTTCTTACGGCTATTTTTATAGCGGGCGTTTATTTGGGTTACGCCAACCGGCCGGCAATTCAGAAAGTGACGGCATTGTTTAATAAAGAATCTGCGATACAATCCGCGCAGCAAATTGATTTTGCGCCATTTTGGGCCGCGTGGAACGCTATTGAAACAAAATATGTGGGCCGCGGAGATTTGGATCGCCAAAAAATGATTTGGGGTACGATTGAAGGCCTGGCGAAGTCCTTAGATGATCCCTATAGCGTCTTTTTTCCGCCTGAAGAAGCCGAGCTTTTTACAACCAGCGTGAAAGGAGAATTCTCGGGTGTTGGCATGGAAATAGGAATGCGAGATAAAACCCTGACCATTATTACGCCGCTGAAAGACACGCCGGCTTATCGCGCCGGACTGAAAACGGGCGACAAAATTTTGAAAATTAACGGCACGTCAACGGCCGATATGACCGTTGACGAAGCAGTTTTTCTCATAAGAGGGGAGAGGGGAACGCCTGTTACCATCAATATTTTCCGTGAAGGAGAAAAACAATCGCGCGATATCAAACTTATCCGCGATGTAATAAATATTCCCGTTGTAGATACGGAAAAAAGGGAAGACGGAATTTTTATAATAAGATTGTATAATTTTTCGGAAAATTCCCCCGGTTATTTCAGAAACGCGCTGAGAAAAATGATAGAGTCGGGAAGCAATAAATTGATTCTTGATTTGCGCGGAAACGCCGGAGGATATTTGGAAGCAAGCGTTGATATTGCCAGTTGGTTTTTGCCGGCCGGAAAAATAATCGCGATTGAAGACTTCGGAAATAATAAGCGAGAAGATTACAGGAGCAGGGGTTACGATATTTTTAAAAATCTTCCCTTTGTGATTTTAGTCGACCAAGGAAGCGCGTCAGCCGCGGAAATTCTTGCCGGAGCGCTGCAGGATCATAAAGTCGCCACATTGATAGGGCAAAAAACTTTCGGCAAAGGATCGGTTCAGGAATTAGTTCCCATTACCGACAAAACTTCTTTCAAAATAACCGTTGCCCGCTGGCTTACTCCCAGCGGCAGGTCAATTTCCGAAAAAGGTTTGAATCCCGACATATCGGTTGAAGTAGCCGAAAAAGATCTCGAAGCAGGGTATGATCCTCAAATGCAAAAAGCTCTGGAAGTATTAAAAACATTAGCGCTCAAACCGTAAAATTATGAAAATCATTTTATTACAGGATGTTCCCGGCGTCGGGAAAAAATGGGAAGTAAAACAAGAAAAGGGCGGTTATGGCCGCAACTATCTTTTAGCGCGCAATTTAGCCATTCTGGCAACGCCAAATGCATTAAAAGACGCCGAGCTAAAACAGAAGCAGGAAATTCAGAAAAGAGCCCTTCATGAAGATTTATTCGGCAAATCGCTTGAAAGTTTGAAAGATTCCGTTATTGTGATTGAAAGAAAGGCGAATGAAAAAGGGCATCTATTTGACGGTGTCGATGTGAAAGAAATCGCCGGACTTCTTGAAGAAAAATTAAAAGGAGAAATTTCCCCCGACTATATTCAGCTCGAAAAGCCGATTAAAGAAATAGGACGACACGAAATTACAATTCAAAAAGGGGACAGTAAAGCGTCTTTTATGATAGAGATTAAAGTAAAAGAAAATTAAATTTGCCGCACGCTGATTAAAGGCAAAGTTTTATTTTTACCGTCGAAATTTGTTTTGCGTTTTGTGGAAAATTTTACTATACCGTGGATGGCGGAATAAAGCGTATCGTCTCTGCCGCGACGGACATTTTTACCGGGAAGTATCCTGTTTCCCCGCTGGCGCACTAAAATAGAGCCGGGTTGCGCAATTTGGCCGGCAAAAAGTTTCACTCCTAAAAATTTAGGTTGGGAGTCGCGGACATTTTTAGTTGTACCTCCGGATTTAGTATGTGCCATTTTTGTTTACGGGCGTTGGCAGGGTAGCCATAATTAACAATAATATGTTTAATCTATCAAGCGAGGTTAAAAAAGTCAAGACTCGGATAAAGCCGTTTGAAAACGACCTGATTATTGTCGTGATTATTATTTTGGTTACGCTTACATCTTTTGGTTTGTATAAATTGGCGGAACTAAGAGAAAATAAAACGCCTATTACAATAGAAAGGAAAACCGCAATAGGAGAGAATGGTATTTTAAATACGGAAAAACTTTTCGTGGCCAGTAAAAATGGCGCAAAATATTATTATCCCTGGTGTTCAGGGGTTTCCAGAATCAAAGAAGAAAATAAGGTTTGGTTTTCTACCAAAGAAGAAGCCGAAACTGCCGGCTACGCCCCGGCCGCCAACTGCAAAGGGCTGTAGGTTTTACGCTCCGGGTTTTTTCTTTGTAGCCTTGAGAATGGAGAACTGCTTTTTTTTGGCGACCTCGTCCCATTTGCCGATTTCCTCCAGAATCTCTTTTATTTTTTTCATATCATAAATAAAACGTTCCTGTAATGTTTTAGTCAGATAACAATTTTCGCCAAAAACTCTTTCCACATTCTCGTGAGCCATAAATTCATAAATGGATGACTGCAGTTCAGTTAGGCGCTTGCTATTTTTTTGATTTTGGCTTTTCAAATCGAAATATTCTTTTATGATCTTTTCTATTTCTTTTTGACCCGGAATTTCTTTTGCCTTACTTTGATACAAATGTTTCCACATCGGGCATCTTGGCCGATAGCCGCACCAATCGCAAAGAGGGGAGGGATGTGGCGGAAAATCATAATTATTCTCAATGCGTTTTTTAATTTCATTAATAAGTTCAATGACAAAATCTTTCGTTTTTTCCAAGTCTTCTTTAGAACGGCTGGTGGTTATTTTTTCTCCGTGTTTTAAAAAATATAAACTTAATTTTATATTTTCCGGCTTGATATGCGGCCATCTGCGGGAAATACCCAAGTGGTAAATTGACATCTGAAGGTCTTTGTCGAGATTTTCCTGCGAGGGCATTCTGCGCGATGTTTTATAGTCGATAATCTCAAAAATATCGGTATTTGATATTTTATCAATCCGGTCGATAATGCCGGTTAAAACGTGCTTTTCTTCGTTTTCTTGTTCGGATACTAAAACTTCGAATCTGGATTCCAATTCGAGTGCGTTGAAATTCCAAGGCTGGTTCAGCCGGTAAAAATTTTTCAGAAGGGAAATACCGTCCTCGCAATAAGCTTTGTCTTCTTCGAAATTAAGATTAGTGATTTCTTTATTCTGCCAAATCGTTCTAAAGCGATCTATGACCTCGTCTAAAGTAGGGTATAGGGGCGTGCGCTCAAACATAAATTTGAGACAATTATGTATCATTGCGCCGAAAACAGCTTCCAAACCTTTTGGAACTCTGATTCTGTCGATTTCCTGAAATTTAAATCTTAGCGGACATTGCTGATAAGTTGTTAGGGCAGAATAAGAAGTGCGCATTTATTAAATTTATCATTATTGACGAGTTTTGTAAAAAATATGATAGTCTTTATATCTTGTGCGACATTTGGTATTATTAAAAATATGACAACAAATAAAACGGTAAGAAAAAACACGATTTCAATTTATGGATCGAAGCGATAGACATTCTCGGAAAATACAAATCAAAAAGAGGAAAAGTGAATATAATAAAAGGCAAACGAGGATTTACAAAGGTTGAATGGGAAAAAAAGGATTTGCAAAATCTTTCAGAAATTAAAAATAAAATGTCCACCTATAAAAGTAAAGCGCCCGTCCCTAAATGGTTTAATGAAGTATCTAAAGTTGGCAGGGAACTATAAATTCAACAAGATCGCCTAAAATATAGAGGTTCGCACAATAATGCTTTTGCGACATTCTAACGTTTTGTTTTTATTGTGGAAGTTTAGGTTGGCCCTCTATGAAATTTGGCAATTCTCCCCGCTTTAATCTTTCGGCATTTTCGACAAACGAACGCCACAGAAGATTATAAAAAATATTCCAAACGTATTGCGCGGGAACCGCTAAGTATCTGTTCCAGGTATATTGCGTTGTTTGCCAAACGAACGAGAGATTCTCCTGGACGGCCTGTTTTTGAAAAACTGCTTTAAGGCTTATGCCAAAAAAGCCCAATACGACGATTGCTATAAACAGAAGCACAACGAACTTGATAAGACCTTCATTCACCATACATTTATTATATCAAATTGAACAGATTAAAGCACTAGAGATAAGAAAGCGGGTTTAGATAGCCGTTATAAGGAGAAATCGGCAATTTCATCGTTGTGCCGCAAATCTTGCTCTTTAAGGCGCCTATACTTACTGCCGGCGTGGCAAAGACGGTAAAATGTAGATGCGGGCCCGTAGTATAGCCTGTATCGCCGCTATAACCGATAATCTGGCCTATTTGCACGGTTTCGCCCGGAGAAACTTTAATTAAAGATAAATGGGCATATAAAGTGCTTAGGTTATTATCATGTTTAATAAGGACCCATTTTCCGTAGGAAACGCCATTGCAATAGGCATCTGTATTGCCTGTATCGGTCACAACGCCTGTTTGAGCGCTTTTGATGGGCGTGCCTACGCTTGCCCTTAAATCTATGCCATTGTGCCCTTTTCCGCCGTAAATTTGAGGGTTTTGGGTGGCAAAAGGCGTATTGCCGAAATATTGGGTTATTATGGGGATATCAACGGGCCAAAGCAGGACGCCAGAACCGGGTTGAGGCAAAGAATTAGGGTCGATTTCAACACGAATTTGCTGTTCAATAACGCTGATTTCGTTTTCCAAAGCCTGCTGTTTTGCCATCCTGTCGGCTAGAAGTTTTTTGTATGTCGACTCCTTGCTTTTAGTTTCTCTTAAAAGAGTATTTTTTGCGCCTTTCTGCGTTTCAACCAGCGATTTTTGATCACCTAAGCTGGAATGCAGATTTTGCAGTTTCTTTTTTTCGGCCTCTTTTTTCGCTTCTTGAGTCTGAAGATCATCTTTCAATTCTTTTAATTGTCCGAGGTTAACATTGATGCTGTTTTGAAGATTTTTCGTCCTCTCTATATCGCCGAAAAAATCGGAAAGACTGTTATTAGCCAGAAGAACTTCAACCAACGACTGCGATTCCGCTTCATTCATGCTCCGAAAAAGTTCGGCCAGTACCCTCTTGCTGTCCGCGATTTTTTCCTCTTTTGATTTTATTTCCAGATTAAACTCTTCAATCACCAAATTTGCCTGGGAAATTTTCTTTTCGGTTAATTTAATATCCGCCCGTAGCTTTTTAACGGTTGCGCTTAACTGCGCTATCTGATTATTTAAACTTTTTTTATCCTGCCCGGTTTTATCGAGTTGTTTTTGCAATTCTTCTATTTCTTTTTGAATTGCGGCGATCTGATTATTATTATCATTAATTTTTGCCCGCAACTCATCTATACCCGCGGCAAAAACGCAAACGGGCCGAGCCGTTAAAGCGGATATAATTATCAGCGCGACCAAAAACCCTAAAATTTTTAAATTGACACCTCTCATATCAGCTTTATTTTATTTATTTGAGCAGTTCTATCGCGTCCGCTAATCGTTTCAATGTTGTTTCTTTTCCCAGAATTTCCGCTATTTCAAACGGATCCGGAGATTTGCATTGGCCGGTTAAAGCAACCCTGAAAGGCCACAAGACATTCCCCCGCCCCATTTTTTCGGCATAAGGCCAAATAATGTCCTTTATTTTTTCTTTTACAAAATCCTTTGGTTTTATATTCTGTACTAAACTATTTATCTTGTCAAGATATGTTTTGGTATCAGGAGATTCTTTTTCTTCCCAAAAAAGCATTGATTTCGGAAATTTCGGTTCCGAGAAAAAATAATGCGTCCTCTCCCCTATTTCGGAGAGCTTTTTCATCCTAGTTTGTTCCAAGGCCACAACTTTTTCTATATAATCATTTTTAAATTTATTTTCGGAAATATCCAAAAATCCTTCACGCAAAATAATTTCCATGATTTCCTTTGCTGATTTCCTGCGGATATATATACCGTTTAGCCAATTCAAACGCTCGATATTAAAAATAGCGCCTCCTTTTTGTACGCGTTTCAGATCGAATTTTTTGACAAGTTCGTCCAGTGAAAAAATTTCCTGTTCCGTACCGGGATTCCAGCCGAGCAAAGCTATAAAATTGATTATCGCTTCCGGCAAATAACCTGCTTTGCGATATTCATCCACTGAAACAACATTATGCCTTTTTGAAAGTTTCGAACGATCCGGACCGAGAACAAGGGGAAGGTGCGCGTATTGGGGCTGGGAGAACCCGAAAATTTCCTGAAGCAATATTTGTTTCGGCGTATTCGAAATATGGTCTTCGCCTCTGATGACGTGGGATATTTGCATTAAATAATCGTCAATAACAACCGCAAGATTATAAAGCGGCGTTTCTTCGTCTTTCGCAATCGCGATATCTCCCAGAAGAAAAGTATCAAATTTTATTTTTCCGCGGATCAAATCTTCAAATTCGACTATTTTTTGAGGCGTATCCAGCCTGATTATCCCCTGCCTACCGGCAGGCAGGCCTGCTTTGCTGGCAGTACTCTTTAATTTTTTTGTTTTATATTCGCAAACATGCCTTGGAGCCTCTTTATTCGCCATTTGCCTTTGTTTTTCTTCGGTTAATTCTTCTTTTGTATGAGGACACCAAAATGCCTTTCCTTCTTCTAAAAGCTTTTGTATGTATTTTTTGTAAATTTCCAACCTTTCAGATTGCCTGTAAGGCCCTTCTGTCCATTTAATTCCCAGCCATTCCAAACCATCTGTTATGTTTTTTTCGAATCTCTTATCCGAACGTTCTATGTCGGTGTCCTCGATGCGCAAAACAAAATCTCCCTTATTGTGCTTGGCGAAAAGATAATTAAAAAGAGCGGCGCGAGCCGTGCCAATATGCAAAGGGCCAGTCGGACTTGGCGCAATGCGAGTCCTGATACAAATATTTTCTTTTTTTGATTGTTTTTTGGCGGATGTTTTCATTCTATGATGAATGTTCCAAAGCCAGGCTTAAAAGTTCACGGGCGATTTTACGGGCAGCTTTTGGCTGAGCGAAATTCTTAGCTGCTTCTTTCATTGATTCCCTTCTTTTTTTGTCTTCCAGTAATCTTTTGATTTCGGACAATAAAATATTGGGCGTTAGATTGCTTTCTTCAATCACTTCCGCCGCGCCTGCCCTCGCATAACTATAGGCATTTTCTCTCTGATGATCCTGCGCTGAATTTGTGATAGGGATAATGATGCTCGGAATGCCCCAGGCGGCAATTTCAAAAATGGAACTCGCTCCGGCTCGGGAAACAATCACGCTGGCAACGCTGGAAACATTGCGTAACATATTTTCGTCAAGATAATTTAAAACATGATAGCGAAATTTAAAAGAAGATTTTTCGAGAGCGACGGATAACCGACCATTGACTTCTTCAATATTATTTTTACCGCATTGATGAATGACATTGGCGAATTTTACAATTTCAGGAGCTATATCAATAATATTATCATTAATATTTTTTGAGCCCTGGGAACCGCCATAAATAAATATAACCGGTATATCTTTTTCAAGCTGAAAAATTTCTTTCGCTTCTTCTTGCGTTGATCCTAACACTCCTCGTCTTATGGGATTTCCTGTAAGCGCTGTTTTTGCGGCTGGGAAATATTTTACGCTTTCCGGAAAAGAAATCGCGATTCTTTTGGCAAATTTGGCGGCCCATTGGTTGACACGCCCGGGCACCACATCCGATTCGTGTATTATAACGGGAATCCCCAAAATACGGGCCGCAAACATGGCAGGAAAACTTGCGTAGCCGCCTTTACCGAAAACAACATCGGGAAAATCATGATACATAATCCAAAATGCCCGCCAAAGACCGCCTATTGTTTTAAAAATATCCGTTACATTAAGCAACGAAAAATAACGACGCATTTTACCGGTTCCAACTTTTATGAAACGCACATCTTGTTTTATTAAAAGGTCGTTATCATAAGGGGAATCAGACATAAAGATAAATTCAATTCCTACCAGCCTTTCTTCTTCTATTAAGACGCGCAAGGCTTCGATGATAGAAATTATGGGCGCGAAATGGCCGCCCGTTCCTCCTCCTGTAAATAAAATCTTCATATTTATTTAAATTATTTGATTTGCTGGTATTTTGATATATTTAATAATACTCCCACTTCCGCCAAAGTTAGAGCAAGCGCAGAACCGCCTTGGCTGATAAAAAGAAGCGGTAAGCCCGTAAGCGGAAAAACACCGGTCATAGCAGCCATATTCATAAACGATTGAGATATAATCAGTATAGCAATTCCCGAGCCTAAAAGTCTACCAAAATTATCAGGCGCCCTGGAAGCTACAAGCAGCCCTCTGTATAAAAACAGCAAAAATAGACCGATAAGCCCCGATGTTCCCAAAAAACCGAATTCTTCGCCTATAACCGCAAAGATTGAATCTCCCGTCGGTTCGGGCAGATAATTAAATTTTTGGATGCTCATTCCGAAACCTTTTCCGAAAAGTCCGCCCGAACCGAAAGCGATAAGGGATTGATTCAGCTGATAACTGATGCCTTGAGGATCATGCTCCGGATTTAAAAAAACAGTGATACGGTTTTTAAGATATGAGTTTGGATATAATAAAACAACGGCAACCAATAATATCGCCCCTATGAAAACTATAGCCGCAATTTGTTTGAATCTTCCGCCGGCAATATAAAAGAGAGAAAGCGAAGTAAAAGCTATTACTAAAAGCGTGCTAATATTCGGTTCCATAACCAAAAGGACGCCGACAAAAGCAATCATTATCAGAAACGGAAAAAGTCCGAATTTAAAAGAGGAAACTTCTTCTTTGCGGGAAGCCAGCCACGCCGAAAAATAAATGAGAAATCCGAATTTTAAAAATTCCGAAGGCTGTAAAGTTAAAATTCCCAAGCTGATCCAGCGCCTCGCTCCTCCGTGCTCAATACCGATAGGAAAGAATACCAGAATGGTCAAGAAAAAAGTAAGCAAAAAAAGAGGAAGGGAAATTTTTTTCCAGAACTGATACGGAATACGGCTGGCAATAAAAAGAAGCGTTCCCCCGCCGACTAATCCAATAATAATTTGGCGCAGAAGAGCGTTCCAAAAAGTTTCGGCTTTTTGCGCAGTCGGTCCCAAAAATGCCGAAGCAAGCATAAAAAAACCGAATAAAACCAAAATACCCGCAATTACCAGAAGAACTCTGTCAAAATGACCCTTCATAAATATTTGCAAAATACGGTATTTAACGCCGCATTATAATTGCGCTAAACATGATGGCGCAGCGCGCGCCCATACCCCGCACCCGTCAAAGAATTTTCTTTTAACGCGATGTTTCCATTTACTAAAACATAATCTATTCCCGTCGAAAATTGGTAAGGGTCGACGTAATTTGCTTTGTCGGCGATATTTTTCGGGTCAAAAATTACGATATCCGCATAAGCGCCGGGCGCAATAATGCCGCGGTCGGAAAGACCCGTAATTTTAGCCGGCAAACCGGTCATTTTATAAATAGCTTCTTCCCATTTCAAAATCTCTTTATTTCTAACGAGCGTGGAAAAAACGCGGGGAAATGCGCCAAAAGAACGAGGATGCGGTAAATCTATTTTTGAACGATAATTTATGTCATATCCTACCCCATCCGAAGAAACCATGCTGTATTTTTTTCCCGCTAAAAGCTCGATATTATCTTCGGAAATTGCTTCATTGAAAATAGAAACCTGAAGCTTGTTTACTTGCAACAAATTCAAAATAATTTCTTCGGGCGAAAGTTCCGCCCGCTTGCTTAATTCCGCAATGCTTTTGCCCATTCCGTCCAAATCGCGAAGCGTCGAAGCGATAGTAATTTTATCGTAATGCAAAGTGAGTTCTTTGAGCGAATCCAAAAGATATTGTCGTTCCTTTCCGGTAATAAAATCCAAGATACGTTTTTTCCCCGATTCCCTCGCCCACTTAGGCAAAAGAGAATATAAATTTGAACCCGTCCTATTATAAGGGAAGAAATCGCAGGTAAATTCCATTTTTTGTCTTTGGGCTTCCTCTATCATTTCCAGCGCTTGAGGAAATTGTTCCCATGCCATTTTTCCGATCGCCTTAAAATGAGCAATATGGGAATGAACGTCGGAAGCTCTGGTAAGAGTTATCAATCGGGCAATCGCAGGAAGAATATTTTTCCCTTCGTCTTCCAAATGATGACTGACGAGTACGTTAAAATGTTTTGCGACTTTCATGATTTCGATAATTTCTTCATTGGTTGCCGAATTTTCGTGGGCCGTTCCCAGATTTGTTGAAATACCAAAAGCGCCATCTTGGATAGCGCTTTCCGCCAAAAACCGCAGTTGAGATATTTCATTCGGCTGGGCAGACCTGGTTTGATCGCCCAAAACACCGCGGCGGAGCGTGCCATAGCCTACAAAAGTACCGAAATTTACGCCAATTTTATGCTGGTCCAACTCGGAGAGAAATTCGGCCATACTTTGCCAATTGATATTGATTTTCGATATATCCACCCATTTTTGTATCGCTTCTATATTTTCCGCCTTCACTAAAGGAGCGAGAGAAGAACCTCCGTGTCCGCCAAAAATAGTCGTAACTCCCTGACGGATAAAACTCTCCTGTGCCAATTGAGAGAAAAGAGTCCAATGCGTATCGGAATGCGTCGTAAGATCGATAAAACCAGGTGCGACAAATCTGTTTGCGGCGTCAATGATAATCGGAGCAGTATCATTTTTAAAATTATCTATCTTTTTTATTTTGTCTTCGATAATGCCAATATCCGCTCGCTTTGGAGAACCGCCGGTTCCATCAAAAATAATTCCGTTTTTTATAATAGTCGAATAAGAAGCCATATTGTTATTTTCCTAGTAATGCTATCACCATGCCTATTATAGCAAAAATAACCGAGATAACCCAAAAACGCATGGTAACCTTGTATGCGGGCCATCCTTTAGCCTCAAAATGGTGATGAATCGGTGAAACCAAAAAGATTTTCCGCCGCAAAAATTTTTTTGAAAGCAATTGAATGATTATTGAAAAAGATGTAATAACAAGCGGAAAAGCAATAATAGGTAAAATGAGAACTGTATTAGTAAGAAACGCGACGACGGTAAGAGTAGTGGTAAGGCCGAACATGCCCGTTTCTCCCATATAAAATCTTGCGGGAGGAATATTAAACCAGAGAAATGCCAAAATAGTTCCCGCTATTGCGGCGCAAAAGGTCGCTATATCTATCTGGTTTTGGGAAAAAGCTATGCCGCTGTAAGCGGAAAAAATTGCGGCCATTACTCCTCCGGCAAGGCCGTCCAAGCCATCAATGGCGCTTCCGGAAAAAGTCGCGAGCATCGTTAGAATAAAAAACGGGATAAATAAAAGACCAAGATGGAAATCGCCGAGAAAAGGGATAAAGATATCGGTTTTTTCCAATTTAAAATAAAACCAGAGAGCGCCGACGGACGCGATAAGAATAATGAGTAAAAGTCGCCGGGAAAAACGGACGCCGCCGGCCACATACTTCCCTTTTCCGAAAACTTGAAAAATATCATCCGCCAAACCAACCAGCGACGCGGCAATAAGCGTAAAAAGAGGAAGCCATGTTTGCGAACGGCTCAAAAAATTAAGTTTTTTGAAAAGCGGAGTTGGAAAAAATATGCTTAAAAACCACAAAATAAAAATCAGGCATAAAGGAATAATCCAAATCAAAATACCGCCCATGCGTGGAACTTTTGTCTCGCGTTCTCTATGTAATGATGCGAATATCGGCGTGGCCGAGCCATCGGGCGCAACGGTTCTTACATCTTTTCTCCAAACTTTGTATTTATATAAAAAATGGGTCAAAAGAGGCGTAAGTAAAATACCGATAAAAAATGAAATAACCGCTAAACCGAATATTTTTAAAACATTTAATACCATAAATTAATTTTCCGTTTCGGCTACGGCCGCATTAAAAAGATTTTTAATATCGTTAAATCTTCCATCAATAGTGGAACCTAAAACTACAATCACAAAAGGACGATTGAAACCGTTATCCACTACAACCGCAAGATTACTGCCGGCCAAATCGCTAAAACCGGTTTTTCCGGCAATAAAACCGGGTAAATCTTCTATAACCCGGTTGGTATTTTGAAATTCCCAACCGTGAAGATTGATTGATTCTAGCCGAGTAGCCTCCATTAAAGAAGAATCTTTTTTCGCGATATATAAAAGTAATTTGGCGATATCTTTAGCCGAACCATAGGCACCGGAGGTATTTTTCGATAAATCAAGTCCTGTTGCATTCAAAAAATAAGTTTGAGTCAAACCGATTTCTTTCGCTTTCCGGCTCATTAAAGAAACAAAATCTCCATTAAAATTATTGTCAAACTCCTCAGCAAAAGCAAAAGCGGCATCATTTGAAGAAGATATAAGCATCGCGTCTATTAATTCAGAAATAATCCATTGTTCCCCTACTTTAAATCCCGCATCGCCTTCTTGTAAAACTGCTTCTTTTGATATCGTTATAAGAAGATAAGGAGGCAAATTTTCTTTTGCGATAAGCGCAGTCATGATTTTAGTAAGGCTCGCAAGCGGCAATTGCATTTCGGAATTTAATTCAAAAACGCTTTGATTATTTGAGGCGTCAAAAACATAGGCGGCTTTGGCTTCCAATCGTATATTTTCAAAAGGAGAGATTTTCGGGATTTGCGCTTCTTGTTTCTGAGTAAAGGGATTTTTTACTTCAAACTCGAGGGCCGTCAGTTTTTGCCTTCCGGGAAACAGATTGCGGTTTTGAAGAGGGTGGAAATAGAAAAAAACCCAGCCAAGAAAGCCAAAAAAAATGACAATCAAGAAATATTGAATGCTATTTTGCCATTTCATTTTTTATTTCTTCTTTTATTTCTTGAACGGCCGCCGGCTGTATTTCTGAACCGGTTTCTTCTTCCGAATTTTCTATAAATTGTTCGACTATTTTGCTGAAATTTTCATATTCAGGCAATTTTTTGACATCCGTGACGCCTAAAAATTGCAGAAAACGGAAAGAAGGGCTGTATAAATAACTGCGGCCGTCTTTTGGATTTGTTTTCCGTTCCACTAGACCTCTTACCAAAAGATTGCGGAGAGAAAAACTGGAATTGACGCCGCGGATGTAGTCGATATCGGCTCGGCTTATCGGACTGCGATAAATTACTGTCGCTAAAATTTCAAGTCCGGCTCTTCCTATGTCTTTGTTGAATTCTTCTTTACTGATATCTTCGCAGATTTTGGTTGCTTCGGGAGCAGTGGAAAGCATCGCTTCATTGCCTTTTTTAATCAATTTTATTCCGCGATGCTCCAAATTTTTGTCCAAAACTTCAAAGGCTTCGTTTATTTGTTTTTCCGACTTATTCAAAATTTCCGCCAACCGTTTTATTTTTATCGGCTCCCCTTCCAAAAAAAGGATTGCTTCAATATAAGAACTTAATTCCATAAATTATATGTTCTTTTTTATTTTAATATTTTGGAAAACTGTAGTTTGTTCAACTATAACAAAACCTCGTTTTATCAGTTCTAAAATTGCCAAAAAACTTACTATAATTTCGATTTTCTTCGGCCCAAGGCCGACCAGCCTCGGGTTGGCCTTTCCATCCAAACCGGAAATATCCGCAAATGACATTTCGATCTGTTGTTGCAATCTGCTGATTATATCCGTTATTTTTTTCTCAAGGCTTATTGTTTTTTTAACAAGTGCTTTCGGTAAAATTTCTTTTTGAGGCAGATTAGCGATAATCTGCCTCATTGCCTCAAAAATTTTTTCCTTTGTCACTCCTTTTGGTTCGAGAAATTCGAAATTTAATCCCAGAAACGCTTCCCGCCCGAACATAATATTTTTCCCGAAACATTTTCCGAGTTCGATGGCAAAATTTCTGATATGAGCATAAAGCTGCAAACGGCGCTCCAAATCCTTGATATCTCCCGCTTCTTCTTCGGAAAACTGGAAAGTGGAAATAAGTGACGCGGATTTTATCAGAAGAAGTGTTGAAGCAATTGCTATAAAACTGCTTACTTCCCCCAGCGGAAATCCTTCAAGCGTTTTCAAATAATCGACATATTGGTCTGTAACATCCGCCAAAGAAACATCGCTGATGGAAAGCTTGCGTTTTTCTATCAATTCCAAAAGCATCCCCAATGGCCCCTCAAATTTCTCAAGTTTTATTTGGTAGGTCATATATTTAAATAATATTTAGACAAATTCTACGACCGTAGAAATAGTCTAAAGTCTCAATTTTGATTTATTTCTTTTGGGGCGATTGCGGCAAAGCATAGAACTGTCCGGAACGCAAACGCGAAGGCACAACATAATCCCTGGCGCCTTCCGGCGTTGATTTGGTAAGAATGGGAGTTTCAATTTCAAATCTTGACATTTTCGCCTTCATAATCCGGCGTTTTTTCGATAAAAATCCGCTCCATATTCTTTGATTTTAATATATTAACCTTAAATTGACAAATGAAAAGCCCCGATAGCGGGGCTTTTAAATTTGCGATTAGTATGGTTCGGGATGAACCGTAATATCTTTAATTTCCGGAATTTGTTTTTGGATTTTTCCGGAAACTTCATGGCAAATTTCATGCGCTGTTTTAAGAGAGAGATTCGGGGCGACTATAATATGAATATCCAGAAAAATATGGTCTTCGTTACCCCTGCTTCTTATTTGATGGCACGTGATAACTTTACCGACTGACTCGGCAATTTTCTTTATTTGGTCTTTGTTTACATTTGTTTTATCCGATAAAACAGAGGATGTTTCTTTAAATATCTCAAAAGCCAATTTCATAATAAACACAACGACAACGGAAGCGATAATAGGATCAATTATTGGCGGTAATCCTACTTCAACCAATATTGCCCCCAAAATTACGGCACTAGTCGTAATATAGTGGGATTTTGTATGCAAGGCATCCGCTTTCAGGATAATGCTTTTAAGTTCTATTCCCTTTTTAAATTCATATCTTGCGACCACAATATCTATTATCAGGCAACTTACAAGAATTCCCATTGAAAGCGGAAACCAATTTGCGCCGGAAAAAATTGTCTCTGGCGCGGAAAGTTTTCCGATAATATTTCGGATAATCTCATAGGCCGCAATTACCAAAAAAACCAGAATAACTTGGGAAGCAATGGCTTCATATTTTCTATGGCCGTAAGGATGATCTTCGTCAGCGGGTTTTTCGGCAATTTTGATGCCGAAAATCCCCACGATATTGGTTGCGCCGTCAAAAAGAGAATGTATGCCGTCGCTTAGAACACATAATGTGCCCGTTAAAAGACCCAGTATAATTTTAGAAAACGCTACGAGCCAGTTTAAAAACAGAATTATCAAAAGAACCCTTCTAATTTTCCTGAAATTCACTTAAATCTCCTTTTTGATTCATGTTTTCAAAATGCGTTATTTTTGGTCAATATAGCGTTCTTGGCCAAAAAGTCAAGGAAAATAAAAAGCCCCTTTTTAAGGGGCTGGATTGGTGAGCCATTTTAACGTCTTGCTCGGGACTGGCGTTCCTTGCCGCAGCAGGAACAGTGTGTCGCATGCGGAAACATCCACATCATATTTCATCACCTCCTTTCCTATAATTCAGTCCGCCCACTAGGAATCGAACCTAGAACCTTCTCCTTAAAAGGGAGCTGCTCTACCAGATTGAGCTATGGGCGGTTAAATTAGCGTTTTCTCACTATAAAAAATAATGCGACTAATGGCAAGGTTAACCACCAAAAGAATGCTCCGTCTGAAGCGAATATATTTTGAACAACCGGCGAAAAAGTAAAAAGTTCCTTAGCCGGCAAAAGCTGAAAAATAAAACTCATCAAAAGACCGACTTCCAAAAAACTCAATAAAAATACCTGCCACCATTGCCTTGTTCCCGAACTGTCGTCTCTAGATAAAACTCTGTTAAAAAGAAAAGTCAATAAAATAATGAGAATCGCAAAAGTCAAACTTCGGAATAAAAAGACTTCCAAAAGCGGCCGGCCTTTTACGACAAAATCCAAATAGGAAAAATTAGCGAATACCAATCCGGAAACATAAAGGGAAAATAAAGCGGCGATAAGTTTCTTTTTCCCCGAAGAAATTCCGTAAAAGAATCCCGCGGCGATAAAAAAGAAAATAACCATCAAATCCCAAGTCGGATGCGTTAATATCCTGGATATGGTTTCCAAATTCGCCGATTGAAGCATTATCTTTATTTTACCTGTTTACTTGTACGATGTCACTGATTAACTGTTATATTCCTTCTTCGCGTAATTCCTCTATAATTTTTTTACTGCGATTAGACAATCTTTTAGGAATTCTTATGAATATTTTAATCAGCAGATCCCCCCTTGCGCCGTGGACAGAAGGAATACCTTTGCCGCGAACGCGCATAATCTCTCCCGAATCGACTCCCGCGGGAATTTTAAGCTTAATGTTCCCGTCGAGCGTTTTAATATCTTTTTCCCCTCCCAAAAGCGCGTCGGATAACCTTACATCCAAATCCATCACAAGATTATTCCCTTCTTTTTTGAAAAACGGATGAGGTTTCACATGGATTTTCACGTATAAATCTCCTGCTACGCCGTAGGCTATTGCCTCGCCCTGGTTCGATAGTTTTATCATTTGACCATTCTCTATGCCGCCGGGGATTTTTATTTTCACTTCTTCGTTTTTCGGCAATATTCCTTCTCCCCTGCAAGCGGAACATTTTTTCTCCGGAATTTTCCCCCGTCCGCGGCAATTACCGCATTCCGCTAAAGAAGCGATATTGCCGAAAAAAGAACGCCTGGTTTCGTGTATTTTTCCCGAGCCTTGGCACATAGGACAAGTTTTAAAACTTGTTCCTTCTTCGGCGCCTTTACCTTGGCATCTTTCGCAAAAACCCAATTTTGTCAAAACAACTTTTCGTTCCACTCCGAATGCCGCTTCTTCAAAACTTATTTCCAGATCAATGGAAATATCGCGGCCTCTTTTGACGCGAGTCCGCCCTCCCCTTGAAGAAAATCCGAAAATATCCCCAAAAATATCACCGAGATTCAAATCTTGAAAACCGGAAAATTCTCCCTCGGAAAAATCGCCGAAACCGCCGAAATCCCAGCCCGAGGCTGGTCCGCCGGAAGCGCCGCTGAAAACCCTGCCGTATCTGTCATACTCCGCTCTTTTTACATCGTCTATTAAGATATGATAAGCCTCGTTGATTTCCTTGAATTTTTCTTCGCTGCCGCCGGATTTATCCGGATGATATTTAAGCGCCAATTTGCGGTATGCTTTTTTAATATCTTCTTTGGAAGCATTTCTTGAAATACCCAGTATTTGATAATAATCTCTTGTTGTCATTTATTATTTTTTGTCGCCATCGTCCTCTTTATAATCGGCATCCTTGATATTATCTTCCGGCGGTTGCGGTGGCTGTTGCGACTGTTGCGAACCTTGCTTATAAAGCAATTCTCCTATTTTCTGGATTTCACGCGACAGATCTGCAGTCGCGTTTTTTATCGCGTCGGCGTCATTGCCTTCTTTAACTTTTTTAACAGCTTCGATTTTTTCTTCAATAGTTTTTTTGATATCCGCGGGAACTTTATCGCCCGCGTCTCTTAAAGCTTTTTCGCTGGTATAAACTAATGCGTCAGCGGCATTTTTTATTTCTACAGATTCTTTTTTCACGCGATCTTCATCGGCATGAATCTGAGCGTCCTGCTTCATTTTCTCTATCTCGTTTTTAGTAAGGCCGGATGAAGCTTCGATGCGAATTACCTGTTCCTTTCCGGTGGCCTTATCCCTTGCTTTCACGTTAAGAATGCCATTCGCATCGATATCAAATGTAACTTCAATTTGAGGCAAACCGCGAGGCGAAGGCGGAATTCCATCCAGCATAAAGCGGCCGAGCGTTTTATTGTCTTGAGCCATTTCGCGTTCCCCCTGCAATACATGGATTTCAACGGAGGTTTGGCCGTCTGCGGCCGTAGAAAAAACCTGCGAGCGGGAAACGGGAATGGTCGTATTTTTTTCCAAAAGCCTTGTCATAACGCCTCCCAGCGTTTCAATGCCAAGCGAAAGCGGAGTAACGTCCAGAAGGAGCACATCTTTCACTTCTCCGGCAAGAATACCGCCCTGAACAGCCGCTCCGACCGCCACAACCTCATCGGGATTAATGGATTTATTCGGTTCCCTGTTAAAAAGGTTTTTGACGGCTTGTTGAATCGCGGGCATGCGGGTTTGTCCTCCAACCAGAATAACTTCTTCAATTTCCGAAGGTTCCATTTTGGCGGATTTTAATGCTCTCTTAGTTATTTCGATTGAGCGTTCAATATCTTCGCCGACCAACTCTTCGAGTTTGGCGCGGGTGAATTTTAAAAGAAGATGTTTCGGTCCCGAAGAATCTGATGTAATGAATGGGATATTAATTTCCGTTTCGAATGTTGAAGACAATTCATGTTTTGCTTTTTCCGCGGCGTCTTTCAATCGCTGTAACGCCAAAAAATCCTTCGAAATATCTATTCCGCTTTCTTTTTTAAATTCAGAAACTATCCATCTAATGATTTTTTGATCAAAATCGTCTCCTCCCAAATGAGTATCGCCGTCTGTCGCTTTCACTTCAATAACCTCATCTCCAACTTCCAGTATTGAAATGTCTAATGTTCCTCCACCGAAATCGTAAACAGCAATCTGTTCATTTTTCTTTTTATTAAATCCGTACGCCAAAGCCGCCGCGGTCGGTTCGTTTAAAATTCGCCGCACCTTAAAACCCGCGATTTCTCCCGCATCTTTCGTGGCTTTGCGCTGGCTGTCGTTAAAATAAGCCGGAACAGTGATTATTGCCTCTTCTATTTTCTGCCCAAGTTTCGCTTCGGCATCATGCTTGAGTTTTTGTAAAACCATTGCTGAAATTTCTTCCGGACGATACCATCCGCCAGCTGGCGAATCGCCCATTTTCACTTCCACCCCGCCGCTTGCGGAAGCCCTCATCTTATACGGCAACCATTTCTTGTCTTTAACGACTTCTGCGTCGGTAAACAGCCGGCCAACTAAACGTTTTATGGAGAAAATGGTGTTTTCGGCGTTAGTCACCGCTTGTCTTTTCGCCAAAAGTCCGGCCAGACGGTCTCCGGCCTTTGAAATGGAAATTATCGAAGGCGTTGTGCGCCCTCCTTCTTCATTTTCCAAAATTCTCGGCTCTCCGGCTTCTATAAAAGCCATCGCCGAATTAGTTGTTCCTAAATCAATACCTATTATTTTACTCATATGCTTTGATTATTAATTGTTTTATTTTTATTTTTGTTTCGATATTTTTACTTTTGCCGGTCTGATAACGCGTCCGTGCAACAAATATCCTTTCTGCACTTCTTCAATAATGATTCCCTCTTCTTTTTCAGATTCAATTTCGCCCACTATTTCATGAAGCTGAAGGTTCATTTTTTCACCCATACTCTTTATGGAAGAAAAACCGTACTTTCCCAGAGTATCCTCTAGTTGTATTTTAATCAAAAGAACGCCTTTTGAAAACTTGGAATCCTTCTCGTTTTCTAAAGCCAAATTAAAACTGTCTAAGATCGGCAAGATGTCGGAGATTAGCATAAAATTCGCGAATTTTGCAAAATCCTGATTGCGCCGTTCATCGTCTTTTCTGGCGTTTATAAGATCTGCTTTTGCTCTTTGCCATCCGTTAAGATATTCTTCCTTAAGTTCCTGGCATTTTTTGAGTTTCTCCTGCAACTGTTTGAATTTTTCTTGAATATCTAAATTCCCGCCATCATCAACAGTTTCCTCTACTGTAATTTCTTCTTTGTTATTTTCCTCATTCATAGATGTTTTTCTTTTACCTCTTGCTCCATTGCGGGGCCTTTCTTGCTTTTTTAAGGCCGAATTTTCTCCTTTCTTTCATTCTCGAATCACGCTTCAAAAAACCGAGATGCTTCAACGGTTTGCGCAAGGCCGGCTGAAATTTTTCCAATACCCTCGCGATACCATGCCTTACCGCTCCGGACTGGGAACTTATTCCCCCGCCCATTACTTTAACTTCTATTCCGACTTTCTGCAAAAGTTGAGTTTCTTTAAGCGGTTCTTGAATCGTCCGTTGCAAGCTTACCGTCGGAAAATACATTAAAAAATCTTTCCCATTGACGATAATACTGCCTTTTACGGCATCAAAAAGCCGCACGCGGGCAACCGATGTTTTCCTCCGGCCCACAGCTTCAATATAATGCCTTTGCTTTTTCAACGATTCTGCAGTTGAAACAGATTTTGTTTTTGTTGTTTTCGTAATCATAATATTTATGCTTCAATAATAAGATTTTTCAAAATTTCTTTTCTAAGTCTATTTTTAGGAAGCATTCCTAGAACCGCATGCTTGAAAATTACAGTATACCCTTTTTCTATAAATTTTTTCATAGAAACATATTTCAAGCCGCCGGGATGTCCCGAATATTTCGGGTATGTTTTCTGCTCGAGTTTTTTGGAAGTTATTCTCAGCTTAGAAAGATTAATCACCTTAACTCGTATTTTCGGTTTTATGCCAGGCGAATAAGCAGCGGTTGTTTTCGCCATTAAGTTTTTTGCCGTTTCCGAAGCTACTCTCCCCAGCGCTTTATCTTTTGCGTCAATGATAATTTCAAGCTTTTCCATATTATATTATTTAATGAATTCTATAATTGCCATCGGGCTCGTATCTCCTGTTTTCCTCCTGCCTAATTTGATAATTCGGGTATAGCCCCCATGCCTTTCGGCATATCGCGGCGCGATTTCTTCAAATATTTTTTTAACCTGTTTCGGCACAAACGTTTTTGCGAGTATACGACGGTTGCTTACCGTATTTTTTTTCGCTCTTGTTATCATCTTCTCTATCAGCGGCCGAATCTCCTTGGCTTTGGCTTCGGTTATAACCATTTTTTCCGCCTTTATAAAATTATTCAAAAGAGAACGAATCAAACTTCGCCTTACTTTTCTTATCCTGCCGAATTTTCTCCCCTTTTGTAGATGTTTCATTTAAGCGTTAAACCTAGTTCAGTAAGCGCCTGCTTAATCTGGTCTACGGCTTTTTTGCCTACGCCTTCAATTTCCAAAAGATCGCTTTCTTTTTTTCTGGTTAGTCCGCCGATCGACCTTATTCCGGCGGCGGAAAGCGCGCTAGAAACGCGGCCGGAAAGTTTTAAATCTTCAATTCGCGTCTTCAAGGTTTCAGTTTCCGGAGCGCCTCCCTCTTTTTTCTCGGATTTTTCATTATCAATTTCTTCAGTCTCTTCTAAGGCTTCTTCAACTTCTTTTTCTTTTGAAGAAATTTCTTCGGCTTTTGCGGCAATACCGCCAACTGCTTCTAATTGTTTTATTGTAATTTTAATCGCCTGATCCAACGCGTCGGCCGGACTTATGCTTCCATCTGTTTCTATGACGAAACGAAGACGATTATAATCCGTGCGATCGCCCACGCGCATATTTTCCACTTCGTAATTTACTCTTCTGATCGGGGTGAAAACCGCATCCAATAACAAAGTTCCGATATCTACTTTTTCTTTTTGCAGGGCTTCGCGGGGAACATAACCTAATCCTTTTTCTACGGTCAATTCAAATTTCAGCTTCGCGTCTTTGGTCGTTAAAGTCGCTATCGACAATTCTTTATTCAAAATTTCTACCTGGCTGGGCGCTTCCAAATCTTTTGCGGTAATTTTTTTTTGCCCTTTTGCGGACAATGTAACGGTTTGAGGTTCATCGCCGTAAAGCTTAAATCTAAGCTGTTTAAGATTCAAAAGAATAAGGATAACATCCTCTTTTACACCAGGAATAGTCGAAAATTCATGGCTTACGCCATCGATTTTGACGGCCGTAGCCGCTACGCCGGGGAGGGAGGAAAGAAGAACGCGCCTTAACGCATTGCCAAAAGTATATCCGTAACCGGCATAAAGACCGTCGATTTCATATATTCCCTTAGTGCCCTCTTCCAAAACAGCTCTGGGCTTTGATGGCAAAACAATATCGTAATTCATGTTTTTTTACTAAAATTAATTACCTTGAATAAAACTCAATAATTGCGTTTAAATTTGTTTTTATTTCAAAATCTTGCGCTTGGGGTTTTCCGGCAATCTTCCCTTCTTTTTTGCTTTTATCCATTTCCAGCCAGACCGGTGGCTGATATTTTTTTAAATAGATATCCGTATTTTGAAAAACTTTTTTTGCGGCGCTTTGGGGACGAATGGCTATTTTATCGCCGACTTTCAATCGATATGAAGGAATATTCACTTTTCTGCCATTAACTATAATGTGGCCGTGATTAACTATTTGCCTGGCTATGCTTCTTGATTTTACCAATCCGAGCCGATAAACGACATTATCGAGACGCAATTCCAAAATTTCAGCGAGGCGCGAAATAATATCGGCGCTTTTTCCTTTTAACGCTTCCTGAATGTAATTCTTAAATTGGCGTTCGCGTAAAATATAAAGAAATTTCAATTTCTGTTTTTCGGCCAACTGGAAACCGTATTCGGATTTAGATCTTCGCGGCCGTTTGCCGAAACTGCTTTTTTTAACTCCGGGCGGATAAGATTTGCGCGTTAAAGGACATTTAGGAGTATAGCATTTTTCCTCTTTTAGAAAAAGTTTTTCTGTCGCTCTCCGGCAAATTTTGCATTTTGAATTGGTAATCATGCTAAAATTTATTTTTGTTAAACATCACACCCTTCTCCGCTTGGGCGGCCGCGGACCGTTATGCGGGACGGGCGTAATGTCGCGGATAAACATAAAATCAATGCCTTTTGCTGCAAAAGAACGAATTGCCGATTCTCTGCCCGCGCCCACTCCCTTTATCATTACCCCTACCTCTTTGATACCTATCATTTTTGCCTTATCTGCCATCAATTCCGCAACCTTAGAAGCGGCGAAAGGAGTTCCTTTTTTGGCGCCCTTAAAACCAAGAGCGCCGGCGGAAGAAGAAAGAATGACATCCCCTTTTTCGTCGGTTAATGATAAAATCGTATTGTTGTAGGTAGATTGAATATATAACCTTCCGCTCGTAAGCTTTTTCTTCGGCAAATGCTCCATTGAACGGCTGGTCAAACCCTGATCGACATTTCCACCTGCTTTTTTAATAATGCGCTTTTTACCCATGTTCTAAATTTTATGTTTTCTCTAATTTTCTTCTGCCGCTGATGGCTGTCCGTCTTACATTGCCGCGCCTTGTTCTTGAATTTGTTTTCGTGCGCTGGCCTCTCGCCGGCAAACCTTTGCTGTGTCTGCTGCCCCGATAACATTTTATATCGCGTAATCTTTTTATATTCATCATCACTTGTCTGCGAAGTTCTCCTTCAACGACGCGTTTTTCAACCGTTTCCCTCAAAAGAATTACTTCGGCCGGCGTCAGATCTTTTACTTTTTTATTTCGGGGAATATTTATTTGATCTAAAATTTTTTGCGCCGAAGAAACGCCTACGCCATACAAATAACTTAGCGCTATCTCAAGATTTTTATTATCCGGAATATTTGCTCCCGCTATACGCATATGATAAATTTAGCCTTGCCTTTGTTTGTGCTTGGGATTTTTCCTGCAAATAACATAAACTCGACCTTTTCGTCGAATCATTTTGCAATTTTTACACCTTGTTTTAACTGAGGCTCGTACTCGCATGCCAAAATTATATGAACGTTAGCGAATAATAAAGCGGGAGCAAATTCCTTTATAATCTTTGGGTGATTCTGCCCTTGTCTTCGCTATAAGGATTAAGCTCCACCCGTACTTTATTGCCGACAAAAACCCTAATGTGATATAGGCGCATTTTACCCGCCAAATGGGCCATAATTTCCGGTCCTCCCTCAAGGAGTACCCGAAACGTTGTATTTGGTAGCGCTTCTATAACGGTTCCTGTAACAATTTCCCTTTTTTCTTTACTGTCTGGCATTATTTAAATTATAAAAGATATATTAACAGAATTGATGTCATACAGTCAAGAGCCGAATACCTGCCAGATTGAAATAGTGGTTCGTTTCCAAATTACCTAAAGGACTATCTTTTAATATCTTCTTAATGATGATTTGAGCGGCGTCTTTGGGAACATTTTTCCACCAACTAGGTTTAAAGATGATTTTTGCCTTTTCTATCGCGGGATACTTCGGAAAAACATTTTGGGGATTTTGACTTTCTTTTATTAAATCGGCTTTAATGCCGTCTTCGTCAATTTTCCAGGAAAAATGAGCTTGATCTTTAAGGCTGAAGGTAATGGCTGTTGCGGTAAAATTTTTCAATTCGAAATCTAATTTATCCAAATTAAGAATTTCTATTTGAGGAGCGGCATCCTTACCCAAATATTTTTCTCCGAGCGCCCGGTTGACATCCGATTTTTTCAGAAGAAAGCCGAAAAAAACCGCGCTTTCTTTAAGATCAATTTGATTACCTTCGTCGCCGACTTTCGGTTTATTTTTTTGTTCATCGAAAACAATCTGTTTCGCGTTTTCGTAAAGCAAAAAGCTTTCCGGCTTCGGATTGGCGCCCATTTTCAAAAGGTAATCATTAACTTTTTCTTTCATAGAAATTCTGATATCTTCAATGGCTTTTATGTCTTTTTCGGCAATAATAGCGATTTCGCCTATAAACCCTCCTTTCATTTCGGTTTTGGAACGGCCGTAAATTTTTTCGCGCCTTTCGGGATCTTTAAATCCGGGGAGTGTAAAATCAGTAAGGCCGATGTTGTATTCTTCTCCCGGTTTATCCGCGAAAACGGTCGTTTCGATTTCACTTGTCGTTACTTTTCCTCCTTCCACTTTCGCGCCCGGCACAACAATCGTCTTGGGGAGGCGGTAGATTTTTCCATCCGGCGTCTCTAGCCGCGTATCTTTAATTAAAGTTTGAGGTTGTGAGCTGTAAGAATTGTAAAGTACCGCTTGGCCGCTGGATTTTTTGCTTACTTGCTTAACTCCCGTAAATTTATAAGTATCTTTTTCTTCGCGGCTTATTTGCATCATTTCAAGGGGTAATTCGTCTTTCTTCGGCTCAATAGATGCTTGAAAAACAACATCGATATCAACAAATTGCTGGCGTGGCGTGATTTCCACGGTAACCGACGAGAAATTTTTCAAGACAATAAAGCTGCCGGCGACCAAAACAAGAATTGTGATGATCGCAATCGTCCATTTCAATTTTCGGTTCGAACGATGAAAGGCGATACCGGAAACGCGCGGAAGGCGGAAACAAAACAAAGTTCTGAAAATTCTCTTGCGGGGTTTTTCTTCCTTCTTGTCTTTTTTATCGCTTTCATCTCCTTTATCGGGCGGTTGATTTTTTTTGGGCAAAAGAACAGCTTGTTTTTTAATAATGATTATGTCTTGAATTAAAGATTTTGCCATGGCTGTTTTTCTAAAAATAATTTATCTGCGTAAAGAGATGAAATCATTAATGAAATATCCTTGTCCTCGCTAAATCCTTTTCTGAAAATAAAACGGCTTTTAAAAGCTTCCGGTAGAAGAAATCGACTCGTAAACGGCTGTTCCTTCGCGCAAGTCGCGAAATCTTTTATTGCCAGCGCGCCTTTACCTCCGATAAAAAGAAGGTCTGATGGAAGATAAGAAAATTCCGCCGAATTTTTAACGGCATCTTTAAAAAATTGGCACCATTTTCCTGATGCGTCCTCTATAATCTTTCGGACTTTTTCTTTGGTTCCGGCGTGAAGAGCATCTCTTATATATTGGCTCAAAAGAACGGATGATTCCGCGAGTGAAAAATTAAATGCGCTCGCGATCCTTCTTACTAAAATATTCTCGCCGAAAGGAAAAGAAATAACTTCCTCCAAAATTCCGTCTTTTATCTTCATTAAATCGGTAATTTCACCGCTTATATCGATTACAAGCAGATCTCTGCTGATATCAACTATATCTTTTAATGTATTGAACGCGACAAAAGGAAAACTGCGGAAAAGAAGGGGCATTGCGCCAAAGCTATGGGCGATGCATTCCCTAAGTCGATCCTGAATGACCTTAATTCCAAGGCTCATATGAAGAGATATTTCCGCGCTAAGAGCATGTTTTCCGATTGGTTTCTTGATTTGATAACCATTCAAATTAATCTTCATTTCTTCCTGTTCAAGAATTTCCACGGGCTGATGTTCTGTTTCCCATTTCTTTTTGAAAGACTCAATCTCATCGACAACAATCTCTTCCAATATTTTTTCGGTTATTTCAAAAGGCTTCGGTTTGCTGAAACGGATAACTTTATTTTGGGAAATATAATAAGGAGAAGAAAAAATAATTATTGTCGCATCGGGCCTTTTCCAGTCTTTGGGCATTCTTCTTTTTAAAGCGGCGATCGTTCTTTCAAAGGTTTTATGCAGGGACCGCTGAATTTTTTGGAAATCGAGATCGGGCAAAAAATCAGTGGAAAATCTGGCACTGGTTAAAACTTCGGGAAGCTTGTTGGGATGATGCTGAAACAGAATTCCGCCGACAGAAGAACTGCCAATATCAAATACGGCAACTGTAAGTTCACGTTGTAAGCGGCTAAAAGGCCACATAAGTATATTATACTGGAAATCAAAGACAAAAGAAACAAAAAAATCCCCATCTTTCTAAGGGTTACCCTTAGAAAGTTAGGACAAAACGGCTTTAATCCTTCGTACGCCGGCGGAACTGGATTCTTCTTTGATGATTTTAAACTTTCCTAAAAGGCCGGTGCGCTCTACGTGCGGTCCGCCGCAAATTTCCCGACTGAAAGGAGATTCCGAACTTGCCTGCGAGGAATTATCCTTTATCGTATAAACTTTTACCCTTTCTCCATATTTAGATTCGAACACGCCCATGGCTCCCTGTTTTTTCGCCTCTTCGAGGCTCATTTCTTCCATTTTAACCGGCAAATCTTCCTGAATTTTTTCGTTTACCGCATCTTCAACTAGTTTTATTTGTTCCGACGTCATTTTTTCCGGATGAGAAAAATCAAAACGCAAACGCTCACCGGTAATATTAGAACCCTTTTGAGACACATGTTTTCCTAAAACTTTTCTCAATGCCGCCAGCATCAAATGCGCCGCAGTATGATATTTAATCGCTTGTTCCGAATGGTCGGCCAAACCGGATTTAAACATTCCAACCGAAGCGGTCCGGGAAAGTTGTTGATGCTTTTGAAATTCTCTGTTAAAAACATCTTCATCTACAATATGCCCGCCTTTCTTGGCTAAATCTTTAATAATGTCAATCGTTAATCCGAATGTTTGATGAAAATAAAAAGCGTCATGGATAATCTTCACAGCATGGAATTTATATGCTTTCCCGGGCGTAATGGCTTCCACTCTCATTTCTGGATATTTTTTAAAAAATTCATTTAATCCTTTTTCTATTATTTTATTAAATTCATTCACCTCTTCCTTGATTTCTTTGATTATTTTGTCTTTATTAATCGGCAGTTCTTTATAAAAATTATAATAATTTATTGCCCTCTCAACCCTCGAAATTAATGACTCTAACGGTATGGAATTAATTTTACAAATAACAACAATGCGACGAATCAATCTTCTTAAAATGTAGCCGGCGCCTTTATTAGATGGTTTAATGCCATCTGCTATCAAAAACATACTTCCCCTTAAATGGTCTGCAATTATTCGTCCATCTCTACCCAAAAAAGTAAAAAAATTGAAAGGTTGAAATAAATCAGTGTCAAAAACATTATTTTTACCTTGCGACACCATTGCTAACCGTTCCAAGCCCATGCCCGTATCTACGCCCGGCGTTTTAAGCAGAGAATATTTTCCATTTGCGTCTTTGTAATATTCATTAAAAACTAAATTCCAAATTTCGACGTTATTTACGTAAATTTCGGTAGTGGGACCGCAAGGGCCTTCGCTGCCCGTCGGCCCCCAAAAATTATCAGTCTTTCCCGCTTTTACAATTTTCAAAGACGGGTCAATAGATTTCCATATTTTTTCCGAGTCCCTGTCTTCGGATATTCCGTCGGCGCTATCGTCCTTAAACACGCTTACATAATCAATCTTCAATCCCATTTCCTTTGTAATAAATTCATGCGCATATTTGATGGCTTCTTCTTTGAAATATCCTCCGAAACTGAAATTGCCGAGCATTTCAAAAAAACTCAGATGGGATTCATCGCCGATAGAATCTAAATCGGAGGTGCGAAAACATTTTTGCACGGAAGTCACATTTTCTCCATACGGAGATTTTTCATTCAAATAATATGATTTAAACTGTTGCATACCCGCGCTCGTCAAAAGAACCGATGGGTCGCTCGGCACCAGCGAAGAAGAAGGCACAATCATATGCCCTTTTTCCCTAAAAAATTCCAGATATTTTTTCCTGAGTTCTTGGGATGTCATTAATATAAAGTGTATAAAAAACTCGGGCTTTTATCAAATAATAACTCCGCCGCCGAGCATCTGCCTGCCGCTATATAAAACCAAAGATTGCCCTGAAGTTACGGCGCGCTGTGGCGTATTAAAATGGAAAGTTGCCGAATTACCGCTGATAACAACAAGGCGGCATTCTTGCAAAAGTTGACGGTATCTGATGCGAGCCGAATATTTTTTATTCAAAGCCGGCGCATTGCTAATCCAATTCGTTTCATTTATAATCACTTCCTTTTTGTAAAATTTCTTCTCGTCTTTTTTCTCCGCTACGGTTAAAATATTGTTTTTTAAATCTTTCTCAACAACGTAGTAAGGCGTTTTGCCGGAAACGCGAAGGCCATGCCTTTGCCCGATTGTATAAAAATGACTGCCGTCGTGCTTACCGATAACTTTTCCGTATGATGCGCGGATTTCGCCTTCTTTTTTTGGAATAATTTTTCTTAAAAACGACGCGAAATCAATATTTCCGACAAAACATAGTCCCTGACTGTCTTTTTTCTCGGCCACGTGCAATCCGAATTTTCTCGCCATCTGTCTTATCTCCGGTTTCGTATAATCGCCTATCGGAAATAAGCAATGTTTCAATTGCCCTTGCGTCAAAGTCCACAAAAAATACGATTGGTCTTTATTTTTATCCTTCGCCTGTAAAAGTTTTAGGAAGTGAGCCCGCTCTGAAATTTTTGCTTGGTGGGCGGGCGGGTAAGTCTTGCAAAAATTTAGAGCGGGCGAACGACGAACATAATGCCCTGTGGCGATATAATCCGCTCCCCTTTTCAAAGATTCTTTCAGAAACAAACCGAACTTGATGTATTTATTGCACATTACATCGGGATTCGGAGTTTTATTCGCGGAATATTCCCTTCTCATATACGCTATAATCTCTTTTTCGTATTCTTTTGAAAAATCATAAGTCAAAAAAGGAATGTTTAATTTCGCCGCCGCCCTTATCGCGTCCCTTCTTTCTTCTTTCCATCCGCAAACTCCTCCTTCCGGATACCAACCCTTCATAAAAACGCCGGTAATATCAAATCCTCGCTTTTTTAAAAGCGCCGCTGCCACCGAAGAATCCACGCCACCTGACATTGCCACATAAACCTTTCGACTTCGCCCGGGACAAGCTTTTTTGTTTTTGCAGTTTTTCATAAAATCAAAATAACATATTTCTTGATATTAGTCACAAATTCTGCTAGTATGAAATCTGAAATCGGCACTTTGTCCCGACGCTTCATTAATAGTTCTTTAAAAATAAAGAAGTCGGGATCCCGACTTGACGTCGGGAAAAAATCCAAAAAGGAGGCGCTAATATGGACCAGGAAATGCGTGAAGAAAATGTGCCTTTTCCCGGCAAACTAAAAATTTTCAGCGGACCGGCAAATTACCAGTTGGCTAAAGAAATAGCAGATTGCCTGATTTTACCTCTTGGCAAGGTTCGCCTTGGAAGGCATGCCGATAGAGAGTTTGATTTGAAATATGAAGAAAGTATCCGCGGAACAGATATTTTTATTATCCAGCCAACGAATCAGCCCGATAGCCATCTGTTTGAGCTTTTATCAATGATCCGAACGGCAAGAGATGCTTCTGCCGGCAGAATTACGGCTGTCATTCCCTATTACGGCTATGCCCGCTCTGACAGAAAAAATTTACCAAGAACTCCGATTAACGCAAAACTTGTGGCAGATCTCATCACTAGAGCCGGAGCAAATAGGATTTTGGCAGTAGATTTCCATGCCGCTCAAATTCAAGGATTTTTTGACATCACGGTTGACCATCTTTTTGCCAAACCGGTTTTCATAAATACACTCAGAGAATTTTATAAAGAAGAAATAGCGAAAGGAGAACTCATTGTTGTTGCTCCTGACGGCGGCGCGACGAACAATGCCCGCGCCTACGCGAAAAAACTCGGCAATGCTCCTATAGCGATTATTGACAAGCGTCGGTTAGAACCCAACAAAAATGAAGTTTTAAGCATTATCGGAGCGGAAAAAATTCCCGGAAAAACGGCTTTAGAAATAGACGACCTTGCGGATACTGGCGGTACTTTGGTAAAAGGAGCTATCGCTCTTATGGAAGCCGATGCAAAGAAAGTCGATGCCGCATGCACTCATCCTGTATTTTCAGAACCGTTTTTTAAAAATATAGCAAATTCGGTAATTTCAAATTTTTTTGTTTCAAATACCATTGAAATACCTCCGGAAAAATTACTGGATAAAATAAAAGTGATTTCAATTGCTCCTCTTTTAGCGGAGGCAATTAAAGAAATTCATAATAACGGCAGCGTAAGCCAACTTTTCTGAATAAAAAATAACCCCGCCCTGAGTTTATCGAATGGGCGGGGTTTTAATTTTTATTTCAGATACTTCTGTTTTTTTTGCAACATGTTCCTCAAATGTTTTGCTGTAATAAATATTTCCCTTTTTATCGGAAAGATAATACCAATATTGGGATTGTTCAGAAAAAATTGCCGCTTTGATGGCATCAAGGCCGGGATTACAAATCGGCGTAGGCGGCAAACCAAGATGTTTATAAGTATTGTAAGGGCTATTAATCTTCAAATCGTAAGTGGTAAGTTCGAAAGTATTTTTATTAAGAACATAATCGAGCGTGGCATCAACCTGTAAAAGTATTTTTTTATCCAGACGCTTCCAAAGAATGCCGGAAATTATTTTTCGGTCTTCGGTTTTGGCTGCCTCTTTCTCAAGCAAGGACGCCATCGTCAAAATCTGATGAAAATTTCTTTTACTATTTGCGATATCCGCCTCCAAATCAACGGTTTTGTTTTTCAAATTTTCCGTCATTTTTGTAATCGCGTCCGCGGAAGTATTATCGGCCAGAAAAAAATAAGTGTCGGGAAAAAGATAGCCCTCAAGCTCTTTATCTTTTATCTCGAAATTTTTGAATCCTGCGCCGCCAAATATCCGATTAATATCTTTGATTGTCGAACCTTCCGGCACCGTTATTTTTATCGTCGGAATGCCATGATCGCCCTTAATCAATCTCTGCATCAGGCCGATCAAGGAAAGTCTTTTTTCGAAAATATATTTACCGGCTTTGATGTCTTTTTCGTGTCCGGAATATCGCATTAAATAATCAAATAATGTCCGGTGGCGAACTAATTTCTCCGTCTCAAATTTGACTGCCACTTCTTTTAAAGTTGCTCCATTTTCAACAGCGATAATTTTATTTACCGGAAATTCAGATGGCGCGGAAATCGCGAAAAGAAAAATAAGCAAAAGAATGGCCGCTGCGGGAAAAAATATTTTAAAAACTTTAATAAGTTTGCTGTTTATCATTGTAATTGAGGATGATTTTCCACAAAAGGAACGAACGCGAATCCCGGGTATTCTTTTTCTTCAAAATTATCATTATCTTTTTTAATAAAAAGCCAGATGGAGCCGCCGATAGGCACCACTATTTTCCCGCCAATTTTCAGCTGGTCTTTCCATGCCTGAGGTACCTTTTCATTCAATGCCGCGGCGGCGATAATTTTATCAAAAGGCGCTTCTTGAGGAAAACCTCCCGATGCGTCGCCGCAAATCCATTCCACAATCTCCTTTTCTATAAAACTGAATTTTTCCAAATTTTTTTTGCCGAATTTGCAAAGTTCGGGAACAATTTCCATTGCAAACACTTTGCCATAAGCCGAACCGCTACTTACAATGTGAGCCAGAAGAGCTGTTTGCCAACCGCTTCCCGCGCCGATATCCAAAATTTTCTCGCCCGGTTTCGGCTCCAAAAGTTCCAGCATAAAAGCGACCGTATAAGGCTGGGATATAGTTTGCCCTCCCTGAATAGACAAGGCTTCATCGACATGAGCGAAACATTTCATATCTTCCGGCGTAAAATGTTCGCGATCAATATTTTTGAATGCGTCAATAATCGCCGGTGTTTTCAAAACGCCGATTTCCAATAAGTGGCTGATAAGCGAATTCAAATCTGCGCATGGCATAATTTATATTAAATCATTTTTTGCGCAAAATAAAAAGACCTCGCTTCAGGCAAGGTCTTTAAAATTTATTATTATTTGGAAGCTTTCGCTTGAACCTGAAAAATTTGACGTTTCTTTATCGGTTCAAAAGGAATATATTTAGGGATGATTCTGGTGATATTTTCATACTCATCCATATTTACTTCAACCACCCAAATTCCCAACGAAGGAGTATAGCCCTTAGCTTCAATATATCTTGTCTTATCCTGAAGGCAAGGGACGAGAAAACCGGCAACTCCCTTATAAAGCATGAATAAGGAAACATGGAGGTGTCCGCATAAAATTACTTTCGCTTCCCCCAATAATTCCATGTCGGAAACCATATTTTCAATCAGTTTTTGCGGACGATAGGAACGGCCGTAAGGAATACCACCCGAAGGATGGTCAAGGCAGAATTTTATGCCGTTAATGTCGACGATGCCGCGGCTTCCGCTGATTCCATCCAATGTCTCAAGGGCGACCAAATCCAATCCCCTCTCCGCTTTAGCAAGCCGGACAAAATTACTGACTATATCGTATCCGCATTTATCAAGGAAAATTTTCTCATGAGAACTTCCCATAATGATATATGTGGGAATTTTTGACGCGGGCCATATTTCAAGACCGTGGTCCCGTTGAGCATCAGCTCCGATATAAGCAAGTTCCCGCACTTGTCCTTTATAGGAATCTTCTCCCTCAAAGACGTCGCCGGAATGCAAGACAGCATCGACTTGCTCCGCTTGAGCGATTTCGTAAGCTTCTTTAATCAAATCGGGTCTTTCATATTTATGACCAAGGTGCGTGTCGGACATATCGACTGTCTTGGCTTTTCTTGTTTTGGGTTTTTCCGCGGCAGATTTTCCCGGGAAAAACTGAGATATATATGCATCCAGCGGTTTAAATTCTTCCTGAAGTTTCCTCTGCCAATGGTATGCTTTGGAAGCATCGTCAAAAACAACATTGATTTTTTTCTCGTTCAATCTTTTGACAATATCCTCGACATGGTCTTCGCCAATTTTCAATCGGCGGGAGATAGAACCTTTTCTGCGCGGTTTGTCTTCAAGTAAATTCAACAGTTCCTGCTCTTCTTTGTCTAAGGATTTATCGGCTAATTCTTCGATCGGAAGCAAATAATCATTGTCCTTGAAATAAGCAGTCATATTGTAAAATTTGCAAAGCGGCGGACTTTTCAGATATCCTTCGTCATTAAGTTCGAAACAAACAACAACGCACCCTAAAACATGGGAACCGCCTCGTTTTTTGCTTACTGCCAAGGAATTTGGAATCCGATGAAGCGCGGGAATAGCGACTTTGTCAAAATCGTTAATTCTCGATTGCTTGAGCGGAAAACGCCTCGGGTCAAGAATAACCGTTTGTGTTCCGCCGATAAGAATCATCTGCAAGGGATCGGAATGTTCAAAAACATAATATTCCGCCTCCTGAAGATTTTCACTTAATCCTTGCACCGTATAACTTTTTGTATAAGGAGTGCTTCCGCTGGCGCACATCACGCCAAATTTCACTCCTTCTTTCTTGCCGATTGAAAAAGTTGTTTTCAAGTCGTCCTTACAGCTCAAATCTTTTCTTGCTGTGCTTTTGGCAAGGGCTTCCCCTATATTAATGCCTTCTTCTCCGCCTTCCCAGCTTAAATCTCTGGGTCCATTTATAAAAGTGGTCTTAAAAGAAGCTCTCGGAATGTGTTTAATCGCGTAATCCAACTGTTCATCGACCGTCACAAGAAAATAATCTTTTTCTTTCCCTTTTTGGGGCTTTCCGGCGACAATATTTCCGGCGATTACCGCGAAGAAAACTCCTTCTTCTTCGCCAATTTTATACGCGGTTTGAAGTAGCGTTGGCTGTTGGGTTTTTAATCCGAAGCAGATATCTGAAACAAACAGCACTTTAATGATATTACTTGTGATCTTGGCTGGCTTCTCTCTTTTTTCCTTATCGGGAGACGGTTCGGAAACCAAAGAAACAACAGTTTCTTTCGAATTTTTTTTAATTTCAATATTATAGCCGAGTTCGGCGAATTTATCCCTTATCGGGAAAATTTCCTCCTTGGGAACGTCCAGCGCATCGGAAATTTCTTTCAATGTTTTCGGGCCGTCTTTTAAAATCTCCGGCAATTTTCTTTCTTTTTTGCTAAAGATTAATGGCTCCTTCTTTTCAAAATGTTTTATCCAGTCTTTATGCTTACGGGCATGAGATTCAATGGAACACCAGGTCCTTTTCAGGAAAGCTTTCTTGGATTTTTCTTTCAATTCCGTAAAAGATTTGCAAATTTTGCACAAATTTTCAAGCCGCTCTTTTTCTTTCTTGCTCCAGATTTTTTTCCCATTTTTTGTTTTTTCCATTTCCGGCCTCCATAAGCAGAAATTTTCAAAGTTCTTTTTATTTTCTTTAAATATAACAAGTGTGGAAATTTTTGCAAAAAATTTTACATTGACAAAATCCGGGATTTATCCTCGGATTTTGTGATAGCTGGATATTCGTTTTTTTAAATGAATTTTTTTATTTTTTCGGCGTTGCGTTATATTCCTCGCAGGGAGGAAATCCTGCCTGAGAACTGGTTGCTCCTGCTGGAATCAATTGATTGATAACGCAATTTTGCGGGTTTTGAGGAGCGCAAGAACCATACGTTGCGTAAAAATATACGCCTCTGCCGACATAAAAAGTCGTGATTGAAAACACAATCACGAAAATCCAACTCAAAATTTCGAACCGCCGAAAAACAAAACCTCCGATTCTTTCGTTTTTTTTCAAAAACCACGAAGAAACCCCCGTTTTAAGTTTTTGATCGAATCCGGCTTGGCATGGCCGCAAGGTAATGCGCCGAAAAACGCATTCAAACGCTTCTTTGGCAAGAATGCGGTATTTAAGACTGAAAATGCTCAAGACGGCAAGAACTACAAGCGCGATTAAACAAGGCATTGAAAATTTAGGCTAGCTTAATAATTTTTCTGATTGATTCGACAAAATATTCCGCCTCAGATTCTGTGTTGTAAAAATAAACCGAAGCACGGACTGAATCATTGATATTGCGGCTATTGTACCATGAATGAACGCAGTGTCTGCCGGAACGCGTCATAATATTATATGTTTTATCCAATAAAAGGCTTATTTCATGCGAAGCCATCTTTTGATGGTAAAAATTAATGATTCCGCTTCTCAACTCAGAATTTGCCGGTCCGATGATTTTTATCTGAGGTAAATCCTTAAATCCTTCGCTGATAATCCGGTTCAATTTTTGCTCCTGTGATTTTATGTTCTCGAATCCGACATTTTTGAGATATTTAACGGCCTCTCCGAAACCGATTATTCCCGCGTAATCCTGAAGCCCGGCTTCGAACTTTAGGGGCGCTTCTAATAATTTATGGCTTTCGTAAGTCGAGTCCTCGACGGTTCCGCCGCCTACAATAAGTGGCCGTAATTTTTCCGCCGATTTCTTTTTAATATAGACCGCGCCCATACCGCTTGGCCCCAGCATCTTGTGGCCGGAAAAAGCGAAAAAATCACAATCCAAATCGCGCACATCTATTTTCTGATGTCCGATTGCCTGCGCTCCGTCGATTAAAAACAACGAATCGTTCTGGTGGCTGATTTTTGTTATCTCTTTTATCGGATTTGAAACGCCGTCGAGATTGGAAGTGAAAACAATGGAAACCAGTTTGACTTTCGGTTCGATAAGTTTTTTAAATGCCTCTATGTCAAAAGTATTGTCTTCTTTAGAAGGAACGATTTTTAGTTCTATCTCTTTTTCTTCTTTTAAAATCTGCCATGGGATAAGATTGGAATTATGTTCTTTATCGGAAACAAGAATCGCGTCTCCTTTTTGAAATTCCAATCCTCTGGCAATCAAATTAATGCCCTCCGTCGTATTACGGGTAAAAATAATTTCTTTCGGTTCCGCATTGATGAAATCCGCGATAATTTTTCTTGTTCCCTCTACTTTTTGGTCCACTATTTCTCCTAATCTGTGGCTGCTTCTTCCCGCGCAAGCCGGATATTCGCGGTAATAATTTTCAATCGCGCTGATAACAGACTCCGGTTTTAAAGTCGCGCACGCGTTATCAAAATACACCCCGCCCGTCGGCGGGGTTAAAATTGGAAAATCATTTCTTATTTTATTAATATCGAAAAAATAACCCATACTATAATAGACTTTATTTTACTCGTTTTAAGACTTTGCTTCAACCGTTACTTTTTCCATAATGACGGGCTTAACAGGCTTATCGTTTGGCCCGGTTCGAGTATTCCCAATAGCATCAATGACCTCCTGCCCATTGATAACCTTCCCGAAAATCGTGTAATTGTTGGGCAATGGATAGTCCGCCAGCATAATAAAAAATTGGCTGCCGTTCGTGTTTGGCCCGGCATTTGCCATGGCTACCACACCGTTTTTGGCGCGTCGGCATCGTAAGTTTCGAATTGGATTTCTCCGAAATTCGTTTTCAACGTAACTATATGCATTTTATTTTGGTTAGTTTGTAATTCTGCCGATTTTTGCGTTTCAGTAAGATT
>Ga0210057_1000375_pt1 | contig 75166 bp, 91 predicted proteins | sample CryGeyCG2114_010_2_FD_183968 | JGI IMG/M metagenome (GOLD analysis project Ga0210057, IMG submission 183968) | Groundwater microbial communities from aquifer - Crystal Geyser CG10_big_fil_rev_8/21/14_0.10 (SPAdes) (version 2) | ecosystem: Environmental > Aquatic > Deep subsurface > Groundwater ...
ACAAAACTAAAACGATGGAATATCTATTACAATGACTTAGAACATTGTGGATTAGGAGGCGCAACTCCCAATGAATTTTTGGTCGAATATCAAAAGACTAACCCGCCAAATGTGTGTGCCTAGGACATTCTAGCGAATCAAGATTTCTAGCGAATTCTTTCTGTTTAGTTTTGTTAGGAAAATATTTAAATCTAGTCCCCTCAATTTTCCACCAAAACCAGAAGCCATATCTTTTTCGCATTTTCTCGTTGTAAATTTTGACTTGCGTCATAATTTCAATACCTTGCTGGATACTTTTAGAAACATACTTATTTATTGCTTCTGCAAATGATTCCAAGTTTCTCTCGTATGCATCTCGTTGTATTTTAGGATTTGGATTATTTCTCATTATAGCAACTAATACCTCATTTTGTCTTATCACATCTTCAAAATCTTTTTTCAAGTTCGACACAGTTTCATTCATCTCTTTTATCCCAGCATCTATCCACATAAGTTTGTTATGTAAGTAGTAGCTTTTTATCTTAAATTTTGGCATATCAATATCTCGATAGATTTCTCTTGTTGTTGGAAAATTGATTCGATTTAGGAAAAAAGTTCTATCGTCGGTTATTGATTTTGATTCAGCCACTAAACCTTTTATACGTCCTGAAAACCATTTGAGTTGCTCACGAGCAACAAATGTATCATTGAGACTTCTTGCCATACTTATTTCTATTTGTCGCAAAAATTCTTTTCGTTCTCTTTTATTTTCAATAAACGATTTAATCCAAAAACCAATGGCAGAAAGTACAACGGCAAGAAAAGGACCGAGGGCGGACCCGATTAACCCTTGTCACTTGTCTATAAAATTTGTAATTTCTGGTGTTATTATTTTAATAATTCATCAACCGAGACACCAAGAGCTTTAGCGATTTTTTCAATCATCGCTAAAGTCGGATTTCTTTTGCCACTTTCCAAACTACTCACATATCCGCGGTCTAAATTAAGGGCACGAAAAATATCACCCTGCGTCATTCCTTTTTCAGTTCGTATACGCTTGATATTCGCTCCAAGTCGTTTTGAAATACCCCTTTTCATATCCACAGCATAGCTAATTTTGCACTTGATAACAATATTGGAGTATAATCCAATATGGTAGCGGACGAGGCGCGCGATTAGTCCTCACTCGGATTGTTTTGGTAAAAGCCTCGCGACGCTCCGTATTTTGGCGAAAAAACGAATTCTGAAACTTGGCTGCCGGACAGGGAATCGAACCCCAATTTTCAGGACCAAAACCTGACGTCCTACCGTTAGACGATCCGGCAATAGAATAGGGCAATGGTATCAGCTTTTCCGCAAATGCTCAATGAGGGCGACCTCAAGCGGAACGCTCATAAATGGACTATATCGCATCTCACTATAGGCGCGAATAAGAGCACGAAGAAGGGGAATGTGTGCCTCGCTCATCAATGCACTGTGTTTTTTAATGAGCTCAATCTCGACTTTGGTAAATTCTCGCTCATAAATAGAAAGGAGTTGTTTGTCAAAAGTAACGGTGAGAACCCGCCGCAAGTAATGAATAAGTTCTTTGGTGAGATCAACGACGTTATAGCCGCCTTCATTGATTTCCTGAATAAATGAAAGCGAGGCTTCCAAATTCCTCTCAAGTAAGAATTGAGCAAGTTGAGCGGTTCGAGAAAAACCAATCTTCCCGACAATCTTTTCTACTGATTCGAGCGAAACATCCTCCTCAAGAGAAGTAATTTGATCGAGAAGCGATTCAGCATCACGAAAACTCCCTTCCGCACTTGATGCAATAAGCTCCAGCGCGTCATCGGAAACCGTTAGGTTCTCGGCTTTAATAATGGTACGTAATTTTTCGATAAGTTGTGCAATGCCAACTTTTTTAAAATGATAGCGCTGCGTTCGCGAAGTAATCGTCACAGGGACCTTCTCATATTCAGTCGTAGCGAGAATAAGTATGGCATGCACAGGTGGTTCTTCGAGCGTTTTGAGAAGTGCATTGAAAGCATCCTTGGTAAGTTGATGAACTTCGTCAATAATAAAAATCTTATACCGATAACTACTTGGAGAAAGACGTATGCTTTCCCGCAGATTACGAATTTCATCAATGCCGCGGTTTGAAGCCGCGTCAATTTCAACAACATCAAGACCGCGCCCCACAGAAATTTCTCCACAGGGTTTGCAGGTATTACACGGCTCACCAGTTTCTCGAAACTTCACATCAGCGGATCGTTTTTCACAATTCGCAAGTTTTGCTAAAAGACGAGCAGTGGTAGTCTTCCCCGTTCCACGAGGACCGTAAAAAAGATAGGCATGGGCAAATTTTTCACGCCGTGCGGCATTTTTCAAAATCTCGACAATATGGTCTTGCCCAATTACATCATCGAGTGTGGTGGGGCGATATTTACGGTAGAGTGCCAAGCTCATATCTTCTCTATGCTATACTAAAATTAGTTAATCTTCCACCGAAACAAGAGAACCGAAAGGGAAAAGAATAAATGAGGTAACGGTCATGGAAAGGGTAGTAAGGTTGTTTAAGCAGAAGGTTCGTATCAGGCACATATCCGTGATATTGCTCATTACGTGGATGTTCGTGCTCGTCATCTCGAAAGGACTCAAGCTGTTTTGAGTGTAGGGATTGCTACACATCACTAAGCCCTCGCAATAAACCGGGGGCTATGCATTATAAAAAAACCGGCGACAACGAGTCACCGGTGCATCTGCTTGGAAATACCTGCCCTTTTCTTTACCCGATCCATCAGTTGGCGGATTTAGGGTTTTCTTACCCCGTAGTGATCTCGGCAGGAAGACCGGATCGAGGAATCCACTCCGTCGAACGACACCCCCGACATGGCCTAAGTACGCCTTTCTTTTCAACAAAACCCTTGCAGTTTTCACAAATCATGGGAAACGTCTCTTCCGGAACAGAAGAATCACATTGCGTCACAACGGGATTCTTGTGTTCTTCACGACTGCCCCAAGTACATGCGGCGCGAAATGCTTCTTCCCGCGAAGAGAATTCGGCTCCTACCGGCAAAAATTCAAGCCGATAGAGAGCAAGGCCAACAGGATACCCAACAAGCGAGGGAGTAAAAAAACCCTCCGGTTCTTCAGAGGGAAGCGCAAGTGGCGCGCCGCACTGATTACAAAAACGAGCGTGAGTTTGGTGTTCGGGATACTTGCAGTTTTGGCAGGTAATAAGCATAGTGGCTCCAAGTTATAAACGTCCAAGCGATGCAAAAGCATTATAACATATCATATTAATATGTCAAACAAGCACTGTTAAGTTGGGTCAGGCTCTGATATACTCACAAAATATGACGAAAGGGATCGTCACAATTTTAGCAATAGGAATAGTCCTGGGAACAGGAATATTTTTTATAGGGAAAATTAAAAACACGATTGAAATCATGGAAGGAGGTGGGGCAAAAGCGGCATTAAACGAAATGCAGAAGAGCCAGCTTCTTGGAGAAATAGTAGGCGTGGTAGTGGATGAAAAAGAAAAAGCTATGCTAGAAGAAAAGCCAAGAAATATCGATATCGAACCCCAGAAACGGTTGCAAAATCCACCGAAAGAAATTCATGCTATTTACGCAACAAGTTGGTCAGCAGGGAGTGAAAAGAAGATAGATTATTTCCTTGATCTGTTTCGGACAACGGATTTGAACGCAATCGTAATAGACATAAAAGACTATTCCGGACACGTAAGCTACGACACCAATCTTGATCAAGTAGAAAACTATCATGCAGAAGAAATCAAAATCCCCAAAATCAACACACTCATCAAGCGATTTCATGATGAAAATGTATATGTAATTGGTAGAGTTTCTGTATTTCAAGATCAACAGCTCATTCTCGCGCGGCCTGATCTCGCAGTATTGAGCACCTCTACAGGCGAAGCATGGCGCGACCGGAAAGGTCTTGGGTGGGCCGACCAAGGATCGAAAGAAGTCTGGGATTACAATATTGCAATTGCACGAGAAGCGTTCGAGCGCGGCTTTGACGAAGTTAATTTTGATTATGTTCGTTTTGAATCAGACGGAGATCTTGACGACGCCTTTCACCGTTTTTGGGACGGCGTAACGTGGAAAAGAAATATTATGAAGGAATTTTTCGCATACACGCGTGAACAACTAAGAGGATTTACAATTTCGGCCGACATCTTTGGATTAGTTCCTTCAGCGACAGGAGATCTCGGCATCGGGCAATATTTTGAAGACACCTTGCCTTATTTCGATTACGTAGCACCAATGATGTATCCCTCGCATTATGCAGCAGGATATCTCGGATATCAAAATCCCGCAGAATATCCCTATGAAGTGGTGTATAATTCATCTAAGGATGCCCTAAGAAGAATGAATATTTTCAGAACAGGAACAACAAGTCCAGAAGCACTCGCAACCGCAAATCTAAGTGAGCTTACTAACCAAGAAAATGTGGTGGCAAAATTGCGCCCATGGATTCAGGATTTCAATCTCGGTGCAACGTACAACGAAGAAAAAGTACGCGGCCAAATTAATGCGCTAAGCGATCTCGAAAAAACAGCGCCGTCGCTAGTGGATGGATATATGGTTTGGAATCCATCAAACAATTACACAAGAGAAGCGCATATAAACGAGTGATATGCATCACGATGAAATAAAGGAACTACTGCAATCAAAGCAGGGAAGGAAGAAATTCGGGAAATCGATTCTCGTGCTTCAGTTTCTCGTAATTCTAAGCCTCACCGTATGGATTGTATTTGTTGAGGCAAAAACGGAAATTTCCTACAACATCAATCTTGATACATATGAGGGGAGCGGGAGGAATGATTTTCACTACGGCTCGTGGCCTGCGCTCGAAAATGCAGAATTCTTTGAAGTGGTGGAAAAAAAGTTTCGTAATGAACGAGCGTCATTCGTTGTGGCGAATCTCTCGTCATTGACGCTAAAATACTACCAAGACGGCAAAGAAGTTCTCAATATTCCGATACAATCAAAAGGGCGAAAAGGCTCGTGGTGGGGTACGCCAGCAGGAATTTACACTATCCAAGGAAAAGAACAAAATCATTTTTCCTCCTTTGGGAACGTCAATATGCCCTGGAGTATGCCGTTCCAAGGAAATTTTTTCATACATGGCTGGCCTTCATATCCAAATGGTGAACCTGTTCAATCAAGTTATTCAGGTGGATGTATTCGCTTAGCAACCGATGACTCAAAAGCACTTTTCGATCTAGTGAACGTTGGGACGCCAGTATTAGTGTACGAAAACGACTTTGTGAGTGATGATTTTACCTATTCGTTGCAACAACCCGACCTAAAAGCACCAGTATTTCTCGCGGCAGATCTCAAAAGCAATTTTGTGTTTACGGAGAAAAATGTCGATGAGGAACGCTCCATTGCTTCAATTACGAAACTCATGACTGCGCTTGTTGCAGTTGAACACATTAACATCGAACAACAAATAACAATAACAAACACGATGCTCGTTGAAACATCAGTACCGCGTTTGTGGGCAGGACAAAGAGTAAAAATCTATGATCTTCTTTTTCCGTTATTAACGGAATCATCAAACGAAGCCGCGGAAGCCATAACACAACAATACGGAAGAGAGCGGTTTATTGAAATTATGAACGAAAAAGCGAAGGCAATCGGGATGAAAAAAACAACATTCACCGACCCCACGGGCGTTCGAGGTGCAAACATGTCAACGGCCGAGGATCTCTTTAATCTCGCAAAATATCTATACATTAACAGAAGTTTTATTCTAGAAATCAGTACCGGTCGTCTCGAATCAAGTGCCTATGAAAAACCAGCATTTACAAACTTGCAAAATTTTAATGTTTTTAATCGCTATCAAGATTTTGTCGGAGGAAAAACAGGGAATAGCAGTACCGCAAAGGAAACGATTGTCTCAATTTTTGAAACTGAACTCAATGGAGTCAGGCGCCCCGTCGCACTTGTGATTTTGGGAACAAACGATTTTGAAGGAGAGTCAAAATATTTTTATGACTGGCTAAGAAACAGATACTAAGCGAGAATTAACGAATCCTTTATCATCTACTCTATGACTCGTCTTGATTTCTAATTCGTGCTTCTTGATACAAGAATCAGGACTCAACCAAAAACATAACTAAAGTTAAAGATGCAAAAATACGAATTAACACTGAATGAGTTTCAAGGACCTATGGAAAAACTCCTTGAGTTAATAGAGGCAAAGCAAGTTGCAATCACCGACTTGAGTCTTGCGGCAGTAACTGAAGATTTTTTACGTTATGTTGAAAGTCTAAAGGTACACGATGAACAAGGAGATACTGGAAATGGCTTAAGTTCTGGAGTTCTCGCCGATTTTTTAGTAATAGCAACGCGTCTAATGGTCTTGAAATCAAAAGCGCTACTTCCCAGCTTGGAGTTAACAGAGGAAGAAGAACACGACATTAAAGACCTGGAATACCGCCTTAAATTGTATCAAGAATTCGCTGCTAAAAAGCAGGAAGGCGATAAAAAATCTGCGGCACTTTTGATCAGGGAACAGTGGGCGGAAGAACCAAGGATGCATGGGAGAAAGCTATTTCAAAGCATGGGAGAGGCAAGTGTATTTTATCCACCACCAGAGTTAAGTGCAGAAAAACTGCAACAAAGCTTAATGACAATGGTAAGAGCGTGGGCAGAACTGCGCCCCAAGGAGGAAGAGAAAATTCAGAAAACATTCGTCAGCGTTGAAGAGAAAACAAAGGAACTATTAACGCGTCTTAGTGCAGTTATTGATCAAAGCTTCAAGGCACTAGTGGGAAAGGCTGATAAATCAGAAGTGGTTGCGTTATTTCTCGCAATCCTCCATCTTTTAAGAAACAAAATTATTAAAGCAAATCAAGAAAGTCAATTCGGCGACATTGTACTTAAAAAATCACATGAACAACAATCTTGAAGCGAAAATCGAAGCGCTACTCTTTACCTATGGTGAAAAAATGGGAATAAAGAGGATTGCAAACATAACGCAGACATCAGAGGATGCAGTAAAAACAGCGCTCGAAGCACTTGAAAATCAATACCAAAGCGAAGCACGAGGACTAGTGCTCTTGCGTGATGAGGAAAAGGTGCAATTGGTCACCAAACCCGAATTTAAAACACTAGTCAGTGAAATTATTAAAAAGGAGTTAACAGAGAATATAAGCCCAGCGGCACTTGAAACGCTAGCTATAATTGCCTATGCAGGACCTGTTTCTCGAAGTATGGTGGATTTCATTCGAGGAGTTAACTCGGCATTCACTGTCCGCGCACTCTCAATGAGGGGTCTTATTGAAAAAAACGAAGGAAAACAGGGGCACTCATTTCACTATCAAATCAGTTTTGAATTTCTAAAACATCTTGGCTTCACGAAACAGGAAGAACTTCCAGAATTTACACGTTTTCACGAGCTCGTTCAGAACTTTCAAAACACCCAACGGCAATAAAAAAACGGCGCCTTTCGAGTAGGTGCCGTTTGTAAATGAGAATCTCTAGATCCCCGTACTAACAATCATACGAGCCCAATCATCAAGGGAATCAAGATAGCTCAGAAGTCTTCCCAACTCGGGAAAAACACGCTGCTCAATAGTTAAAAGCGTACGTTGCTCATCCTCATTATTAGCACGATCCCAATCCTCCTTGAGTTCGGCCTGCTCGAGAAGACGAATGAGCAAATTTGCAAGAGTGAGGCGCGCTGCCGCAATTTCACGCGAAGGAAGAGTTGATGGGTAAAGCTCTTTCAGGCGAGAATTTGCAAGAAGCGGTGGAGCAAGTGTACGGAAAAGGGCAAGAACCCTTCGACGAGACAAGGCATGAATAGAAATATACAACTGAAGATCTGCAAGTGCCACCTGATATGAACGAAAAGATTGAGTAACTAAAGGGTTACGAGGATTAAGCTTCCTTTGAAAAAAACGGAGATGGATACGTCTCCTGATCAGTTTCAGAACTTTTTCTTCAAGAAGATTAGGATTGTGTGCCACGATAGACTCCCTTCAAAATAGGCAGGCAAAAAACAGTGCTGGGAAAGATTATACACCGTAATAAAAAAATGTCAAACGATGTGAGTAACCAGAATAAACAGAGTAGAAAAATCATGGTAAACTAAACGAAATCCCCAGTGGGCGGGTTTAGTGATGTGTTGAATATGAAACCAGGAAAGTCAATTACCATAATGCTCATTATTGTGAGTACGGTATTCATCTCACGAGCAACGGTAAATCGAAAAGAATATCAAGAGCCATTGAATGTGTTTATTGCAAATTCAAGCATTAATGCGCTCATAAGAAAGGAAACTAGTGAAGCACAAAACTATGTTATTACCTATACATCAGAAGACCAGAAAATAAAAACAGAAAGAAAAGAAAGTCAGCAAGGTGGAGATAGTACTAGTATTGAAAAGAGGGGAACACCAGAACCAAGCATCGCCAAGCCGATAACGAGCAATCCCGAACTTGGTGCAGAAATCGCTTACATCCGTGGGGTTAATGATCGCTTTCCAAGCTACAAACGAGGCGCGACAAAACGCTGGCCCATCGCCTCAATTACAAAACTAATGACTGCGCTCATTGCCGAAGAATATATTCCAAAAGAAACAAAAATTGTTTTTACGGAACATTCAATCGAAACAGAGGGAACGGCAGGTTCTTTTGTAGTAGGTGATGTATTTTTGAAAGAAGATGTTATAAGTGCGATGCTCGTCACCTCAAGTAACGATGCAGCAGTTGCATTAGCACGCAATCTTGGAAAAGAAAAGTTTATGCAATTCATGAATGAAAAGGCAACGACGCTTGGCTTAAGAAACACAACCTTCGCCGATGCGAGTGGTCTTTCATATTTGAACCAATCGACAGCGGAGGATCTGTTTATATTTATGAAGTATCTGCATCTGATACATCCAGAAATCCTTGAAATAACACGCTTGAAGGAGGTTAAAATTAAAGAACTTGAAACGGGAACGGTACACGAAATAAGCAACATTAACGCACTCGTAACGCGATCAGACTACGTGGGAGGAAAAACAGGGTATACTGACGAAGCAAGACAAAATTTATTGTCACTGTTTAGAGATCGAGATAGCAACTACACCATTGTAATCATCCTGGGATCAGCAAACAGATTCGATGAGACGGTGAGACTATATAATTGGCACGAGAATCGATAACAATATGGATCACATTACACTTGAGGCAGTAAAAGTTCTTATCCTTTCACTTATATCGCTATTAACAGCGTTCGCAATAACGCCAATTGCGACAAAGCTACTTATACGACTAAAAGCAGGAAAACAAATTCGAACGGGCGCGCCCGTGTTCTCAAAATTACATAGTCACAAAGAAGGAACACTCAACATGGCAGGAATCATTATTTGGACAACGGTAATTGGGTTGGCGTTATCGTTCTTCGTCCTCTCTTTGCTCTTTGATGGGTTTTGGAGTTATTTGAATTTTGTTGATAGAAAAGAGACATATCTTCCGCTTGCGGCAATGATGATTGCGGCAATTTTTGGCTTTGTTGATGATATGTTCGGAGTTTTAAGGATTGGCCCCAAAGGCGGGGGGCTCAAAGTACGGCATAAACTCATCGGCTACACGATAATTGCACTTATAGGGGCATGGTGGTTCTATTTTAAGCTTGGATTTGATGTATTAAACATTCCTCTTTTGGGATCGTTTAATATGGGATTATTCTACATTCCATTTTTTGTGTTTATTATTGTAGCAAGTGCCTTTTCCGCAAATGAGACTGATGGGCTAGATGGCCTTGCGGGTGGAGTATTACTTTTTGCATATATCGCGCTTACCGTAGTGGCATTTACGTTGGGGAGGTATGAGCTTGCGACATTTGGCGGAGTAACCATTGGCGCACTCCTAGCATTTCTGTGGTTTAACATTTATCCTGCTCGTTTTTTTATGGGAGATACGGGATCAATGGCGTTGGGTATTACGATGGGCGTAATAGCAATGCTTACCAATACCGCCTTACTCCTTCCGCTATTCGCGCCCATCTTAGTTCTTGAATCACTATCAGTCATTATTCAAGTAACAAATAAAAAATTCCGAGGAAAAAAGATTTTTCACTCTGCGCCGATTCATCATCATTTTCAGGCAGTTGGATGGCACGAAGCAAATATAACAATGCGCTTTTGGATTATTTCAGCAATTGGTTCAGCGGTAGGGTTAATGATTTTCTTCTTAAATCAATTTCTTTTTTAATCAATAACACGAGGGGGAACAATGATACTCATAAAAGACGCTCAAGTAATTGACGGAATGGGAACAATGCCAAAACGCAGCGATATTCTCATCAAGGGCGATCGCATTTCAGCAGTCGGCACAGTACACGTCAAATCAGCAGAACATATCGTAGACGCAAAAGGTGCTTACGTTGCGCCTGGATTTATTGATGTAAATACCGATTCAGATCATTACCTGACATTATTCACCAATCCCTCGCACAAAAACTTCCTTCAGCAAGGAATTACAAGCATTATTGGTGGACAGTGTGGATCGTCACTTGCACCTTTGTTGGACGGAAAATTAGATTCAATCCGAAAGTGGGCTGATCCGAATGAAATCAATGTTGATTGGCAAACGGTTAAAGAGTTTTTGGCATTCATCAAAAAACAAACGCTAGGCGTCAATTTTGGAACACTTATCGGACACTCAACAATCAGACGAACGCTTATCGGTGATGAACTGCGCGATCTAACAGAGAATGAATTAACTGCATTTAAACAAATTGTAGCAGAAGCAATGGAGGAGGGTGCATTGGGAATCTCAACGGGTCTTGGTTATGCTCACGCACATGAAACTCCATATGCTGAAATCCACGCACTCGCAGAGATAGTAAAAAAATATAATGGCGTATACGCGACACACATAAGAAACGAGACAACGGGAATGATAACCTCGATCGAGGAGACAATTAAAATTGCTAGTAACACAGGAATTAAAACGGAAATTCTACATTTTCGGCCGCTGAAAGGATTTGAAAAGGAGTATTTGTTGAGTCTAGAACGCATCGCGGAGGCGGCGAAAGAGGCGGATATCACCTTTGATATCTATCCATTTTCAACAAGTATTATTCCGATCTACACACTTCTTCCTTCTTGGGCAAAAGTCGGGACGCTCGAAGTAATGATAAAAAATAGCAAAACCCCTTACGTACGAGAAAGGATACTGAAGGAATTACCAGAAATAAAAGACAAAGATATTATGGTAATCTATGCGCCGGGTACAAATAGTTTTCCCGGAAAATGGCTGGAACAAATTGCCGCAGACTGCGAGTGTAATCTGAAAGAGGCGTTGTTAAAGCTTATGGAGATGACCGAGATGCGTGCGGTGGTTTCTGTAAACAACATTAACGAAGAAGTCACAATTCAGACACTGAGCCATCCGCAGGCAATTATTTCAACAAACAGTCCAAGCTTAATTGACCCGCCGGAATTTTTTAAGCACGATCGTGCATACGCAACAATACCAAAATTCCTCTCACTAGTAGAGAAGAAAAATCTTATGCCGATAGAGACGGCTGTACAGAAAATAACAAGCATTCCCGCAAAAAAATACGCCATTCAGAACAGGGGAGTAATTAAACAAGGTTTCTATGCTGATCTCTGCATATTTAAGCGAGGTATAATTTCAGATGTTTTTGTGAACGGTGAACATGTAGTTAGTGGTCAGGAATTCCAAAGAATACAAGCCGGAAGAATTATAAAGCGCGCGTGATGAAAATTCCCTTTTTTAAAAAATCAAAGCAAAGGGCTGATTATGTAATAATAATCGTAACGATTATCTTGGTTGGGTATGGATTGCTTATGCTAAGCAGTGCATCACTACACATCGGAGAAGAACGGTTCGAAGACCCCTATTTTTACGTAAAGTCACAAATCATATACGGACTAACAGCAGGGCTCCTTGGTTTTTTCATCGCACTGAATACAAAATATCGCGTTTACGAAAAATTCGCTATTATCTTCATTATTATTTCATTGGGACTTCCCATTTTACTGCTAACGCCACTCGGATTAGAATTAAAAGGAGCGACAAGACAAATCGAACTTGGCATAATTTCATTTCAACCAGGAGAAATTATTAAATTAACATTTATTCTCTATATTGCAGCATGGCTCGCTGGAGGGAGTGAGCGACAAAAAAGTTTCTCAAATGGATTTATTCCATTTCTCATTTTGACCGGCACACTTGCGGCGCTGCTTCTATACCTAAGATCAACGAGTACCGCAGTAATCACAATGGGCGCGGCATTCATTATGTATTGGGTAAGTGGTGCGAAATTACGGTTTATTGGACTAATGGCTTTGATTGGCACCATAGCGTTCGTAGGGGTAGTGATGATTTCACCGTACCGACTTGCACGCGTAAAAAATCTTTTCAACCCAGACGCAAATCTCGAAACAACTGGATTTCATAGAAATCAATCTTTAATTGCAATTGGATCTGGTGGATTATGGGGAGTAGGATACGGACAGTCAACGACAAAAATTAGCTATCTTCCTGAAGTGATAGGAGATTCAATTTTTGCAGTCATTGCAGAGGAATTCGGTTTTATAGGCGTAGGAATACTGCTTCTATTATTTTTTGTGTTAATCATGAAAATGCTACTAGTTGCAAACCGAATACGAAATAAATTTGGAAAATTAATACTTATTGGCTTTGCATCAATAATCGCGATACAATCGATAATAAACATAGGAGCAATTTCAGGAATTTTGCCGCTCACGGGAACGCCGTTGCCTTTTATTAGTTTTGGGAAAACAGCGTTGTTTGTATTTCTCACCATGATTGGCATCTCATCAAATGTTTCAAAATATGCATAACAATAACTGATATGAAAATTAGAATAGCGCTTGCTGGCGGGGGATCGGGGGGACATATGTATCCTTTGATTTCAGTAGTAAGAGAAATCAGAAACCAGTGCGATAGCTCAAAAAAGAAAATATCACTCGACATACGTTTTTTCGGAAACCCAGGGACCTACAAAGAGCTCCTCGAAAAAGAGGACATTGAAGTAGTTTCCATTGTTTCGAGTAAGCTCCGGCGGTATTTCGACATAAAAAATTTCTTCGATCTCTTCAGATTCTTTTTTGGATTACTTCAATCAATATGGAAGTTGTATTGGTTTATGCCAGATATAACGTTCTCGAAAGGTGGCCCTGGAGCGCTTTCGGTGTTATCGGCATGCAAATTTTATATGATACCGATTATTATCCACGACTCTGATGCAATACCAGGATTAACTAATAAGACATCAGGAAAGGGAGCAAGGATTATCGAACTTGCCTTTGAAAGCGCTAGGAGTCACTTCCCCAAAAGGGTAAAAATCAACATCGTAGGAACACCGGTGCGGGAAGCGTTCGTAAGGACTACGAAAACCCCAGAGGAATCACGTCTCAAATTCAATCTGAATTCGAAACTGCCAGTCATTTTTGTAATTGGAGGCTCACAGGGTGCAAAACCGTTAAACGATTTTGTGTTTGAAAATGCAGAGTTGCTATTAAGTCGCTACCAAATTATTCATCAGGTAGGATTGAAAAATTTTGAAGGATACAATAATGAGTTTGAATTTTTCAGCGAAAAATACAACCCAGAACTGAAACGCCACTATGTTTACCGTGCTTATTTTGAGGAGCAACTAAAAGACGCTTATAATGCGGCGGATCTTGTTCTTGCACGCGCAAGCGCTACGGTTATTTTTGAAATTGCATACCTTGGCAAACCCTCGATTCTTGTTCCCATTCCCGATTCAGCAAATAATCATCAGTGGGAAAATGCAATCCAATACGAAGACGCAGGAGCATGTCTAGTGGTAGGACAGGAAAATTTACTGGGAAAATTATTCACTGTTCAAGTTGATAGCCTTCTTGCGAACCCAGAAAAATATAGTGCAATGAAAGACGCTGCAAAAAAATTCTATATTCCTCATGCAGCTGAAAAAATTGCCAAAGATATACTCGAAATCGGCAAAAATCTGACCATACAAGCAGATTTACCAAAAAGACATAACGCTACAAAAAGAGCTCCAGGTTCGTTATACTAAAGTAGGACTATGACACCCGAACGACTAAGTGAAATACGGGTGCGAATGGCCCCGTCACCAACGGGCGTTTTGCACGTAGGAACAGCAAGAACAGCAATTTTTAATTGGTTATTTGCCAAGGCCGAGGGGGGGACATTTGTCCTTCGAGTTGAAGACACCGATAAGGAACGATCGAAAAAAGAATACGAAGAAGAAATCATCGAAAACCTTAATTGGCTAGGAATAGACTGGGATGAAGGCCCTTATAAAGGAGGAGAGTATGGTCCTTATCACCAAAGCGAAAGAACCGAGATATATAAACGATACCTTCAAAACCTCCTAAAAGAACACAAAGTATATTATTGCTTCTGCACAAAAGAAGAGCTCGAAAATGAACGAGAGGGTCAATTGGCGCAGGGGTTTGCACCGAAATATTCCGGCAAATGCAGGGCATTGAGTGAGACTGAAGTGAAAGAGAAAAGACACAGCGGAGCATCGTCAGTTATTCGCTTCAAAACACCTGAAATCGCAATAACCTTTCATGACTTGATCCGGGGAGATATAAAAAACGATCTCGCTCTGGCGGGTGATTTTGTAATTGCACGCGATGAAGAAAGTCCTCTCTACAATTTTACCGTAGTAATTGATGATTATGAGATGAAAATTTCACACGTATTGCGCGGAGAAGATCATATTGCGAATACTGCGAAGCAATATGCTCTCCAAAAGGAACTTGGTTTTCCACACCCAAAATATGCACACCTACCACTCATTCTCGATAAAAGACGAGCAAAGCTTTCAAAACGAGATGCTGTTGTTGGCATTGAGGAATACAAAAACATGGGATACCTGCCCGAAGCATTGTTTAACTTTCTAACACTTCTCGGCTGGCACCCAACAGACGATAAAGAGATGATGACAATTGAAGAACTAATAATGCGTTTCGATATTACAAAAGTGCAAAAGGGAGGCGCTATATTCAATACAGAGAAACTAGACTGGTTGAATGGTCAATATATTAAAAATATGGGGAGCAGAGAGCTCTTGAATTATATAAAGGAATACGTAAATATTAAAGATGATTTTAGTGAAAAAGAACTCATTAAAATCGTCGATTTAGTAAAAGAGCGAATGAGGAAAATAACAGACTTCAAGGAACACACACATTTTTTTTGGGAACTACCAGAGTACGAAGGGAAAATGCTCATTTGGAAAGCAACAGGAAAAGCTAGAACGCTCGAAAATCTAAATTACGTCATCGAAACACTAAAGAATGTACAGAAAGCTGATTTCACAAGAAACGAAATAGAAAAAATAGTAGGAGTAATAGCAGACGAGCGTGGCAGGGGAGAAGTGTTATGGCCTATCCGCGCCGCATTGTCTGGATTAAAGACATCTCCTGGGCCTTATGAAATAATGGATATATTAGGAAAAGAGGAAGCAATAAAAAGGCTTAAAAAAGCTGTTGTAAGACTTGAAACCGAATAAAAAACCACTCATGTATGTATAAACAAAAAGGGTTTATAGTTACGCGTGCTTTTCTAGCAATCACACTACTCACGGTATTGACGCTTTCCACTCAGAAAAGCGTCGCGGAGGAAGGAGAAACTGAAGTAGTTTTTCCTGATGAGCAAGATTTACGAGTGGCAATAGAAGCGCAAACAAGTAAACTACGTGAAATTAATAAAAAAATTGAAGAGAGCCAGCAAAATCTGGTTAAAACCGAAAGCCAGAAACAGTCGCTCGAAGGAGAGATTGGTAGATATAACTACCGAATCAACCAAATTGATCTCGGAATAAAATCAAGTGAGATTAATATCGAAAAACTAGGCCTGGAAGTAGAGGGTTTAAGATATGACATTAAAGATAAGGAACAAAATATCGCACTAAAAAAGGAAGCAGTGGTAAGCTTTTTACGAGAACTACAGCAAAAGGGAAATGAAAATATGTTGTTCGTGTTTCTTAAAAATAAATCCCTTGCAGAAAGCTTCACAGAACAACAATCAATTCTCAATCTAAACGAAGATCTTGCTGTGGAAATTGAGTCACTGCATACGCTTACAACAAACCTTGCATCAACACTCGATGAAACTGAACAAAAGAAAAAAGAAGAGGCGCAAGAAGCAAAAACGTTGAGTTATCGATTGTCGCTTGCCGCTGAAGAGCGCGAGCAAAAAAAGGAGTTTTTAACGCAAACAAAAAACCAGGAAAAAATCTATCAAGAGGAACTAAAAGAACTTGAGGCACAACAATCAGAAATTTCAAGCGAAATTGAAAAAATCGAAGATGAATTACGCAGAAGCTTTGACGTAACCTTACTACCACTAGAACGTCCTGGTATCTTACTGTGGCCGGTACCACTCGCAACAAGCGGAGGGCAGGGAAGAATAACACAACACTTCGGAGAGCGTTCGAATCTATACCGAGGAAAGCCTCACAACGGACTGGATATCGGTGCGCCGATCGGAACACCGGTGATAGCCGCTGACGACGGTATTGTCATAGGAGTTGACAATAATGATAATTCATGGCGAAAGTATCAATATGGAAAATATGTACTTATTGAACATAAAACGAATCTTACAACACTGTATGCGCATCTTTCAAAGCAAGTTGTTTCAAAAGGAGATAGTGTGAAGCGTGGTGACATTATAGGATATGTTGGCAACACAGGATATTCAACCGGACCGCATTTACATTTTGGCGTATATTGGCGTGACAGCATAATCATGAAATCAATTCCGCCAGCGAAGGGTCTAGTACCCGTAGGGGTTGTTATCGACGCCGAAAAATACTTATAACACAGGCTTGTTTGTCAGGGCTAGTTATAAGAAATAAAAAAAGGATGAAGGAAGAAAAAAAGTTCGTCTTTTTCTCTAAAATCGCTTAAAACACAATAAGAAGAGGTTGTAATAGAATAGAAGAATAAACCCAATCCGAAGGCTAAGAAGGTTTAAATCGCATTTTAGGTAGCAAGTGTCGCAAAAGCTATATTGTGCGACAGTATATAATAGTATAAGCCCTGCTAAGATAGCTCTCCCCTCGTGCTAATAGAGACGGCATCATAGAATACAAGAAGATGACCAAAAAAGTTTTTATTGAGGAAAAGAAAAAACATGCCACGTTGGTGCAAAATTGAAAAAACGATAAACTCGATTAGAAGCAGTATTCAAATACCGCAACAAGAAAAAGAACCCACTTCTCTATCAAAAACAATAACAAAACACAAAAAGAGGTCTGTCCAAAAAAATCACCGATGAATAAATATAGGGTTTGTGCTACACTTAAATGCTATAAAGCTAAAAGCTATGGAATATTATAAAAACGAGGAAGATTTTAAGGAAAAATGTGGATATGAGATCGACGACAACTGGTATCCACGCGTGACAAAGATTGTAGGCATCAAGAATAAACCAGCCCTACTATTCTATTATGCCGAGGCTGCAAGCTATCGAGCAGCCCAAGCAATGACCACAAAATCTGCCGAGGAAGGAACGCTTATACACGAAACTATGGAAAAGATTTTTGTTGGCGAGAGTCCCTACATAGATCCTTCGATAAAACCCGCCATAGAGGCATATTTAGCCTTTAGAGAGCAAAATAGCATTCAAATCGACCCAGAATATATAGAAAAACGGGTAGTAAGTCATGATCATCGATATGCTGGCACCATGGACGCCTTGGCTCTGATCGGTGGCCGCTTCGGCGTTCTTGATATCAAAACTTCCGCCGCCATCTATAGAGACTATTCCCTACAAACGAGCGCCTACATTGCACCACTAAAAAAAGAAATTCCAGAACTCAAAACAAGATGGATTTTGCGCATCGATCAACAGCACTCATGCCTAAAGTGCGCTGCGATGATGCGACCCAAGGGAGGAAGAGAAAAAATAAAAAAAGGCCGTGGTGGCTCCTGTCCGAACGAGGAGCACGAATGGTCAGAATTACAAGGCATCATCGAACTAAAAGAGTTCTATAAATGGGAAAATGATTTTCGGGCATTCCTAAGTGCTAAAACGCTTTGGGAATGGGAAAATGAATATTGGCTAAAACGTGTTGGCTACCTGTCGTAACGAATGTATTGAGAAAAGCTAAGAAAAATGCTAAACTACGAAAAGTTCAAAATCAATCCTGTATAGAAATGAAGGAATAGAAAATGGTTGAGAAAGATTTAGGCCTGAGGAATACTGGACGTGTTCACAAACTGCCGCAGAACTTGAAATCTCAAAGCAATACCTGCAAGGCTAGTCGAAAAAGATCAAATTGAATACGTTCAAACACCGTATGGGAAATTATTTCACAGTGCAGTAAGAAAATTAAAAAAGAACGGGAAGGATGCAGAAAGAGTTGGCATTGGTATGAACGGAGAGCTAGAAAATGAATCACCATTGGTTTTTGCTGGGAATGACGTGTTACTGCTCTGCTGTGTTGCTACTAGGAACCTCATTTATCGTTCAAGAACGAATTCGAAAAATAAGTCTTTGGACGTTGGTAATGATAATTGTGATACTAGGCAGCGCCCTCGCCTACAATGCAAAAGTAATCACCGAATAACCGACAACAATAAGCGAAGCAATCAATGAGCGATGCTGATTTAACGCATCGCTCTTTTCAAAAAGAAAGATATATAGTATAAATTTACTAAGGAAAAGAATTGTGGTGAATTTGATGCGATGGCTACGAAAAGCTCATTAAAAAACAACCGGGGTGGGAAGAAAAGAGAAGCTAATGACAATAATCTTGATACGAACGTACTATAAGCGCTGTAAAAGGCAACTCGAAAAACATCTAGAGGAAATAAAAGGAGATAGTCAGGTAAGGCTTGAGGTCTCTCGCTATTGCGAGGAACTCCAAAGTAACGTAAGCGAACTCACGCGAGCTATTGTGATGGAACTGAAGTTGCAAGCCAATGAACAACTAGACCCGAAGCAAGAGCTTCCTAATGAAATCAAAAGGAAGTTCGAAGAACTGCAAGCGAAGTTTACTCCCATTTTAGTGAAACTAAACAGAGCGACATCAAACACCACCATCGTTTAACAAAAAGAGCGTGGATTCCCCAGATCCGGACACGCTCTTTTTTATTAGAAAAAATTTACCGCTACTTCACAATATTCGGCGGCTCCTGACCTTCAAGTGCGGCAATAATGTTTTGCGCCGCCATTTCAGACATAGCTTGCCGAGTTTCTTCAGTGCCAGAGGCAATATGAGGCGTTAAAATGACATTATCAAGACCTTGGAATATCGGGTCATACTTTGGTTCATTCTCGAAAACATCGAGTGCCGCTCCTTTTATAACGCCATCGCGAAGGGCTTCGGCAAGAGCATGTTCATCAATCACCGGCCCGCGCGAAGTGTTCACAAGATAGCTGGTTGGTTTCATCATTAAAAGTCGTTCTCTATTGATAAGATGCCTTGTCGAGTCCAAGAGCGGAACGTGAATAGTAACAATGTCTGCTTCTTTGATAACTTCATCAACGGTCTCTCTAAATTCCGCACCCACTTCCTGTTCAATATGTTCATTTCTTTTTACATCATAATAAATCACGCGCATATCAAACCCTTTTGCACCGTGATGCGCAACGCGAGAACCAATTCTACCGGAACCTAAAATTCCAAGGGTCTTTCCACTCGCATCATTGCCCAACAACAGTTGCGGTGCCCAACCTTCATACTTTCCTGCTCGTGTAAAGCGATCAGCTTCAGCTACACGATGCATGATTGAGAGCAACAGAGCAAAGGTATGCTCAGCAACCGTGTTAGTAAGAACACCTGGTGTGTTGGTGATAACAATAGTATGACGCTTTGCTGCCACAACATCGATATTATTGTATCCCACTGCATAGTTTGCAAAAATTTTACACTGCTCCCCTGCTGCTTCAAAGACTGATTCGTCAATTTTGTCATTTAACAGCGAAAGTATTGCATCATATCCTTTTCCTTTAATTGCTTCGATGACATCTTCTTTCCCAAAGACATGTTGTTCTGAGTTTATGAAAACTTCATATCCTTTTTCCTTTAGTAAATTGATTCCATGATCTGAAATTGGATGGGTAACATAAATTCTAGCCATGGATATAGTATACCAAAAGATTGTTATGGTAACACCTTAGGTCCTATGTCAGTAGATTCAGGAAGGACGCAATTGCATTGGACACATTGGTATGATGTACCAAAAGCAAGACACGTTGCAGCACCTGATCCGCCTTCACATTCTTCAGGAGATTCAATTCTACCATTGCCACAGATATTCGCTTGAACACACTCACCTGCAACACAGATCTTGTTTGTACCACACTGACGATCCTCTGAGCATGGTGTCGTACCACCGGTTGGTCCTTCTGGTTGATCAGGCCTTGTAGGGTCATCAGGAGACATAGTAGGAGGTGGTGTGGTACCACCTCTGCGAGAGCCACCGCCTGGTGTTGTTCCGCCACCGGGTTCAGATGTGTTTTTTACAATAGTGCATGCAAGTGGTTCTTTGTCTGGATCTGGGATGGTAAAATTATTATTTTCGCAATCCCAATTAAACGATTTTCCAGATTCTACATGATTTGGATATTCTGCAGCCACGCAGACATCATTCTCATCGGAATATTGTCTTCCATTACCAAAATTAAATCCTTGTTCGGGGTTCTGTGGATTGAGTAAGCCACGAACTTCAAGAATATTTGCTTGCCCAATAAGTTGTGTTGATTCTTCTCCTTGGGGAATTGTTCCGTCATACGTACCTCTAATTTTCATGACGTAATTATTGTTATTATTTTCAATAACAACATTTGCATCACTGCATTGAAAATATGGATCTTGACCAAGACAGTTTACTTCAAAATCCTCATGTGCATCGCTTATATATGCATCCCAAGGAACAGTAAGTTCAAATGTATTATTAATACGATCCCCTTCTTTTCCTATTTCTCCCGTTAAATCTTCTCGACATTTGAGCGTAATAGCATCGGTGTCAGGTGCTGGTGAAAACACAAAATCAACGCCATTAGGAATATCGATTGTCGGATGCCACCATGTATAAATTGACTGGTTTGCAGCAGTACGAATACTTCTTACGCCATAGCCACGCTCACCATTTAAGCTTTCCAAGAATTTTGTAATATCAGGCGTTGTCCAAAAGTTTGCGGCGGGACATTCAACATATCCAATCTTAACGCCAAGATTAGCAACTGAGGGCACTTCCAGTGCATCACATGCTGCTGCAATAACAAATTTTGGTCGGTATTCATCGGGGATAGCATCAAAAAACCGTTTATCAACTTGGAATGCGTATTGACCTTGGTCTGGGTCAAAGAAACGGAAAAAATAGTTCCCAAAACAATCTTGATTTTCTATAATGCCACAATCGAGTGTTGGTATGCCCATTGCTTGAACAATTGGCGCAACACGAGGGTGCTCAAACAGTAATTTTTCTTTAAATGCAATCTCAAATTGAGCCGCAAAAAGAGTTAGCTCTTCAGGGGTAACATCGCGGACAAATCCCCAATCAGTACTCACAAGAGCGAGCGCACGAATACGTTCACCATTAATTGTTTCATCAACCCCATGTCCTTCGTAATAAATTGCATCATCGTGCAAATAATGGTCAATAAAACTGACCGCATAGTTTGACCATAGATCTGCATCAAAATTAATTTCAGTAGCATCACCATCGCTATCATATACAAATGGTGGAAACCATGTAGAAGGATCTGATGCTAGACCTTGTTGATATGTAAATGCGTAAAACGCATCAAAAATTGCTCGATACAAACCTTGGAATGGAACTGTCCAGACCGATGTATCAAAGCAAGCAAATGATGCACAGTATGCAAAAGCATTAATATCTGAGAGCGAGTCCGAACGCTTAGCTAACGTAAGGGTAAATAGTGTTTGCGTTTGTCCACCAAGTTGTGCACGAAATCCCCGTGGCTCTATTTGTTTAGCAAGTGGGTTAAGCCAAAGTGCGGAAATAATAATAAGGAGTGATATAAAAAGCAATGCTCCTGAACGCTTTTTCCCAAGTGATTGAATACTCATAAGGTTCATAAAAAATAATAATCGCGTTTCCCTGTTAGTCTATCAAAAAAATATAGCTATTGTATAGAAGATTGGTCTAATAAGTATGTAACTTATTATGCTATGCCCTGTTTTAACCAATGATAGGTCGTGTTTTTCTACTGTTGTTGAATTGAACCTTACTGAAAGGAACTATGTATGGTGCGCATTCGAAATGTTTTTCAATCGCTTGAGCGTGGACGAGAATCGTTAGCAAAATTTTCACTAACGTCATTGGTTCCAGAATTCGAAGAAAAAATACGATCGATTCTTCGAAACGCTGGAGGAATGGATAGTGACCCCGAAGCTCGTGAACGATGTGTTGCACAGGAATTGAACGCAGATGCTGAAGCGCTGTATCGTGAGGCTCTACAGTGGCTCCAACTCATGAAGCGAAAAGCACGGACGACGAAGGAGGAGGAAGGCGGTGGAACAACAATTCCTGAAGCCGTCTGAATACTAGGGTGCGTAGAATGTTCGACTGCGCACCCAATCATATTTTATATGATGCTGTCTTGGATGGATTACCCGTGTCGAATAACAAGAACGTCACCATCTTTCACAATGTAATCTTTTCCTTCAATTCTTAACTTCCCTTTCTGCTTTGCAACTGCAAAACTTTGCAGTTGCTCTGGGGCGCTCAAAGAGCTACATACATCTATAAGTTCCTCATAACCAATCACTTCAGCACGAATAAATTTTTGTTCGAAATCAGTATGAATGGTGCCAGCCGCTTCGGGTGCTCTCGCACCGCTCCGAATAGTCCACGCACGAGTCTCTTCTGACCCGGTCGTAAAAAAACTAATAAGATCAAGAATCTTGTAAGCCGCTTTAATAAGTTCAGGAATTTCTAGCACCTCATGAAGATTGATAATTACATAATCCGCACCAAGCTCCTTAATTGCTCTTTTAAGTTCGTCTGATACATGATGTTCATCACCATTCAAGAGAAAGATTTGCTTCTTGGCACTCAAGAGCTGAAGATCCTTCATAATCTCCTCATCAGCAAATTCAAGAGTCATCTCCCCTGCCTCCAGTTTGTTCTTAATACGACTAAGAACCTCGAAATTTTTCTGTGCCTGCTTGTTGCCGGTTTTAGCCTCACCTTGCAGCTTCTTCCACCGTTTCTCAACTGGCTCTAAATCCTTAAGCATGAGCTCGGTATTGATAATCTCCAAATCACGAAGAGGGTGAACTGAATTCTCAACGTGAATAATAGTTTCAGAAGGAAAACAACGCAAGACGTGAACAATGGCTTTTACCTCTCGAATGTTTGCCAGAAATTTGTTTCCCAGTCCCTCACCCCCACTCGCACCCTTCACAAGTCCCGCAATGTCATAAAACTCAACAATGGCAGGAATTTTTTTTGCCGAAGCACTCATTTCTGCAAGATTATCAAGACGCTCGTCTGGAATAGGAACAACGCCCACATTGGGGTCAATTGTACAAAACGGATAATTCTGCACATCGATATTGTTATCAGTTACGATATTAAACAAAGTCGACTTCCCCACATTCGGCAAGCCAACTATACCAAGTGAAAGTTTCATAAAATATGCGGCAGAGGTTCTGGTGCCGCACTGTGCGACAAAATCAAGAGGGAGTTAAAATCTGGAATAGAAAAGACAGAAAGAAGTTCCTCTAGGATTTCGATTGACTCCAATGTTTGAGGAGGATAAGTCAAAACCTCTGCCGGCAATCATTCTAGCAAGAAACATCAAAATAGCAAAAAAACGGCTACTTCGAGTATCGCAACTCGCGATACCTTGCAAGTCTCTTTTCAACCATCAAAAAATGGTTCGCGAAGTAGCCATTCAAACAACCATACATCGAAATTAAAAAATACATTAGAGGAGTGTTCGAAGTTCAGTAAGAGTATCTTCAGGTACAAAAATGGTTGCCCCCGGCTTAGTAACTCCCGGATATCGCCATGCGCTAATCATTATTATTTTTCCCGTCTTCCCAGTAATCGCAAAATGGTTAGTTGGCTTCAGTTTGTCAGCATGCGCATACATAATCCAAACTTCTTCAGGATTTTTCCGAGTCTTTGCTTTTTGCATAGCAGCAACCGTATACTCTACAATCCCCTCCTCTCTACGATCGGGTGATTTAAAAACAGTACGAATACGCTGTTCAGAAAGCCCATAAAAAAGCATTTTATTCTTAATATGATTCGTCCAAGAAAAATGCTTATCATTTTGGAGAAGCTTAGGAAACATGAACAATAAGCAACTAATCTTCTATAATCTAATACCTACCTCCTCTTAAGATATACCTTGCTCGGCACTGTAAAGTCAGCATATTCAATCTCACGAAGAGAATGTTCGCGAAGAAGCGTTTCAAGTGAAGAAAAGGCAGAAGCATCAGTTTCGTGGCGAAAACTAAAAAGAAACACAGCACCTGAAACGGTGGTAACCATCATCTCTTGCGTAACACGATCAAGCGTCATCTCTCGAAAAGGAATATGAAGAGGCATGAGGTGGTTAAGGATAGTTACAATATTATCAAACTGTTCGTTAGGCAAAACAGTGTCGCCAATCGTGTAGGATTGCTTAGTAGTGTCGATAATGCGCGCAATAAGTTGCCCCTCTGAATAAGGAGCTTCTTCCAGCAAAAGACCCTGCATTTCGTCAAACCAATAGCAACGAAATTTTGTATCTTCAAAACACCAAAGAGCATAACGTTTACGCGGTTCTGCGGTAATGGTAAGAGCACGAGCAAAAAAATACTTTTCCACAGAAATGCGCATAAATTTAGGATCTTCGAAAGAAAGCTTTCCTGGCCATCTAAAATAATTATCAAGAGAAAAAAGCGCGCGAATCCCTCTTCGAGAAAGTGAATCTTGAACATCGGCAAGGAAGGAAACCTCCTCACCCTCTGGGACGCCAAGAATACGAATTTCGTTGAGGGTAAAATACTGCGAAGCTTTTAGAAAATAACCCACAAAGAAAAGAACAAGGGTGGCAAGCATGATCGAACCATACACTTTGACATAAAACCACCGATGACGTTTTTTTCTTTTAGGCGGAAGAACAATGTCTCTCATACATAGATACGCTTAATAAGCGGGTTAATACGCGTCGTAATTTCAGTTTGAATGGTTTGAATGCACGTCGCAAGTTGACGTGCTGACGGTGCACCGTGCGTAGTACCAAGTAGCGTAACGGGATCGCCAAGCTTACAGGCAATGCCAGTGACATCTATCATGATAATATTCATCGAAACTGCTCCAATAACGTTCGCACGCTGTCCATTGATACCCACCAGACCACGATGAATAAGTCCTCTATCATACCCATGCCAAAAGCCAACAGGAATTAACGCAACGGTAGTTTTTTTTCGCAATTTCACAAGGTGACCATAGCCAAGAGATGAACCCTTAGAAAATGTCGTAATGTCACTAATAAGCGAATGCCATGACAATATCGGAGCAAGAGGAATAGTTTTCGAAAATCGCCGTCGTGTGGATTCTGATGGCCAAAGGCCATAAAGCCCTTTTCCAATGCGAACTGCGTCACACTGATAACGAGGATCCATAAAAAGAACTCCTGTTGCGGCGGCATGGAAACAAAGATTGTGGAGGTCATATCGAAACGCAAGACGTTTCGCTCGTTGAAAGGATTGAAATTGCTGCTCAACCGACTGTTGTTTTGAAAGATCGTTGCCTTCAGCAAAGTGGGTATACATACCCCGTAGAGGAAGATTGTTCTTTCTAATAAGCTGGAAAGCCATAGAGAGTTGAGCTGGCATGATTCCCTGGCGATGCATGCCAGTATCAACCTTGATATGAAATGAAGGAATAACGACTTGAGTCAACGCAATACGAAGCGCGGCAATACTGGGAAGCGTTATGACGAGATTGTAGCTACGCGCCCGACGAAAGAGAGGGGGCAACGTCGGTCCCATGACAAGAATGGGTTTTGTTATACCAGATTCGCGAAGCTTAATGCCCTCAATAACGCTATCAACGCAAAAACCCTGAACACCAAAACGATCAAGAATAGTGCTTAATGCAATAATGCCATGACCATATGCGTTTGCCTTTACCACGGCCCATAAGAGGGTTTGTGGAAGAAGAAGTGAGCGCAAACGCTCATAATTATTCTGAAGAGCGACAGTGTCAATCTCAATCCAGGTTTTTAAATCTTCTTTGATAGTGTGCATTATGAAGAAAAAGGTTCATGGCTTCAGATAGTAGTATGTGGCGCATTAATTTCCTTCATGCCAACATATGATTGTAAAACAGTTGGGATGCGAATGCCGCCGTTTTCTGTTTGATGATTTTCTAAAAGAGCAATGAGCATACGTTGAATAGCAAATGCAGTCGCGTTCAGAGTATGCAGAAAATGCGTCTCGCCATCCTGTCCGCGATAACGAGCGTGAAGGCCTCGTGCTTGAAAATCAGTTGTATTCGAACAGGAATGAGTCTCGCGATACGTCTGCTCGGAAGGAATCCACGTCTCGATATCGTACTGTCGCGCGTCAGGAAATCCCATGTCCCCTGTACAAATTTCCACAACGCGATAGGGTAATTCTAAGCTAGAAACAAGCGCCTCCTGAAAACCAAGTAATTTTTGGTGCTCTTCTTCAGAGTGATCGGGGTGCGCAAAAGAAAACATCTCAACTTTATCAAATTGATGAACACGCAAAATACCTTTTGTATCTTTTCCATAAGATCCTGCCTCTCGTCGAAAGCATGTTGAAAACCCAACGAAACGCTGTGGCAACGAAGCTTCCAATAATGTTTCACCAGCATACAAGGGACCAATGGTGTGCTCCGAGCTCCCGGCTAAATAAAGATCGTCTTCCGCAACAAAAAATGCATCATGCTCCTCAATAAACTTGGTTTTCCCCATTGCGTGAAGCATTGCGGGTCGAATCATAACAGGGGGGAGAATGGGTTGAAATCCGTAAGCACGCAGTGTTGCAAAAGCGTGTTGAATAAGCCCCATCTCAAGAAGCACGGCTTCGTTTTTGAGGTAGCCGAATCGTGAGCCGGCAACTTTTGCCGATCGTTCAACATCAATTAACTGCAATTCACGCCCAAGTGTTAAATAGTCCTTCGGCACAAAAGAAAATTGAGGTTTCTCCCCCACTTCACGCAAAACAACATTGTGCTGCTCCGATTCGCCGACAGGAACATCGCGAAAAGGAATATTGGGAAAAAGAGTAAGCAATGCCGAACGCTCCTCTTCAATGAGGCGGATCTGTTCCTCTTGGGATTTAACTACCACCTTAACCTCCTTTGCCTTTTCAATATTGCGTTCTCTGCTATAGGTATTAAGTAATGCACGCTTTGTATCAAGCTCCTGAATCATAGTGCGCCACCTAGTATCAAGAGCCAAAAAATCATCAACGCGCTCCGGCGAAAGACCCTTGGTAACGAGGCGCTGCTTTGCATCATCGGTATTCTCACGAAGAAGGTTAACATCAATCATGCACCAATTTTACACGGAATAGACAAATTCGTAAAATTGAGTGTCCGGGAGAGAGCCAGATACAAAAATGTGCTAAAAACAACCTCTCTTTTCAATGTAACAACACAAGCTCACCCATTACTCTTTTCACAGCTTTAAATTGTGCAAGTTTTTCGCTCTAGCTCGCGCCTAGTAACGCGGATACGTTCGCTCTTTCGAAACTTCGTAATGCGACAAAAGTACAAGCTCGGGACGACATCCTAGTTCGCCATAGTGATCAAGTAGATTTTCATGAAGAGCTTGTTGATCATGTCCTACGGCAATAAGATTCGGCTTACGGGAACGAACAATATGCCAAACCCCAAGCTCAGAATCACCAATAACAACTTCATCAACGTAATCTTTCCGTTGTAGGTGTTCAAAACGCTTTAACAAATTCACACGGGGTAACTCCCCTTTAATGTGTTCAATAATATGATCCTGCGCAACAACAACAATCAATCGATCGCCAAGTGAACGTGCCTCCTTAAGCATCGCCCGATGTCCCTCGTGAATTCCATCGAACGTTCCAAATACCATAACTGTTTTCATGTGATTTAGTATAGCAAAAAAACTCACGGATTAATCAAAAATATTCAGTGAATAAGATTATTGTTGGTAGAGCATCTCAATTGTAGTGATAGCATAAAACCAAAACTACCAACTATAATCTAATCCTTCGATCGCATCAGGGGGAAGATAACCGTCTCGCGAACAGATCGATCCATGAGAATTGCGAAAAGTCGTTCCGATAAACCAAATCCTGCCGTTGGCGGCATACCATATTCAAGCGCAGTAAGAAAGTCTTCATCAATCATCTGCGCTTCCTTGTCCCCTGCCGCACGCAATTGCATCTGCTCTTCAAAACGCTCACGCTGATCAAGAGGATCATTGAGTTCTGAAAACCCTTTTCCCAGCTCTGTTCCACAAGCAACAATCTGAAATCGTTCAACGCGATTGGGATCACTCGGCATACGTTTTGCAAGTGGCTCAATGGCAACCGGCGGATTCACGAGAAAGCTTGGCTGAATAAGCGTTGGACGCACCAACTTCTTAAATAACAAATCAATAAGCTTTCCGCGGCCAAGCTCTTTTTCAGGTTGCAGTCCTTGTCCTAACGCCTTTTTATAAAGTTCATCGCGAGTAGCATTACCCAAATCCATTTTCACGTATTTTTTAAATGCCGTATAATAATCAACCGTCGCCCACTTTTTACCCCAATTGATAGTTGTGCGTTCCCATTTTGTAGTAAGCGAACCAATCGTCGCCTTAATAGCGGTTTTGTAAAGTTTTTCAGTGAACTTCATAAGACCACGATAGTCTTGATACGCCCAATAAAATTCAAATTGCGTATAATCCTGAAGATGTTCCTTATCAATACCTTCGTTTCTAAAAATACGTCCAATTTCAAAAACCTTCTCATAACCGCCAACAATAAGGCGCTTGAGAGCAAGTTCTAATGAAATGCGAAGATAGAAATCAGCATTAAGAGCATTGTGGTGTGTTGCAAAAGGTTCGGCATCAGCACCTCCCGGAGTTGTTTCGAGAACAGGGGTTTCAACTTCCAAGAAGCCGTTCTTTTTCATAAACGATCGAATACTTGTCCAAAAGGCATCTTTTTTTCTAAATAACTGAACGACATCATCATGGGTAAGAAGATCAAGATAGCGTTGACGCAAACGCTTCTCGACATCCTCAAGCCCAAACCACTTGTCAGGAAGTGGACGCAAGCTTTTCGTAATAATATGTAAACGTTGAACATCAACACTACGCTCACCTTGCTTGGTTTTAAATAAAAAACCGCGCGACTCAAGAAAATCTCCGACATCAATCGCGCTATGCAAAACAGAAAAATCAGTAAGCTCATTCTTACGTCCTAATAACTGGATAGTTCCCGTCTCGTCATGTAGGTCAACAAACAACAACCCCCCCTGCTTGCGCAAACCAGTAACACGTCCGACAATAGTTATGTTTTTTTTCTGTCGAGCAAGTGAAGAAAACAAACTAAGCGCATCACCAATGGCGTGCGTTCGAGAAGTAGTTGCGGGGTAAGGATCGAAACCAGCACGCCGCAGTTCTTCAAGCTTGCGAATGCGTTCACGAATAATGTCATCAAGCATAAGTTCTGTATATCAGTATACCGAAACGCAAGAAAAAAAGCAGGAAAAAATCTAGCCAATACGAACAACTTCGTACACCACACTTCCAGCAGGAACAGTAATGGTGACCTTGTCACCAACCTTCCTTCCTATAAATGCTTTTCCAAGAGGAGATTCATTAGAAATAAAACCCTCTTCGGGCTTCACCTCTTCGGATCCAACAATGCGATATTTAAAAATCTCGCTTCCTTTCTTTACTTGGATAGTTGATCCGATTTGGATAATATCACCTGATGTTTTTTCCTCAATAATTTTTGCGTTCTTGATCATCTGGTCAAGTTCAAGAATGCGTTGTTCAACGCGAGCTTGTTCATCTCGTGCCTCAAAATACTCTGAGTTCTCTGATAAATCCCCAAGCTCCTTTGCCTTTTGAAGTCGATCGGCAACCTCAAGGCGCCGCTTCGTTTTTAAATCTTGCAGCTCCTGTTTGAGCTCATCTAAGCGTCGTTGGGTAAAATAGTGATCCATAGTATTTAAGTAATTGACATATCGGTGGGAGGAGTGTAGCGTCCCTCTGGATGAGAGAGAGCATAGCGCCCCCGAGATAACCACCAGCGAATTGTAGCAATCCGCCACAGAAATTGCAAATAAAATATAAAAGAAAAATGACCACCTGAAACAAACTGACCCCGAAAAGAAACTTCTCGTGTGCGATAGCCCATAGTGTGGGAAAGAACAAGTGACTCAAGATCGGTAGCCCATTCCGTGAGTCGAGTTGCACCAAAAACACGATCAGCGGCATCACGAGAAAAACACTTAAATCCAATAAGAGAATCACGCACAGGAAGCTTAAAGAAAATCCGTGAAAGAATATTAATCTTCCACTCTGCTATGCGCCTAAAAAAAGGAAAATTGGGTTTAAGAATCGTTCCCCTGACCGAACGAGACGCGACAACGATATCATATTCCCGCCGAGGTTGAATAAAGGGCAATATTTTTTCAAATTCACGAATAGTTACTGAATTATCGGCATCCATAAGTAGGCGCCAATCCCCCTTTGCAGTAAGCATACCAAGTTTCATAACTGCACCCTTCCCGCGGTGATCGGGGTTATAGAGAACAGTAAGACGAGGAATAAGTTCTGAAAAATGACTAACGATACGAGATGTCGCATCGCTTGACCCATCATCAACGACTAAAATTTCATAAGAATAATCTTGTCGTGATAAATAGCGATCCAAATCAATAAGCGTAAACGGAATCCGCTCCGCTTCATCAAACGCAGGAATAACAACCGACAAGAAAGGTGCTTTTGCCATGTAGTAAGTATAACAAGAGTGTCATCCAACAGGCGAGTTGAGTTCACCCCTGTGAATCTGGTGCGGTTCAAGAAACGTTGCACTACAGTGCCTGCAGAAGTTCGGCCCCCCCACTGCTCCCATCGCACTGAGAACAAGTTCCATCCTCCCGGAGATATGCCATAGACTTCACCGCAGCCGTCCTAAGAATGACCCAAACCAGTTCTTGCTTTTCCATCGTGCGTTCTCCTTTCTGAAAATTGGCTTAAAAGAGTGCTTAAAATGAACCTAAAAATCACCGCGAACTAGGTTAAGTATAATTGATAAATAAAAATTTTTCGAGTTTTGCCTTTCTCAAATTAAAAATAACTATTTCGTAAGAACTTCCGGCTCACCTTCTGTAATCGCAACCGTATGTTCAAAGTGTGCAGAGAGTGCACTATCAGATGTTTCGTACTCATCAAATTTGTTCTTAATAATATGAGGAGATCCGGCGCTTGTCATAACTTCAATTGCAAGCACCATGCCCGGCTGAAGCCGCATTCCGCGCCCAGGTGTTCCTTCGTTCAAAACACTGGGTTCTTCATGTAGTTCAGTGCCAATACCATGGCCAGTAAGTCCCTTTACGATAACAAAACCATTTCCTGTTACATACTGCGAGACTGCATGTCCAACATCACCCAGGGTATGATTGGGCGTCGCAACAAGAATCGCACGATTGAGTGCCTCGCGCGTGACATCAATAAGCCGTTGCGCCTGTTCTGAAATTGCACCAATACCAACCGTAACTGCCATATCAGAGTAATAACCGCGATACTTTGCTCCAATATCAATCGTGAGAATATCACCTTCGACTAAACGACGATGTGTAGGAAGACCGTGCACAACAACTTCATTAACAGAGGTGCATAGCGTTGAGGGAAACTTATGCGCGGCACCATAGGGCTGATAACCAAGAAACGCTGGAGCCGCCCCCAAGTGGGCTATATGTGCGTAGGCATGATGATCAAGATCATGAAGGGAAACACCGATGGCAATTTCAGGAAGAAGAGTCTGCACAACACGAGACAAAATATTTCCAGACGTCCGCATTGTACCAATTTCATTCCCTGATTTTATAAGAGCCATAAAAAGTTACGTATTAGTGAAGAAAATGCTTAATATCAGAAAAAACCTCATATGGCTTCTGATCACCATTAATCTCGTGAAGCTGATATCCTCGTTTTTTTAAATCATCAAAAATAGGTGTTGTGCGTGTCCGATATTCCTCAAGGCGCTTCACCATGCTTGAGGGAGTGTCGTCAGCACGAACCTCAAGCGGATGTGAACAAATGGGACATAATCGCTCTTCTCCGTCCGAAGAATGAGTTGGCAAATACTGGCGCTTGCAGACAGGACAGCCAAACCGTTTTTCATTACGCTGTGTTGCTTTGCTCGTATCAAGTGCAATGAAAAAAATATGCACATGCTCTTTACCACAACCAAGCTCTAGAAGCGTAAATAGCCCATCAACAGTATCGGTACCAAATGCCTCATACATAGTTCTTGGCGAACCACTAAAGACAACGCCAAACCCTGATTCCATCATAGTTTGGATTCGTTCAGAAACAATAGTTAACACAAACTCAGGATCATTCAATCCCCCGGCTTCATTTACTGCACGGTGCTTCTGAATCTCTGGATTTTCTTGATTCTTGGGATCATACAATACATCACGCAATACTGCACCGGTATCAAAATGAACCAAGCCAAACTGCCTTGATACCAATTCCGCTTGGGTGCTTTTTCCAGAACCCTGCGGTCCGTAAATAATAACTGCCATTCTTTTCATGTTCGTTCATTGTAGCGAATCGAACGCAACAAATAAAGCTATCAAAAGACAGCCACCTAATTATCCACCAACAATGAGAGAATACAAAAAAACAACAAAAAATAGACCGTCTCGAAAGAGGCTAAAAGCGAAGTGCAGTTTAGTTATAGGTCATTAAAGCTAACGAAATGGTCTCTTGAGAGACGATCTATTTAAAACAAAACACCGAACTATCTAATCCCCTCGTATTCGCGAAGCGTAAGTTGAGAATCAATTTGATTCGCAGTTTCAAGCGCGACCGAAACAACAATAAGAAGTGCTGTACCGCCAATAGTGAGAATACCAACGCCAGTAATAATCTGCATAACATTTGGCAATACTGCAATAACACCTAAGAAAATAGCGCCAAACAAGGTAATGCGATTGGTAATTTTTTTCATAAAATGACCGGTCTGTTCTCCGGGGCGAATACCGGGAATGAACCCTCCGCTCCGCTGGAGATTTTTAGCAATTTCTTCCGGATCAAACGTAATAGCGGTATAAAAATAAGTAAAAACAAAAACAAGAACAAAGTAAATTAAACTGTAAATATATTGATTGTTTAAAAATGCCGATACAAGACCATTAAGGCGTAAGGAAAGATCTTGTGAAAAAATAGCAATCATCTGTGCAAGAAATTGAGGAAAAAGAAGTAAGGAAACAGCAAAAATAATCGGAATGACACCGGCCTGATTAACCTTCAAGGGAAGATAGCTGGAAGAACCGCCGTACATGCGATTGCCCTTGATACGCTTTGAATACGAAATGGGAATTTTACGCTCGCCCTGATTTACATACACAACACCGGCAATGATGACAATGGCAAGAAGAACAAAGGCAATATACGTTGTAAGGAGTTGAGGAGTATAGGTTGCAAAGGCATTGATAACAGCCGAAGGAAGACTAGCAACGATACCAGAGAAAATAAGAAGTGAGATACCATTTCCGATTTTCTGCTCACTGATAAGTTCCCCGATCCACATAAGAACAACAGAACCAGTTGAAATAATTAACACATTTTGCAAAACACTAAAAAGGGGTAACGGATCAATTGCGCCTTGGTTAATAAGAAGATTAAGAAAACCATATGACTGAAGCATAGCAAGCGGTACGGTAAGATAACGGGAAATGCGATTAAATTTAGCGCGTCCGATACTTCCCTCTTGCTGATAAATTTCTTTGAGACGCGGGAAGATAAGGGTGAGAAGCTGCATAATAATCGTCGAAGTAATGTAGGGACTAAGACCCAACATGATAAGCGACAAATTCGATAATCCGCCACCAGAAAAAATATTTAAGAATCCCAAAAGTTGGTTGCCCTCGAGAAGCGCGGAAAGACGATCAATATTGACGCCAGGAATAGGAATAGAGGCAAGAACACGAAAAACAACAAGTAAGCCGAGAACAATCAAAATTTTCTTGCGAAGCTCCGGGATACGAAAAACTTGGATGATTCTATTGAACATAATTAAGAAATAGTGCTACCAGATGACTCGGCCTGCTTACGCGCAGCCGCAGAAAACTGAATATCCTTAAACGTATATGCCTTAGTAAGTTCACTGCCATCATTCAATATTTTAACAGATCTTCCTTTACGAAGATCAACAAGACCGACAACGGCAAGCGTTTGTGGAGTAATAACCGTTTCGGAACCCATGCGAGAAAGCGAGCTAAAAGAAACAAGTTGAGCCGGTTTTGATTTGGTTTTGTTATTAAAACCACGGCGTTTAGGTAAACGTTGAATAAGATCACGCACGGCAGGACGAATACGATGCCCAGCACGACTTTTTTGCCCCTTGGTACCGCGACCAGAAGTTGTGCCTCGCTTACCGCCACGTCCAATGCGTGGAGCTTTCTTAGTCGGTTTGTGTTTTGGTGTTAGGGTATGTAATTGCATAAAAATTAAATATTATTCGGGAGAACTGGCAACAATTTCCTTTTTAGGCTCTTTACTGCGAACAAATCGTGTCCTGATAAGCTTCAAGGCCTCAATCGTCGCCATAGCATTGGTAAGTTTGTTATTAGTTTTGCCAAGACATTTTGCAGAAATATCCCGCACGCCTGCCAAGAGCAAAACGGCACGAGGAGCTCCACCAGCAACAAGACCATGTCCTTCTTTAGCGGGCTTCAAAAGCACGCGCGCAGCACTATATTTTGCAGAAACTTCATGAGGAATAGTTCTTCCTTGCAAGGGAATACGAATAACGTTTTTCTTTGCCGCGGTGCGACCCTTCTGAACAGCGGTTGCAACATCAAGTCCTTTGGCACTACCAACGCCAACCCGACCCTTGCCATCACCAACAACTACAGTTGCACGAAAACTAAACCGTTTTCCACCAGAAGTAACACGCGTTACACGACTAAGATCAAGAACGCGATCCTGAAATTCGTCATTAGATTTTTTTGAAGTATTCCGTCTCATCATAATAATTAAAAAGCTAAACCACCTTCACGAGCGCCCTCAGCAACCGCCTTAACACGGCCATGGTATTTATACGAACCTTTATGAAATACGGCTTGAGAAATGCCTGCTTTCTTTGCGCGATCAGCAACAAGTACACCAATCAGTCGAGCAACTTCCACTTTTGTCTCTCCTTTCTTATCAACAACTTCTTTCGATGAAGCTGCAGCAAGCGTTAATCCGTGAAGATCGTCGATAAGCTGACATGACATGTGTGCGTTACTCCGGCACACAGAAAGACGGGGTTTTTGAGGCGTGCCAGAAACACGAGCGCGGCTACGTCGCATTCGTAACTGCCTTCGTTTTTCAGGTGAAAGTTTCATAGTAAAAAAATAAATAAAAACACTAAGCAGTTGCTCCAGCTGCCTTTTTACCGGCCTTGCGTTGAACAACCTCATCGCTATAACGAATCCCCTTACCTTTATAGGGTTCGGGTTTTTTGATCTTACGAATCGTTGCAGCAACTTGCCCAACAAGAATTTTATCAATACCAACTAACGTAATAGAATTTTTATCGACAGTTGCGGTAATTCCATCGGGAATCGGAAAACGAATAGAGTGAGAAAAACCAACATTGAGAACAAGTGTTTTTCCCTCTAAAGCAACACGATAACCAACACCCTCAATAAGAAGAGATTTTGAAAATCCATCAACAACACCAGAAAGAGCGTTTTTAATAAGCGCGGCGATAGTACCAAAGTTTGAACGCGCCTGCTTATGGCTTGCGAGTGGTGTTACGTGAATTTCATTATTTTGAATCGAGATGGAAACATAAGGAAGAAGACGCAAAAGAAGCGACCCTTGAGGACCCTTAAATTCCAAAGCAACTGCTGTCTGCGTAACGGTAACGCCGCTAGGAATAGGTATTGGTTTTTTTCCTAATTTACTCATAATAATGTTTTACCAAATTTCAAAAAGAACTTCACCGCCAATACGTTCTTTGAAGGCGTCTCGTGCCGATTTAATGCCCTGCGAAGTAGAAAGCACAGTCAAACCATGTCGTTTGCGTCGGATAAGATTTTTATAGTCAGAGTAAAGGTGACGAGATTGCTTGCTAAGAAAATGTACGCCATCAATACGTCCGGTACCATCCTCCTGGTAAGCAAGTTTTACTTCCAACACACGTTTTGGATGACGGCCTTTTTTCTGAACTTCCTCAATGTACTTGTGATCTTTGAGTAATTCCAAAACCGCAAGATCCATTTTTGAGAAAGGCATCTTAACAGTTTCTTTACGCACCGCCTGTGCATTACGAATTCTTGTTAGGGTATCAGTATACATGCCAAATTTATTTACGAATAAAATGAGTAATCATAAATTTGAGCACCCCATAATTCTGAGCTCTGCGAAGAACACATCGGGGTTACCTTATTTAATCTTGTGACTGTAGATTTTAACATAGATAGTATAATCAGTAAATGTAATCCCGACGTACGTCGGGATGAAGGTTTTGTTGCTGAAACTTGATTTTTGCCTAGACTGGCTGTTCAAATTTCAGAAAAAGCACTTCACCAAGATGATTTTTTTACACCAGGAATTTCTCCGCGACTTGCAAGTTCTCTAAAACAAATACGACACAATCCAAAATCACGCATATAGCCACGTTTTCGACCACAACGGAAACAACGATTAACGCTACGGCTGGAAAATTTTGGGACACGCTTCGCTCGCGCTATAACTGATGCTTTTGCCATAACAGGTGTCTATATTACGCTTTTTTGAGCGGAATGCCAAGGCTTCGATAAAATTCGACTGCTTTCTCTCGACTGCCGAGTAAATGCTGTTTCGGTACAATAGTTACCTGCATACCAAAATTCACTTTTGAAGTGTCGGGGGTTAGCTCAGGGAAAACAAATTGATCTCGAATACCAATGTGTAAATTACCTTGCTGATCAACAGATTTAAGAGGAATACCACGAAAATCTCGAATACGAGGAATAGCAATCCAGACAACACGTCGTAAAAAATCACTCATACGCTTGCCGCGCAAAGTAACTTTAAAAGCAATGTTCTGACCCTCACGAATTTTGAAACCAGCAATTGATTTACGTGCAGGACGATCTTGCGGTTTCTGCCCAGTAATAAGAGCAAGCTCTTTGGCGAGTTCGGGGACAGTCTTCTCATTCAAATTACCGCTGGTGAGCTGTTTACCGTAACCAACATTGACAACAATTTTTTCAATTGTAAAAAATGAATTTTTTTCCATACTACCTACAATACATTACTACACGATTTACAAAAGCGAACTTTCTTATCTTTTTCCATGCGATGTCCAACACGAACCGCCTTCTTGCACGTTGGACAATAAAAACCAACATTCGAAGTAGTAAGAGGACGAGGAACAGTAATGATTTCACCCTTTTCTCCGTCTTTACGAGGACGTCGATGCTTCTTATATAAATTAAGACCTTCAATAAGAATTTTTTTATCGTGAGGATAAACACGAAGAACCTTTCCAGTTTTACCTCGATCTTTGCCAGCCCGTATTTGAATAGTGTCTCCTTTGCGAATAATCATAAGTAATGTAATTACACAATTTCCTGCGCTAACGTCATAATGGCGTCAAATCCCCGTTCCTTTAATTCACGAGGCATCGGACCGAAAACACGTGTCGCACGAGGTTGTTTCTTATCATCAACGACAACAACAGCATTTTCATCAAAACGCACGTACGAACCATCGAGGCGGCGCACTTCCTTGCGAGTGCGAACAACAACTGCTTTCACAATATCTTTTTTCTTGATGGGCTTTCGTGGTTCTGCCTTTTTTACAGAAGCAACGAGAATATCACCAACGCGAGCATAACGCCTACGAGTACCACCAAGAATACGAAAACACTGAACTACCTTGGCTCCACTATTATCCGCGACTTTTATAACTGACCGTTCTTGTAACATGATGATTTTGTAAGGGTGTTAATATACCACAAAAAATAATGTAAGTAAATCCGATCATTATTTATGCGCCAATGCAATAATACTTACAAGTTTCCAGCGTTTTTCCTTGCTCATCGGGCGCGCGTGTTCAATAACAACAGTATCGCCAACATGAGCTTCGTTCTTTTCGTCATGGCATTTATACCGCTTACTAATGGTATAGCGTTTTAAATAACGCGGATGTTGTTCCGTTCGCGTTACGCTGACAACGACAGTCTTTTCCATTTTGTCAGATACTACGATTCCTGTAAGTGTTTGTTTTTTTGTCTCCATGATAAAAGGGTTAATATATGGGCAATCGACTTCTTGTGTCTTTTTATTTCTCGAACATTTTTTACTTTTCCAGCTGCAAGGTCACGACGCAATGCCCACAATTCATCACGCTGCTTCTGAACATCCTTTAACAAATCGCCATCAGACTTCTTATCTAATTGTTGTTTTTCCTTCTTGTCCATAATAATTATTGCTTCGTAACAATACGACACTTAACCGGAAGTTTAAAACCCGCCTTGCGAAGTGTTGCTCGTGCAAGTTCATCACTAACGCCGTCAACCTCAAATAGAATTCTTCCAGGACGAACTGGAAAAACATAATGATCAACAGCGCCCTTTCCCCCACCCATCGTTACTTCAGCTGGCTTTTGAGTGATAGGTTTGTCAGGAAAAATTCTAATCCAAACACTGCCTTCACGTTTAAAGGAGTTTGTAATAGTACGACGAGCAGCTTCAATTTGCCGTGAAGTCACCCAGCTACTGGTTTCGGCCTTCAATCCATACGAACCATAATTAAGGGTTGTTCCACGAGTTTCAACCTGACGCTTTCGTGAACGTCCTTTGTGCCACTTTCGATGTTTTACTTTCTTGGGGGTAAGCATGGTAGTAAGTTAGTTATGAAGAAACATTACGTTCGCGTAATTGATCTGAACTCTTTTGAAAGATATTACCCTTGTAAATCCAGACTTTAATACCAATTGCTCCATAAGTCGTATTTGCAGTAGCTACGCCATAATCAATATTTGCTCGTAGGGTTTGTAAAGGAAGATTTCCTTGAGACAACGTTTCCGTGCGAGCAATTTCAGCGCCGTTAATACGTCCGGCAACAGTAATTTTTGCTCCTTTTACGGAACGATTCTGCATAAGATGCTCCAATGCCTTTTTCATAACACGACGAGAAGGTAAACGCCGCTCTAAATCCCACGCAATGGTTTGGGCAATATATGCAGAGGCAACTTCAGTACGCTTAAGTTCTTCAACATTTAAGCTCAAGTGAACTGGTGCTTGTTGCTCGCCGCGTGAACGGTACAGCTTTTTTAGACCCTGTTCAACGAAGGTAGTCGTCTCTTCAATACCCTTTCCTCCACGGCCAATAATAAGACCGGGTTTTGCGGCTTTAATAGTAACGCGGAAAGAATCTTGTTGATTGCGTGCAATTTCAATAGTAACAATACCTGCTTGCTCAAGTCTTTTGCGAATGAGAGAGCGAATCAGCTCATCCTCTTCAAGTTGAAGTTTAAAGTTACCTTTATGAGGAAACCACCGCGCATTCCATAGGCGGATAATTCCTAAACGAAATAAATCTGGTCGAATCTTACGTGACATAATAATAGTTAAACACTTTTACGACGAAACATTTTTTTCAGAACACCGCTCGGTTTTTCTTGTTGTTTTTTAAGCTGACCGACTTTTGCATCTTGCTTTACGTGAGAAGCTGGCTTTTCAGATGAAACAACATCAGTACCAAGAGAGCCTTCTGGTTGCTTCGCTTTTTTACCCTTACTGCGAAGTTTTTCTTTCTCACGTTTTTTGCTCGCAACCTCATCTTTGGTTGGCGTAGTGATTGAAAATCGCCCAGTATAAACAGCGGGAAGGGTAGCTAACGTTAGTGTGATATGACTTGTCTTTTTCTGAATGGGAGTTGCCCGTCCTTGTGCACGAGGCATAATGCGTTTAAAAACAGGACCCTGATCAACAAAAACAGCCTTAATAAAAAGCTGGTTGGGTTCCAAACTATGATTATGCTTCGCATTAGCGAGAGCGCTACGAAGAAGCTTAAGAAGAGCGGGAGCGGAACGCTGTGAACGATTGAGGAGTTGTGCTTCGGCTTCTTGAACCAGAAGACCTCTCAAGGCATACGCAACTAAGCGAACCTTACGCGGAGCAACGTGTAAAAAGCGCAAACGAACCGTCAATGTTGAAACGGGTTGTGGTGCAGTGAGCGCAGATACGGGTTGTGGTTGAGTTTGTGCAGACATAAAATATGATATTTACTTTTGCTTCTGGTCTATTTCTTTTTGAATTTTACCGCCATGGCGCACAAACTTTCTTGTCGGTGAAAATTCACCGAGGCGATGACCAACCATCTCTTCCTTGATCGTCACCTCGATGAAGTCCTTTCCGTTATGAATGCCAAATGTATAGCCCACCATTTCTGGTGCAATTTCCGAAGCACGTGACCATGTCTTAACAACCGTTCCAGATTCACGGGTAAGATTCGAAATTTTCTTCAAAAGTTTCGGATCAACGTATGGTGTTTTTTTACTTGATCGACTCATGGTAAATAAAAAAATGTTCTAATTTATTTTTTTCGCTTAGCGGGACGCCTACTAATAATATGTGCGTTCGACCATTTCTTTCTGTTGCGAGTCTTTCTGCCACCAGTAACCTTGCCCCATTTTGTTTTGGGTCGTTTGGTTCCCCGCGGCTGACTACCTTCCCCACCGCCATAGGGGTGATCAACAGGATTCATAGCGGTTCCTCGAACAGTGGGACGCTTCCCTTTCCAGCGATTTCTTCCTGCCTTTCCAATAGTCACCAAATTATAATCAGAATTTGAAACCTGTCCAATAGTAGCAAAGCTAAGCCATGGAATTTTACGAATTTCTTTAGAAGAAAGCTTAATGTTGGTAAAGCCATCTTCTTGAGCAAGAACCTCAGCAGATGAACCCGCAGAACGAGCAAGTTTTCCACCAGCACCGGGGCGAATCTCAATATTATGAACCGATGTTCCTACGGGGATGTGACGAAGACGCATACGATTTCCAGGTGCAAGATCTCCTCCTTGTTCTACAGTAACAACGGTATCTCCTTTTTTCATATCTTTATGAGCAAGGATATAAGCACGCAAGCCATCACGATAACAGAGCAAGGCAATGAAAGCGCTACGATAGGGATCATATTCTATTGACTCAACACGCGCGGGAATAGCAATGCGTTGTTGCTTAAAATCAATCTCTCGATAGAGTTTTTTATTCCCACCTCCCTGGTGTCGCATAGTAATGACACCACGGTTATTGCGTCCAGCATGGGATTTGATCCGCCTTGTTAATGCCTTGTGCGGCTCAGAAGCCGTAAGCACAGAGTAATCAACGAAGCTCATATTGCGCCGAGAAGGCGATGTTGGTTTAGTCTTTTTCATAAAAATTAGGTATGAGGAAGTACATCAAGTTTTTGACCCTCTTTGAGCGTAAGAATTGCTTTTTTGTAACCGGGTTTCTTCCCAAGCGTTCTTCCTAAGCGACGCTTTTTCGATTTTACGGTAATCAAATTAACATTCACAACATCGACTTCGTATAATTTCTTCATTGCCTTTTTAATTTCAGGAGCAGTAGCCCTGCCATCAACTATAAAAACATACTTCCCCAAACTACTAAGAAGAGTACTTTTTTCACTAATAAGGGGGTGTTTGATAAGAAAATGGCTCATGGTGAATAATTACAAAATTTCTTGCAATGCCTTTTGATCGACTAAGATGGTGTGATAACGAAGTAAGTCACGAACATTAATTGCTTGTGCAGGAATTGCCTTTGCCGAAGTAAGATTGCGCGTTGTTCGGTGTGCTGAACGCTCATCCTTGGGGGCGATGAGTAAAACAGAAGGAAAAACCGAAAGAGGCTTACTAAGTGTTTTAGTCTTACCTGAATCAACCTGTAAAGAATCAACAATGCGAAGCTCGCCATCAGAAACCTTTTTAGAAAGAACGCTGTGTATGGCTTTACGCAACATTTTTTTATTAAGCTTTACGCTGTAATCTTTCTCATTGCGCGGACCATGAGAAACGCCACCGCCAACCCAAATTGGTGAACGGATTGAACCATGTCGTGCGCGACCGGTACCTTTCTGTCGCCATGGTTTCTTACCTCCACCACGCACATCACCACGCGACTTGGTATGAGCGAGTGGTTGTCGTGCATTGCTAAGCTGTGCATGAAGCGCTTGATGAACCAAATCGGCATTCCAGGGAATATGAAAGGTCGCATCATTTAGTTCAACACTACCAACAACATCGCCATTCAGGTTGTAAATATCAGTTTTCATAATCATTATGCATCCTGGTTAGTAGCTGAAACACGACGAATCTCCACGCGACCCTGCTTATTGCCGGGAACTGCACCGACGAGTAAAAGAACATGCTTTTCTGCATCGATGTGAGCAATATTCAAATTTTTTACCGAAACACGGTCTCCGCCCATACGCCCAGCCATTCTACGTCCCTTAGGGACGCGTTGTAAGGCGGTATTACCAATAGAACCAGGAGCGCGATGGGAGTGCTTTTGTCCGTGTGTTTTCGGTCCTCCAGCAAAGTTATGTCGCTTCACAACACCTTGGAACCCCTTTCCTTTTGAGGTGGCGCTAACACGAACCTTCTCACCAACGGAAAATTGCCCGACAGCAGCAGGGTCTTGAAGAGTAACAACTGTAACGCCAAAGGCACGATCGTCCTTATAAATCTGCGTCATGTATGCTTTTGTTCCAATGTAAGTTTCCATAGAAGCTTTATTTATACACAAAACGACCGTTGTTTAGCCGGTCGCTTTATGAGGCTAAAAGCAGTACTATACTACACCATCTTAATCTCAATATCAATCCCCGCTGGGAGATTGAGTTGAGACAAAGACTCAATAATCGACTGCTTCGGGTTAAGGATGTCAATCAATCGCTTATGCACGCGAATCTCGAATTGTTCACGAGAATCTTTGTGCACAAACGTTGATCGATTAACCGTATACTTTTTGATTTCAGTAGGAAGCGGTACAGGACCAACTACCTCTGCATCATGCCGCCTTGCGGTTTCAATAATTTGACGGCATGAATTATCAATGAGTTTGTGGTCAAATGCCTTAACCCGTAAGCGTAGCTTTTCTTGTTCGATGTCTTTTTTTGCCTTAGCCATAGGGTTGGAAGAATAAGGATACTGCTACTTAATAATCTTTGTAACAACACCAGCTCCGACAGTTTTACCGCCTTCACGAATAGCAAATCGTTGCTTTTCTTCAAGCGCTACGGGAGACATAAGCTTAACAACAAGTTTAACCGTATCACCAGGCATAACCATTTCAGAACCTTCAGGAAGCGTAACATCACCCGTTACATCAGTTGTGCGAATATAAAACTGCGGCTTGTATCCTTTGAAGAAAGGAGTATGTCGCCCACCTTCTTCTTTTGAGAGGATGTAAACTTCAGTTTCAAACTCTGTGTGCGGATTAACCGAACCTGGCTTTGCGATAACTTGTCCACGCTCAACATCATCTTTCTTAAGACCACGAAGGAGAAGACCCACGTTATCCCCTGCCTGCGTATCATCCAAAAGCTTATTGAACATTTCAATACCAGTGATAACCGTTTTTTGTGTATCGCGAATACCAATAATTTCAACTTCCTCATTAACCCTCAGAACACCACGCTCAACACGACCAGTACAAACCGTTCCGCGTCCTTCAATAGAGAAAATGTCTTCAATAGGCATTAAGAATGGCTGATCAGTATCACGTTTTGGTTCAGGAATAAAATCATCCAACGCATGCACCAATTCAATAATTGGTTTTGCCACCTCATCATCTTTTGAAGTTGCCTCCAAAGCCTTGAGAGCAGAACCGCGAATAATAGGAGTTGTGTCACCTGGAAATTCATATTTATTAAGAAGTTCTCGAACTTCAGACTCTACTAAATCAATAAGTTCAGAATCATCAACCTGATCAACCTTGTTAAGGAATACGATGATAGCAGGAACACCAACCTGGCGAGCAAGAAGAATGTGCTCACGTGTCTGAGGCATAGGACCGTCAGATGCAGAAACAACAAGTACTGCACCATCCATCTGCGCCGCACCAGTAATCATGTTTTTAATGTAGTCAGCGTGTCCAGGCGCATCAATGTGCGCATAGTGACGTTTTTCTGATTCATACTCCGAGTGGTGAAGTGCAATGGTAATACCACGGCTTTTTTCTTCCGGAGCATTATCAATGTCCTCAACTTTCTCAGACTTTTTCGAAAGACCCATGAGATGCAGTACATGGGTAATTGAAGCGGTAAGAGTGGTTTTACCGTGATCAACATGACCAATAGTACCAACGTTTACGTGAGGCTTATTTCGCTCAAATTTTTCTTTTGCCATACGCGTATATAAGTTATAAATTATGATTATTATTAATAAAGAATATCGACTGCCCTCTGTAGGGCAAGTTACAAAATTATAGACAAACAAAACCCCCTCTGTCAACCCCACCTGCAAAACCTGCGGGTCTGTCTCCGCACTTCCCCAGAAAGCGAAAACTAGATTAACGATAAGAGATATATTCCCAGTATAAAAAAGAACGAAAAAAAAGCCAAGCTCCACGTCCGGAACTTGGCTTTCGGTAAATGGATCATCTCCCTCGAAGAGAGAATGACTTAATGATATCATCGATCATCTTTTCGCTCTCTTTTATGCGACTTCCTTCCTCCGAAGAGGGCTTCGAGTGTTCTTCGGTTAGTTCATAGAGCGGCGTACGAATGACAACGTGGTGCCACGTAGTCCCTTTACGGATGAGAAAATGATCAATACGAACCTTGTAGCGCCACAGCATAATCTCTCGATATATCTCTGGTTGCTGATCAAGAGAGGGAACGTTGAAATCGCGGTTCCAAAGCTCGGGACCATAGTAGAAAAGCTGATATCCTGCCGCCTCTGTGAAAACAAAAACGTGATAATAAGGATCCTTCTTCGCTGTTCTATGGCTTTTACCCCTACCATTAATTGCACCAGGGGTGTACTTTTGACGATCCCGATTAACAAGAAGACCGAGAAGATTGGAGCCAGAATCCCCATCAACACTTCGCGTTTTCTGCGAAGTAATATCGAAATATTCGTAGTTTTGATTAGTGCTAAAAGTCTGAACGTAATAAATACGTAAACCAAACGGATAGGGTTTCTCTCGCTTCTTCTCAAGTTGATCCGCAGCCGGAAGCGCCGCGATCATCGCATCCCATAGTTGTTTCTGTTAAGCAAAAACAACAAGTCGTCCAGTTCTCATAGTTTCTCCGACTTTCACATGATCGATTTCTTTCACATTGAGCATCGGGAGGCACCATAAAGGTAACTGGATCCAGCTCCACCACCTGCATCTGCGCTTGCCAAGAGGCAAGCAAGATAAGCATTACAACGACAATCGAACCAATCGCCTTCATCTTCTTCTACCTTTCTCATTTACACGCCACACTAAGACCCAAAAAAGAATTCCAATAAAGTCAAAGAAGCTGATCTGATTAAAAACGATATCCAAAAGTTTGTAAAGAAAAACGACCACGTCCGAAACGACGTGGCCGAAAAAAAACGACGAACGAATGAGCTTATTCAACCGGTGGAAGATCACGGAAAGGAACTTCATATCCAAGAATATCAACCCGCCACAGCGAATCAGTTCCCTGCTTGGTCCATCCGGAAAAGCAGACGTTACGCTCAGGTCCAATAAGGACACCTCCCTCGAAATGCTTCCCGAATTGAATCGTACACCCATCAGGATTAAGGTCTCCACTCTTCGAAGAGAAATAAAGAATACCCGTTGTTTGCTGATGACACAAGTCAAACGTTGCGGCATCAGGCGATCCATTCGTGGCGACATACACGCAAATGTCAGTTACCACAAAAATGTGCCCCCACGGAACCCGATACGGATCATCGGCTTCGGCGTCAAAGTCACGAAACCTCATTGCTGTAGGAGATGACTCTGTCGTAAGAGCAAACAAATGCCGCACTTGATGAATAGGGACGACGAGGTGCGTCCGGTACCGTAGAGAATTGTAACCACCCGCCTTGATGAATTGCGTTCCTCCAAACGCCAAGATGCCAAGAAAAATGATGGAAAGACACGAGAGAATCAAAACAGTTCTACGCACGCGAGAGCCTCCTTTTCAAAGAACATTCCGAAAAAAACTGTGCAACAAGTATAGAGATAATGCTATCGTGTGTCAAAGCATAAAATGGCGAAATGAACCAAAAAGTTAAAAATTTTGAAAATGCCAAATGGCTAATCGAGTATAAAACATTCTTCAAAATCGTCAAAAAAAAGCCGACCTCAAGCGAGTTCGGCTAAAAAAATGAAATACGAAAACGTCACAAGAAAAAAAGAGCAAGGATGAACAGCGTTACACTAAGAAGACCTGCACAGAAAGTGAAAGCCAAAACCCAAAAATAATGAACCGACTTCACAGAAGGGTGCTTCTCAAAATCTACTCTTGCTATCATTCTTTTCCCTCAAAACATGATAATAGAACTACCTCCCTTATCTAGACCAAAAAAAGAAATACAGCAAATCGCCAGAATGACCAGTATCAGCAATAGAGCAACAATGCGAATGGCGTACTTGCTAACCAAATCTGAATTCATGAAAAAACCCTCCCTTGCTGTGAGAAAAGGGATCGAAAATAAATAAGCCACCGTTTACCATCGATCAGCAAGTTCTTGATTCGAAAATCCATCGGAAAACTCTTTCATAACATCCTCCTTGATGTTAAAGAACGCGAGATAAGTCTCCACGTTAAGATAATATAGAGAAAACCAAAAAGCAATTCGAAGCGGAATGCCTAAAACAAAAAACTGTCGCAGGCAGCCAACTTCAGAAAAATAAGCGAAGCTATTCTTGTACCATGAACCATAAGCGGAGTCGTAGCGGGTTCATGACTAAAAATAATGAGTTACTTCTTGCCTTCTTTAATAAGCTCCGCAATACTCTGTGGCACAGCCGCAAAATGATCAAATTCCATAGTAAAATTACCTCGTCCCTGCGTCATTGAACGAAGATTTGTTGCATACCCAAACATTTCAGAAAGCGGAACAAGTGCGTCAACGGCTTTACTATTGTTCATGCGATCATTCATTGCATCAATGCGTCCACGCTTCGAACTAATATCTCCCGTAACATCACCCATAAAATCTCCAGGAAAAATAACTTGAACTTTCATAATAGGTTCAAGAATAACGGGCTTTGCTTGCTTAGCCGCTTCTTGGAATGCCATTGAACCAGCCATCTTAAAAGCGGCTTCCGAAGAATCCACTTCGTGGAATGATCCATCGTAGAGCGTCACCTGTACATCAACGAGTGGATAACCCGCAACAACACCACGTCCAAGTGCTTCACGCACACCCTTTTCAACAGCAGGAATATATTCGTGAGGAATAGAGCCTCCTTTAATCTGATTAATAAACTCGAAACCCTTTCCTTGCTCAAGTGGATCAATACGCAATTTTGCATGACCATACTGACCGCGGCCACCAGACTGCTTAATATATTTTCCTTCAGCTTCAGCGTGAGCAGTGATGGTTTCTTTATAAGCAACTTGAGGGCGACCAACGCTCGACTCAACATGAAACTCACGCTTCATGCGATCAACGATAACATCAAGATGTAACTCTCCCATGCCAGAAATAATAAGCTCACCAGTATCAGGATCTCCTCCAACCTTAAAGGTTGGATCTTCTTCGGCTAGCTTTTTAAGCGCCATACCCATTTTTTCCTGATCAGCCTTAGTCTTCGGTTCAACACGGACAGAAATAACCGGTTCAGGAAAATCAATTTTTTCAAGCAGTATCGGATGATCAGGGTCACAAAGCGTATCACCGGTAGTGGTATATTTTAATCCAACAAGTGCTCCAAGGTCTCCGGTATAAAGCTCATCCACTTCCTCTCGGTGATCAGCGTGAATACGAAGAATACGACTAATACGCTCCTGTTTATCTTTAGTAGTATTCGTCACATATACACCCTTCTTGAGAGTTCCAGAATAAATTCTAAAAAAGGTAAGTGTTCCGACGTAAGGATCCGTCGCAACCTTGAACGCAAGTGCAGAAAAAGGCTCGCTTGAATCTGGCTTACGATGCAATTCAGAACCACTATCAACATCAAGACCCTTAACAGGAGGAAGATCAAGCGGCGAAGGTAAATAATCAAGAACTGCATCGAGTACATGCTGAATGCCTTTATTCTTGAGAGCAGATCCGCACAAGACAGGAATAAACTTCACATCAATAGTTGCTTTTCTTAAAATCTTCTTCAAGGTTGGTAAATCCGGTTCCTTGCCATCAAGGTACATTGCCATCGCGTCATCATCGTGCTCCACAATTTTTTCAATAAGAACAGAACGACGCTGCTCAACTTCTTCCTTCATCGAAGCAGGAATTTCTCCCTCAACCATACGCTCCCCTTTCTCACCCTCAAAAAAGTATGCCTTCATTGTCAGCAAATCAACAAGACCCTTCAAATCACTTTCGAGACCAATGGGAAGTTGAATTGCAACGGCATTGGGCGTCAAGCGATCAATAATTGATTTAAAGCTATTTTCAAAACTGGCACCGGTACGATCAAGTTTATTAATAAAACAAATACGCGGAACATGATAATCATCTGCGTAATGCCAATTTGTTTCAGATTGGGGCTCAACCCCAGCAACACCATCAAAAACAACAACCGCGCCGTCAAGAACACGAAGCGATCGCTTCACCTCAACGGTGAAGTCAATATGTCCGGGAGTATCAATGATGTTGATTTGGTGTTCATGCTTATTACTCTGCTCTTCAGGAGATGCACTAGCAATGTGGGTTGGCTTCCAATAACAGGTTGTCGCAGCAGCAGTAATGGTAATACCACGCTCACGCTCCTGCTCCATCCAATCCATAACCGTATCTCCTTCATGAACTTCACCAATTTTATGCGAAACACCGGTATAAAAAAGAATACGTTCAGTAACGGTTGTCTTACCAGCATCAATGTGAGCGATGATACCGATATCACGAACGCGATCCATGGGGTACTTTTGTGCCATAAAAAATGTCGTTACGTAGTTGAATACGATTAAGTGAAATAATCTTATCGTCGTGCAAAATGAGCGAAAGCACGATTTGCCTCAGCCATACGATGTGTTTCCTGTTTCTTTTTAACAGCAGCTCCCTCATTATTTGATGCTGCAATAAGTTCATCTGCTAAACGCTTTGCCATAGGCATTCCTTTTTTAGCACGAGCCGCCGTAATAACCCATCGTGCGGCAAGCATAAATTTTCGCTCCATACGAACTTCACGGGGAACCTGATAGTTCGCACCGCCAATACGACGCGAAGAAACTTCGAGGGCGGGTGTCGCATTCTCAAGTGCCTTTTCAAAAATCTCAAGTGGCTTTATTTTGGTAGTATCTTCAACAGCCCTCATAGCGTCATAAAAAACACGCTCAGCAACAGTTCGTTTTCCATCAAGCATAAGATAATTAATAAACCGATGAACAACGACACTGTCGTACACATAATCGGGAGTAAAATATTTTCTGTAAGTTCGTTTTTTACGCATAGATTAAAATAAAAAATTTCTAAGACGAAGAAACTTTCTTTGGCTTTTTAGAACCATACTTTGAACGCTTTTGTTTACGGTTATCAACACCAGTTGTATCGAGAACACCGCGGACAACATGATAACGAACACCAGGAAGATCTTTCACGCGCCCACCACGAACCAATACAATAGAGTGCTCTTGAAGAGCGTGTCCCTCTCCGGGAATATAAGCGGTTACCTGCATACCGTTTGTAAGACGAACACGAGCAACTTTACGAAGCGCAGAGTTTGGTTTCTTTGGGGTGGTAGTAAAAACCTTCAAGCAAACACCGCGCTTGAAAGGCGAAGCGCTCAAAACAGGCTTGTTTTGAAGCGTATTAAAATAACGCCGCAGGGCAGGACCCTTTGGTTTTGAAACAGATTTCTTGCGTGACTTTCTCACTAACTGCTGAATAGTTGGCATAATCTACAGTGAAACAAACAAACGATAAAAAACAATACTTCTAAGAAGTAATACGATAGTAACAAATCATACCAGGAACTGTCAATAAAGTAAGAAACAAAATGCCCTCGTACGATTACGGGGCATTTGTAGAAGAATGGAAGCCCTCACTTCCCGGTAGAGGCAGTAGCACCCCTCATAAGAAATGATGTTCCAACACCACGAACGAGCGTATTAGTACGCTCCTCCGAAGACTGCGGTTTGAATTTCAGAGAAACACACCCTGAAAGACAAACGCCGAAAAACAAAAGAGCGAGAGAAAGAAAAAAACGCCTTCGCATTGGAGAAACCTCCAGTTAAAATCCATCCTACACAATAAAGATGATCTTCTTAAAATTATAAAGAAAAATACAATATTGTCAACTTAAAGGCTAATAACGCACTCAAAGCCAAATCTTTGATCAACTCCGCCATCGCCTTCAGGGAGAGTAGTTTCAAATCCACCAAAGGATAAAGTGACACCAAAATTAACACCCGCTATACTACCCTCTCCACGACTCGTAACCCAGGGAGTAAAACTGGTACTTGGCTCACTATCACCAAAAATACCAGAACCCGTACTAAGAGGAGCGGGTAGACTTGAGGGAAAATCTGAAGGAGTACTATCAATTTCGTTCTCAAAAAGCTCAAGATTGGTGAACGATGCCGTAATATTGGGATCGAGTGGGCATCGTTGTGGTTGGGTCATGGTTGCAACGCGATCAACGAACTGATCCCAGCCACTGCCGAGGAGAGAAGCGAAATCATCAAAAAGGGTAAAAGCATATGCCTTCTTGGGAAAAAGCCATTGAGGCACTTTTGAAATCTTGCCGTCAACTTGTCGGGCAACAAGAGCAACTTCCCAAGTGTGTTGCGATTGTTCATTGCCAGTATAACGATACAATAATTGATACTCATAAACATCATCAGAAAAAGGACGTGTTCCAACAACTTCCCCTTGCTGCAGAGAAAGTCTTTCTCCTGGCTCAATAGTATACGAGATATTCCATAATGGTAAATCGCGTGTAGGAGTCCAGACGGGTCGTGTGCCGGGGGGAAATTGATCTAATAACAACGCGGGATCGTAATTGGGTTCAGAAGAATAAGAAACGAGATTCGAAAGATTAACTGAGCCAAGTTCAACAAGCCAACTTCTCGGGGGAACTTGTTGCGTAACGGGAGGATTTTTCCCCGGAATAAGCTGAGCTTGCTGCGGAACTTGCGCCGGCAACATGGTGCTCAGCGTAAAGGTTAAACCAATAATCGCAATGGTCCCAAAGAAACCAAACGCAAAGTTATTTATTTTCATATGTAATTAGTGTACTAAAGTATAAAAGCATTTTAAAGAATCCTAAAACGTCGCGGCACTCCCCGCAATAATGCGATAGACAAAATCAATAACGGGACCAATAAAACTCGTAAATCCAAAGAAAATAATGAAAAGAAGAACAATGAAACCATAGCGAGTGAGAAAAATTTCTAGCTCTCGGTAGCGATGCGGCAAAACAGCAAAGAGAACCTTTGAACCATCAAGTGGAGGTAATGGTAAAAGATTAAAAATAGCAAGCAAGACATTGATAGAAATAATAACGCTGAAAAAAAGCCCAAGCGCTGCTGTAGTCGCGGAAAACGGAAACAGCGGAAGAATGCGAAGCAATACACCAAAGGCAACAGCAAGAGCAATGTTACTAAGTGGCCCGGCAAGCGCGATGAGTCCTGCAGCCCTACGGGGATTCTTCAAATGCATGGGATTATACGGAACAGGTTTCGCCCACCCCAAAATGGGTCCCCTACCCTGCGTCACAAAGAGCATAAAAAGGGGAAGAAAAAATGAACCAACAGGATCGAGGTGTTTGCTCGGATTTAAGGTCAAGCGACCGGCATATTTTGCGGTAGGATCTCCAAAGCGAAGTGCTACAACACCGTGGGCAACTTCATGAACAATGACAGAAAAAAGCAGTACCGCAAGTTGAAAGATTACAAAAATAAGTTCGTTCATATCGTAATTCGTGATTCTTAAATCATGATTCTCAATCTATCGTATCACAAAATCTTCATACCCCTGAAGATCAGAATAAAATGTGGATGTAATACGAGTCACATGGGCACTGGGTGGTCCGGCCTTGCACCACTCAAGAAAGCGTTCGAGATACTCACGCGAACCTTCGGCTTCTATCAAAACGGAGCCATCAGTTTCATTTGAAATAACGCCAACAAGATCTAGAGCAACAGCTTCCTCTTGGGCACTGGTACGATAAAATACGCCTTGTACCTCGCCATAAACACGAATAGTAAGATGTTCATTCATAGAAAAGAAAATTGTGTTGCAATAACTTCAGGAATAATAGAATAATGGGTTTCGCTATATACTGCAACGCCGTGTTTCATAAGAATAACCTGTGGCGTTTCATGAGGAAGTTTCAAATCGTGCGTAATCGCGTCAGAGACATCTGGATGATCCTGGGTAACAAGAAGATGAATAGGTTCATTAAACACGCCTTGCTCTTCGGCCTCTAACAACGTGCGTAAAACAGCAAGACTAGTCACGCACGTGACGCTGTGTTTGAAAATTGCAATCGGCTTATCACGCGAATCAATACGCAAAGCCCCCCAAGCTCCAAGAGATACAAGCTGTTTCATGATGAAGAAATTTTGACGTCTTTGGTAATAATAAGTTTTTCCAAAAGATCTTTAAGTGTGACAACTCCAATAATATCACCCCTCTTCCCCCTACGATGAACGAGATAAATACTTTCATGATGCGCAACCATATCCGTAATAACATGCTCCATTTTTTCATCTTCAGAAATATGCTTAATCGGACGAGCAAGTTTTGAAACAAGAACAGTATCGTTATCAGAAAAAACCGCTTCGAGAATCTGGTTCGCGTGAACAAAGCCAATAATATTTGATTTATTATTCAAATAAACAAGAGCACGCGAATACATTGAATTACCAACGACTGGCTCAATCTCTTCAACTGTTCGCTCACCATCGAGGAAAACGATATTCCGTCGAGGCGCCATTACGCTTCCAACCGCAACGTCATGGTAGGCAAAAATGTTTTGAATAAAGATATTTTCAAGTTCGTGAATAGAGCCCATCTGTAAGCCCAATTTCGACATTGCACGAATCTCATCTTCCGTAATCTGCTGAACTGACCGCTCGGAATCGATATGATTATCAATCGCAATAAGAAAAATAGTAATAGGCCAAAACAAAAGCTGTGAAATATAAATAGGAACAGCAAGAGATTGCGCGAGGGCTTTATTGTGACGCTGTGCGTATGATTTCGGAATAATATCCCCGAATACAAGCAAAACAAATGTCGTAATACCGGTTGCTATACCAACACCAAATGAACCAAATAGACGAATGGAGAAAAGGGTTGCAAGCGATGCGGTAAAAATATTCACAACATCATTACCAACCAAAATCGTAATCAAAAGCATGCGAGGATTTGATTTAAGCTTACGAACTAAATTTGCACGGGGTCTCCCTTGTTTTTGCATCACAAGCACTTGCGATTCACGAAGAGTGAAGAAAGCAGTTTCTGCACTCGCATAAAATCCCGAAAGAAAAACAAGAATGACAAAACCAACAATAAGAAGCATATAGCTACAGTATACAAGAAGAAGAAAAGACTTGAAATCTAAATAAATAATTGCCATAAAAAAGACAGTTCTTGGTACTACAAAAAAGAGGGAAAAGAAATGAATAAAGAAAAAGAAGAGAGTATGATAAATGCCCTTGCAAACATTTCCGAAGGAATGTGCAGAGTCTCAAGCGATGAGGAAATAAATGACATCATCAGCAAAGAGCTCACAGGCGAAAAGGAGTACGACAAAGAAATTCTAAGGCACGTTCGAATAATGAGACTACTCGAAGAAGAAGCGAAAGCCAGAAAACGACTAAGGGGATAACCACACCGAACCAATGACAAACCCGCCACAAACACGGTGGGTTTTTTCATAATAATAATTTACCTTTTACTAACTCTATGTTATAATAGTAATAGTTCGTTGGATGAAGTGGTTGTTCTAGTGAAGGAGAAAATCGTGTCGATCACAAATCCCGACCAGGAAGGAAATCAAACACGAGGAAGCCCACTTGAGAACGGGACGCATCCCAAACAAAAATGCGAATGTGAGTGTCACATTGAAGGAAACGAAAAAGGCAATGCATGTCCGTACAACATCGAACTCCCCTGCTGCGCATACTGCGAAGTATGCAAGATATGGTTCCCAACAGGACAGGGAGGGAGACAAGCAAAATGACACTCTTCGAATACCCCTCTCGTTCATGAATGAGAGGGGTATTGTATTATACGTTGACGAAAAGGAAAAAAAGAGTTACAAAAAAAGCAGTTCATACACAAAATTGTGCCTACAGAAAGGAGCTATTCATTTGGATCCACTAAAAAAGATTGCCAGAGGAAGAATTTGGCTAACGACAAGATTGCACAATGAATATGGAGAAATAACGCTTACATCAAGAAATCAAAAGCTGATTAAAGCGCTCTGTGAGAATTTGCAATCAGCGGGCGGATGGATAAACCTTTCTAGGGCTGCAGAGATATTTCCTGATTTCCAACAGGAGTTACAAGTTCTCTACATGATGCTCAGTCAGTGGGAAATCAAAACAAAAACCTTTAAGGAAGTAAAACGCTCTGCTGGTATCTACTACTCGTTCTCCTTCCTGATTTTTTTCTGGTTTCAACCCAAAACATAGAACCCGCACCACAGCGGGTTTTTCATTTTGGTGTTATTGATAAAACTGCTTACTGCGAAGATGTTTGTGATACGCAACTGCAAATCGATGTGCCTCATCACGAACACGAATTAAAATATGCTCATCAAGCTGCGAAGGTAAAATACCAGTAAATTCATTCTTTGTTCGTTTCGGTCCCTTCGCAATACCAATGACGGGAATATGAAGACCGTGCGTCTTCAAAACATGCTTCGCCGCATTCACCTGCGGCTTACCGCCATCAATGAGAATCAGGTTTGGCTTCGGCCAATCATTACCAAATCGCCGTTCTAAAACTTCAGCAAGCATTGCAACGTCATTCGATCCAGTAACTGTCTTGATACGAAAACGCCGATACTGGCTCTTGTCGGGTTTATCATCAATAAAAACAACCATCGAACCAACTGCCGAGTGCCCTGAAATATTTGAAATATCATATCCCTCAATACGCTCTGTGAATGAATGCGCATAAATCCCCTCTCGCCTGCGATAAGGAAGAGTTATGGCATTGTCACCAACAAGCGATACATCTTGAATATGCTGCAACGCAAATAATTTCTTCTTAAGCGCATGTGCCTCTTCATATCGCTCTGCTTTACTTGCCATCGCCATTTCTTTCTTAAGAGCAGTAATAATACGCTCTTTTTTTCCTTGAAAAAATAAACGGATATTACGAATAGTGTTTCGATATTCACGCTGAGAAATCATGCCACCACACACACCGGGGCACAAACCAATTTGATAATTAAAACAGGGTCGATAACGCTTTTTAGATTTAAGATCACCTGCCCCGTGATCTCGACCAGGTGGAAGAGATTCTACGGGGTGATCATGAAATGGAAAAATGCGCCGGATGAGCCGAAGTGCTTCACGAATGCTCCGCGCCGAAGTAAAAGGACCAAAACGTGTTCCCAAACGATTGTCACCTTCCCGAATAAGAAGAACGCGAGGAAATGATTCGCGAGTAATAAGAACAGTCAAAAAACTCTTTCCATCTTTACCAAGAATGTTATATGGCGGCTGATGTTTTTTAATGAGCTTCGCCTCAAGAATCAGTGCTTCAATAGCAGTATCAGTTTGTTGGTAATCAATACTACCTATTTCACCCACCAACCGCTCGATACGATAATCATGTGCTTTCTGAAAATAACTTGAAACACGCCTACGCAAATTAACTGCCTTACCGACATATAAAAGCGACCCACGAACATTGTTCATAAGATAAACCCCCGGCGTTTCGGGAATTCCCTTATAGAGTTGAGACGTTTTGCGCATAACAATAATCTTAAAATACCATATAAAAAGAGGCCGGCTGGGTTGTCCCCACACCGACCAGTGCTACATTCGTTAACCGTTTTTTTCACGAAGTAGCTTAGAAAGAATAAGCCAGGAAAAAGACGATGTCAAGATTATCTGTTTTTTTGTTTCAAAAACGCGAGCGCGCCATATAATCCTCCAATGTCCTTGAGTTCTGCTTTTTTCAAATCTGGTAATACGGGAAAAATAGTTAACGTCTCCCGAAGATGATGCTGAACACGGTCAAGTGGAATGCCAATCTCCTTCATCATACTACCGCCCAACACAACAATGTGAGGCGACCAATGAACAATCGTGTTGTTGAGACCATACGCCAAGTGGCGAGCAACTGTATCCCAAATCGCCTCATCGTGAATATCATACGGCTTTTTACCATAACGCTTTGCGATAGCAGTACCGGAAACATAAGCCTCCAAATGCCCGGGAACCGGACAATTAAGACATATCGGCAAATCACCGTCCTTAGTACCGTGAGCAGAAAAAGCAATAACCTGATGCCCTATTTCAAATCCAAATGCATTGCGATCAATCACGCCGTCAACAATACGAACACCATTAACGCCCGTACTTATGGTGACATACACAGTAATTGCATAACCGCGTCCAGCGCCATGCACAGCTTCACCAAGTCCCACGATAGCAGTGTCATTCTCTAAAAAGGTTGGCGCGCCAACGGCTACCTGAATAGAAGCACGAAGTGGTTTTCCAACCCATCCTGACAAATTCGGTGAGGCAAGAAGACAGCTCTTACCAGCATCAAGAGGACCGGGAACACCGCCACCGGCAAACGTAATCATGCGCCCACCAGAAAGGGTTTTAGAAAGTTTTGAGAACACCTTCATTCCCTCATCGAAATTCTTTGGTGTTGATATGATAATAGGTTCCCCAAATGTTGCACCGTCTTCTGAAACAGCAAGACGCATTTTTGTTCCCCCAATATCAAAAAGTAAGTACATAAAATGCCTTAGAGCAAATCTGGCTCAAGTTCTGTGGGAAAACGAACAGGTTCGTAGGTTTCAAGACATCGCGCAATACGTTCACTCTCGCTCCAATCACACTTACCATCATCCTGCCGTTCACAAATAGCAGAATCAAAACAACGATATGCTTCTTGGAATTCACACGTTGTCGCAACTTCCTCTTCGGAACACAGGTGAGAACTACACCCGGTAATAACACACCCATCAAAAGCGCGTGTTGTTGGTTCAGAAACAACCGGAGGTTTGTGGGGAGAATTCTGAAGAGAGGACGAAAAATCATCAGCAACAAACGCAGGAGTAAGATACAGATAAAATCCCAAAAATATGAAGAAAAAAAGAGCGACAATAACAGAAAGACGATTAAAATTCATAGAAGTAATTAAGAAGTAAATCGATGAGAAACCTCTGCCCAGTTCACGACATTCCACCAGGCAGTAATATAATCCGCTCGCTTGTTATGATATTTGAGATAATACGCGTGTTCCCATACATCAAGACCAAGAAGAGGAATAAGTCCCTTCATAAGAGGACTGTCTTGATTGGGAGTTGAGGAAAGGGTAAGTTGGCCAGCGTTGTTTTTTGAAAGCCATGCCCAACCGGAACCAAAATGTTTTGTAGCAACTTCAGAGAACTGCGCCTGAAAACCATCAAACGAACCGAACGCTTCATTTAACGCCTCAAGAAGCGATCCCGTTGGAATCTTCCCACCATCAGAGCTCATACTTTTCCAAAACAAAGAATGATTGTAGTGTCCCCCGCCATTATTCCGCACTGCAGTACGAATCGGTTCAGGAATCGAATCCAAGGACGTTAAAAGTTCGCTGGGTGATTTTCCGATCAATGTATCATACCCCTCAAGTACAGCATTTAAATTTTTTACATAACCGGCATGATGCTTGGAATAATGAATCTCCATCGTTTCAGCATCAATATAGGGCTCGAGCGATTGATAATCATACGGAAGTTCGGGAAGTTCGTGTTTCATATACATCTATTGTAATAAGTTTAGACAAAAAAGAAAAATCCCACGTTCCGCCAATTGGCGGAACGTGGGAGTACTACAACCGAAAAGTGAACGAACTAAATGGAAAATCATCCTAAGTCAAAAATGTCATCAACGGGAACGAAGAAAGAAAAATCGTGATCGTGAGTATCAACCGAAACAGGAACAATGCCTGGTAAGAGATCGGATCTAGAAACATCTTGAAAGCGTGGAATAATGCCGCGGTATGTCACGCCGCGGCGAGAAAAAGAAACAGTTTGCCCGGGAAAAAAATTTCCTGGGTAGTGACAAGAAACGTCACACTCCTCGAAGTCTTCGGGATCCATGGTAGAACCTCCTTGTCAAAAAAGAGGAATGAATAAATGTGCTGTACTAAATATAATAATAATCCAAAAAGTGATTGGGATAAAGAAAAAATATTATAAAAACGACTCCGTACGTGTGAGGCGAGCTAAAAAAGAGACCCGCACCCTAATCATTAGGGTGCGGGCCAAGAGCTGCGATGTTCGGCATCTCGTTCCACTACTTGCTCATCACCATGATAGTTTCCGTTCTATTCTTCCGAATCTAGGAATATGGAGTGTTGTAGCGCAGCCATTCCTCACCCCACTCACGATGCGCATCTAGAGATTCCTGATGCTCTCTATGATCGCCGCGTGCACTCGAACATCGTCATCGATTCGAACATGGCTGGTGTTTTACATAGCCAGACGGTCCGATCCTGAAGCACTTCTAGTAGAACAGAAACACAGCCACGCCGTTAATCACGGGAGGCGACTGCGGTACAACCCTGACCGTCGACCACGCCAGCTTCACGCGGAGTGGGTCCGACGACTGCACACCCACTCACGAAATGCGGGGAATAGTGATCTCCTAAGAGATCCGAAGCTCGCGAATTCTGGCTGTAGCGATGATGCGATAATAAAAAATGGCTCCGCAGTTACAATGCGAAGCCATGAATAGTCGAAGGAAATACGTTCTAGTTCGAGCCACTAAACCAATCAGGAAACCCAGGATAGGGGTGGCGAGGGAAAGGTAAAAGAAAAAGTTCCAAAGGAGACAGTGCCTGACCTTGCCTCAAAGTCTTATCAGAAGAAGTAATTTCTAGCTCGTCATCATAACAAACGACCTGCCAATTTTCTCGAACCCCAAGCGCTTTTCCACCCACTACGGTACGAAACCGCGAATGAAAAACGTGGAGGATAATAGCCTCCAAGATCGCCTTGCGTTCACGATGAATAGTGAGATCATCACCAGTCAACCGTTCTCGCCTGCACCGACCATGCTCGTTCCAATAGAGATGATGCCAGCGTCTGAACTCCTCATCCCTAGCAACCGAACCAACCACCTCTTCGCCGTTTTCCTCATCAACGGGTTCAAAAAGTTCTGATCCCCGATCCAACCATGGATCAACAGAGTCGTATTCCTCTCGAAGCTGATCAAGTAATGAAATCTGTGACATCAGACACCTCCCTCGAATAAAGAAATTGAAAAAAAGACCTCCGCAAATAATAGAAAACGTTGAAGAGAGCGTCAAGGATATAAAATACCCCTCGCCCGTTATGGCCGAAGGGTGTCACCCCAAAAACCCCATCACGAAGACTTCTTTTCACTGCCACCTTTCTTCACAAGACTCTTTTTAAATATCTTCCAGTATGGCTACCAGCACTGCGCGCAATCATTTCCGGCGTTCCAGTCGCAACAATCGCACCGCCTCGTTCCCCTCCTTCCAGCCCTAAATCAACAACCCAATCAGCAGATTTAATCACATCCAAATTGTGTTCGATAACAATAACGGTATTCCCCCGATCAACAAGGCGTTGAAGAACTTCGAGTAATTTTTTAACGTCGTCAAAATGCAGCCCCGTCGTCGGTTCATCGAGTAGATAAAGCGTCTTCCGTGTGTCACGCTTCCCCAGCTCTTTCGATAACTTAATCCTCTGCGCCTCACCGCCCGACAGCGTGGTCGCCGACTGGCCTAACCGCAGATACCCCAATCCAACCTGTTCTAAAATATTCAACCGATCATGTAGCCACGGAATATCATCAAAAAATGCCGCCGCTTCTTCAATCGTCATCTGTAAAACTTGGTGGATATTTTTGCCTTGCCCATCCGCAGTTTTTGCGGAAGAGGGTCCATACCTTACCTCTAACGTTTCGCGATCAAACCGCTTTCCTTTGCAGACATCACACTCAACATACACCGTCGGCAAAAAGTGCATCTCAATTGCAATAGTTCCATGACCCTCGCAATGCTCACATCGCCCACTCGACACATTAAAACTAAATCGCCCGGGCTTATACCCCCGCACTTTTGCGTCTGGTGTTGCGGCAAATAATTCCCGAATATACGTCCAAGCGCCAACATACGTTGCCGGATTCGAACGAGGCGTCCTCCCAATTGCGGATTGATCAATGTTGATAATCCGATCAAGATACTCAAGTCCCAGAATTGATTTTGCTACGCCTGGTTTATGATTCGCCGCATTAAACCTGTTCGCAAGATATTTATAGAGAACATCATACACGAGTGTACTTTTACCTGAACCAGATACACCCGTTACCGCAGTGAAGCGTCGCAATGGAAATTGCACATCAACATTTTTCAAATTGTTCGCTGTCGCTCCCTTAACTTTGAGCGACTCATGGATCATCTGCTTCTTCAAAAATTTAACCTTGCGCCGATCATCAGGAACCGGAATTTTTTCGTCGCCTCGCAAATATTTAAGCGTTAGTGAATCTTGCTTCTTGTCTTTTAGAAGTGCGGGCATCGCTCCCTGCGCAGTAATATTCCCACCATGCGTCCCAGCGCCAGGACCAATATCAACTAAATAATCAGAAGCTAAGACCGTATCAACGTCGTGCTCAACAACCAAAACAGTATTCCCTAAATCACGAAGCTCATGAAGAGTTTTAACAAGTTTCTCATTATCACGTTGATGTAAACCAATAGTCGGTTCATCGAGAACATAAAGCGTCCCAACAAGACGAGAACCGATTTGTGAAGCTAATCGAATACGCTGCGCCTCACCACCAGAAAGCGTTCCTGCTTTACGATCAAGTGTCAGATACTCTAGTCCCACATCAAGCATAAACTTGAGACGACTCAAAATTTCTCGCAAAGGAGCCTCGGCAACATCGAGAAAACGCTGATCACTCGATTTCAAAAGTACAAGAAAAAAGGCGTGTGCGTCTTCAATAGACCGCTGTACGATAGAGGAAATATTAGCACCCTCAATAAGGATGCTCAGTGACTCCAGGCGCAACCGCTTCCCAGCACACACGGTGCAAATTTGCTCACTCCAAACATCTTCAGTCCCAAGTCCATGGCACGCCTCACAAGCACCATGGGGACTATTAAACGAAAAAAGGCGTGGTTCAATTTCGGGAAAAGAAAAGCCATCGTTCGGACATGTGAATTCAGCAGAGAGCGAAACCTCTTTATCAGTCACAACGGACAAGACGTTGTGACCATAACGAAGCGCAGTCTCAATCGCCTCCGATAAACGCAACCGATTATCATTATCGGAAAAATCAAGTGTTCCTGGAATTCTGTCAACGATTAAATCAATAGTGTGTTGCTTATAACGATCGAGCTCAACACGATTACGAAGTGAGCGCAGTGTGCCATCAATACGCGCTTCAGAAAATCCCGAATTCAAGAAATCATACAACAATTGATAATACTCGCCTTTCCTGCCACGCACGACAGGAGCAAGAATAAGCATATTGCCTTGCTCGGAATTAGTTTTCGCAAGTTCAATAACTGCATCAACAATCTCTTCATTAGTCATCTTGCGAATCAAGTGACCACATTCAGGGCAATGCGGCGTACCAGCACGCGCAAACAAAACACGAAGATAATCATAAATCTCGGTAAGAGTTGCAACCGTTGAACGCGGGTTTGCTGAATGACTTTTTTGATCAATGGAAATTGCGGGAGATAATCCTTCGATTTCATCAATATCTGGCTTGGTAAGTTTTCCCAAAAATTGTCGTGCATACGCCGACAATGACTCAATGTAACGCCGTTGTCCTTCGGCAAAAATAGTATCAAACGCAAGTGAAGATTTTCCTGAACCAGAAAGCCCCGTAAAAACAACAATCTTATCGCGGGGAATTTCTAAATCAATATTTTTCAAATTGTGCTCGCGAGCACCCTTGATCTTTATAACGTTTTTCATATTAGACTGCCTGCCCCGTGATCATGAAGTGATTTTACGAGGCTCCCTCGCATCTTTTACCTTGACCTTATTGTTCATAAAACTTAACTCATAATTCTTACTTCCTCATTCCAACAATAATCGCCCCCTTCCGAAAGTATATAGGGGGTAGAAAAAAGATTACGATATAAACAGCATACAAAACAAAACCCAAAAAAACAATAAACAGTTCAACTTGACAAGGAGGTGGATAATGAAGATAATCCTTGAGTGTTATCGGGTCTTTAAAATACAGTGGTCGGGAGGGTAAAGTCATGCAACAAAGCACGCAAACGGTAATGGAAAATCTACAAGATGCATGCATTAGAATGCTGAATGCACTCGACGTCAAGAAGGATGTGATCGCAGAAGAACAGGCAGAAGAGTGCGAAGAGTACATCAAAAGACTTAGCCAGATAGAATTATCGCAGGAAGAAGAGCAGGATGTGTTGAAACATCTTCGAACCTTCGACATTCCGCACGAAAGCTTTGGTATCAGGAAGAAAATTGAGGCACTTATCGAAAAATTCTCTGCGTGAAAGATAGCATAGTGACACAAGAAAAAAATTTGATTCCGACATAGCTTCGAGAAAAAGCAAAGTCAGTTATAGGAAATGCCACAAAAGTAAACACTCAACTCTCAACAACACATCTAAAAGACATGCATCTCTCCGCAAGAGCTCGGGGATTTTTTAAAAAGCTTGCTCCAATAAATCTATGAATAAGCGAAACCGGCACCAGAATAATCTGGTACCGGTTTTTAAAATGAAAAAAATAAAGCATACACAACTGTATTATTGAAAGGCAAACTAAACAATGAAAATTGTGACATAAAAAAACCCCGCTCTGTTTAAGAGCGGGGCCGCCGAGCTCGAGGAGTAAGGTATTTAGGAGATTGTAAGGGGATAGAAAAAATTAGGAATGAAACCAAACTCAACTCGACTCAGCTAAAAGGAGGGTACGTGTTGTGCTGTATTAAAGTTAATACACCGATCACCGCTTGTCAACGATAAAGAGGCGGAGGCATATCGACCAGCGGACGATTCGTTTCAACAACATCAATTCTTGCAACGTATGCTTCGTTGTATTGCCAATAAACCTGCCCATCCCGACCAATAGTTTCCCCCGTACTAACTTCGACAAAAACAACCTTGAACCAACGCTCATAGATGCGTTCACCAGTGTTTTCGAATGTGATCTGGTCATAGGTTCGATAGTATGTTCCGACGGGAGGAATGGGAACGCTCAAGTAAGGAGGAAGCTGATTCACCCGTTGAAGAAATTCCCCTGTGTCTGGATCATGGATTCTCCAATGAACTTTGTATGCAGGAGGATTGCTTGCCTGCACCTCTTCAGCATGCGGCAAAACTCCACACAAACTAAGTACGAAGGCAATCGTACCAGCCACCAAACACACCGAGGTAAGTCTTTGCAACATGAAAATGCCTCCAAAAGAGTGAAATGAAGTTTAACGCCACGGAAAAGGACTGTGTAAAAAATACTACAAAAAACTTATTACGTCAATTTTTTTTTGTGCGAGGTTGTTTAGTTTCAGCGCGCGACTGCTGAAGAAGTACGCGAAGTTCATCGCGTAAAATTGCAGCGAGTTCAAAGTCCAACATCTTCGCCGCCTTTTTCATATCCTTTTCCTTCGCTTTAATAAGCTGTTCAATCCCCTTCTTTGTTTTAGGGAGTGGTCTAGTTTCAAGTTCTAAAATATCTTCAACAGGAAGAATATCCTTAATCGCTCTTATGATGGTTCGAGGAATAATGCCATGTTTTTTATTGTACGCTAATTGTTTTTTACGGCGCCGTTCGGTTTCACCTACAGCACGCTCAATGGATCCAGTTATGTGATCAGCATACATGAGCACTTCACCATTGGCATTACGAGCCGCACGCCCTATGGTCTGGATAAGAGAAGTTTCACTTCGGAGAAATCCTTCCTTGTCCGCATCCAAAATGGCAACCAAAGAAACCTCCGGCAGGTCAAGTCCCTCACGAAGCAAATTCACACCAACGAGAACGTCATGATCACCACGCCGCAATTCGGTTAAAATTTTAATGCGATCAAGCGTTTTTACATCACTATGCAAATACGTAACCTTGATTCCTAAATCGTGCAAATAACGACTCAAATCTTCCGCCATTTTTTTTGTAAGCGTCGTAACAAGTACACGCTCCTTTCCGCCAGCTGGCGGACGAATGCATTTCTCTATTTCCTTAATCAAATCATCAACCTGTCCCCGAACAGGTCTAATCGTAATCTTAGGATCAATAAGTCCTGTCGGTCGAATAACTTGTTCAATGATACATCCTGAACCTGTCGAAGGACTACATTTTTCTCTCTCAAAAGACCCCGGCGTCGCCGTCGTCATAATTACCTGCCCCACACGCTCCTCAAATTCTTTAAACCGAAGTGGTCTGTTATCTGCCGCGGACGGCAACCGAAAACCGTATTCTATCAAGGTTTTTTTACGTGACGCATCACCATGATACATTCCATTAATTTGTGGAACCGTAACGTGGGATTCATCAATAATAGTAAGAAAATCAGCCTGCCCCGAGCTTGCTGAGCGGGGAAAATATTGCAGTAAGGTGTCCGGTGGCTCCCCTGCCGCACGCCCTGATAAATGGCGAGAGTAATTTTCAATACCCTGACAGTAACCAACTTCACGAATCATTGCCATATCAAATTTTGTCCGACGTTCAAGGCGTTCTGCTTCAAGAAATTTTTTCTCCCTTTCAAAAAAATTCAGACGCTCCTTCAATTCCTCACGAATAGCAACAAGGGCACGCTTGCGTTCATGAGCGGGAGTAATAAAATGTTTTGCCGGCGCAATAACAACTTCAGGAATCTCTGGTGTTATTTCTGGCTGAAATCCCTTCACCGGATCAACTTCAAAAATCCTAACAATGCTTTCATCATGAACTTCGAATTGATAAATCATTTCTCTGTCCGGCGGCATAACTTCCCACTGCTCACCTCTAATACGAAACGTTCCTCGCTTTAAATCAGCATTCGTCCTTGAAAACTGAAGCTCAACAAGCTTCCGCGCAAAATCTTTCCGCAAAATGGTATCCCCTGCACGAAAACGAAAAATATTCTGTTCATACACCTCCGGCGCACCGAGGCCATAAATACAACTAACCGAAGCGACAATAATGACATCTCGCCGCGTAAGAAGCGCAGTCGTCGCCGCATGACGCAGTTTATCAATCTCATCATTTACCATCGCCTCTTTGGCAATATATGTATCACTCCCCGGCATATATGACTCCGGCTGATAGTAGTCATAATAGGAAACAAAATAATTTACGGAGTTGTGCGGAAATAATTCCCGGAACTCATTGCAAAGCTGTGCGGCAAGCGTCTTATTATGTGCAATAACAAGCGTTGGTTTTCCAATCTTTTCAATCACATTTGCAACCGTAAACGTTTTTCCCGATCCCGTAACGCCAAGAAGTGTTTGATAGCGCTGATCCTTCTGAAGTCCATCCATCAAACCCTTAATAGCCGTTGGTTGATCACCAGAAGGCTTAAACTGAGAAATTAGTTTGAAAGTAGAATTAGCCATAAAAACATAGTTTGACTTGCCCCGAAATGAGCAAAGCGAATTTTTCGGGATCCCCTGCAAGTTTAAAGCCTGATTCTAATTTAAATATTGAAGTCACGATAAATAAATAAAGTATCTAACCAATAATAAACAATCTTCTTGAAGGCAAGTATAGCGAAAAATACCCTAAAAAGGTATAAAAGTAAGACCTTGACAAACTAATATTAATTTGCTATAACTAAGTTTCGTAAGTGACAAATTTGCTCTTTTTACATTTCCGGTCCAAAACGCGGATCATCAAAACGGAGGAGTTCCTCATGTCAACTGACAAACTCGAACGGGAAATCGCGGAAGCCACGGAGATAATCAAAAATGCCAATCAGATGCTCGAAAGAGCGAAAAGCATGGAGCGCGAGGCTCAACTCAATCTGCTACAAGCCACCCAGCATCTTCACGAACTTCTCAAGAAACGTGACGAGCTGAATGGCTGCCTCGACGATGACGAGTTCGGTGACACCTGGATCCGTGAGGGACGGGGGGCTCAATCTCGTCGGGAGTGAACGCCCTCCCCATTACCAAGCCCGATGCGAACAGCAATGTTCGCCCCGGGCCTTTTTATTGACAAAAAAAGAGTATGAAGGAAGAAGTATATTAGGTTTTTTAAAACCTCTGCATAGAGAAATTTCACCGCATTCAAGGCAAGATTGATTGTTTGCGATGATTGCTTGCGACTGCGCTTATCAAGTAAAAATTCTTCAATCGCTCGTTGTCGTTTTTTAAGTCCTTTTTCTCGGGAAAATTTGATATACTCCGTTATATAGTGTAAATATGCTTTTTGGGTTTTAGGAGAGTAGTTCCTCAATTTCAATGCTCGTTCAGCTTTGTCCAAGACATTGTTCACAATCAAAGAATAGTAAAAATTTGGATAACATACAAGAATTTGCTACTAAACGACCAAAAAGTTTGGATAAAAACGAGTTATATTCAATATTATTTTTGCCCTTTAATCGATAATTTTATAATCATTCAAATTTAACTAATACTTATGACATCAAAAGCCCTTATACTTGTAGATTTTGAAAAAGAATGGACTGATAAAAGTTCAGATTATTTTGTTGGTGACATTTCCGAGTTAATTGAGAAAACCAATAAACTCATAGATTATTGCAGAAAAAATGATTACAAAATAATCTTCACTACGCACATCGAAAAAGATTCAGACGAAGCATTTGTAGAAAATTCAGAAAATGTAGAAATTTTCGATGAAATAAACAAGCAAGATTCCGATGTGCTTATCAAGAAAAATAAAATCAGTCCATTCTATCAAACAGATTTATATAAGCATCTTGAAGGAATTGATGAAATAGTTATCGCTGGAATTTTGACAAATTTATGTGTTAGAAGTTTAGCTCAAGATGCTTATGATAGAGATTTCGAAATCAAGATAATTAAAGATTGTTGTAGGGCTTTTGATGAAGAAACTCACAATTTTACAATCAAAGATTTGAAAGCTACAAGAGAAGAAATTGAATTCTTAAATTTGAATGAATTTATTGAGTATAACGGGGCAAAAATAATACTCTGAAATTTCTCTTCGGGACGTTGCACTAAATTTCAGCCCTTCGGGGAATATAACAAGGATTATGAGGTTCCGAAGTCTTGCAGACTTCTCCACCCAAATTTGCTCCACTCCGTTCCGCAAACTTCTCATAATCCTGATGTTAGGCGACATATTTCCAAGTCTCTTTTTTAAAATAAGGAGCGAGTGAAAAATTTTCTTAATTTAAATAAGGGTAATAAGGAGTTTTCTCCGCTATCGTTCCGAAAACAATTTTATATTTAATTCGAATACTATGTTAGATCCAAAATTCATCAGAGACAATTTAGAACTTATTAAGGAAGGTGCTAGGAAAAAGCATGTCAAAGTTGATATTGACCGTTTTGTAGAATTAGATGATAAAAGAAAGTCGTTGCAAAGCGAGCTTGATACCAAAAGAGCTGAGCAAAACATAGCGACTAAAAATATAAGTCTTGCGGTAGATCATCAGAGGGAAAAGATGATTCCCGATATTTCTGATTTAAAAACGACCATTCAAAAACTGGAGCAGGATTTGAAACCAATTTTGGAAGAATGGAATAGTATTTTAATGAATATTCCAAACCCACCATCACTAAAAATGCCGGAAGGTAAAAGTGATGAGGATAATGTAACGATAAGGACTTGGGGTGAGATCCCAAAGTTTGATTTTGAACCAAAGACCCATGAGGTATTAGGAAAGGAATTAGATATAATCGATATCGAAAAAGCGACCGAGGTTACTGGCTCACGTTTTTATTATTTGAAAGGTGGTCTAGTGTTGATGCAATTTGCTCTGACGATGTTTGCTTTTGAAACATTAACGAACGAAGATATATTAAAGAAAGTCATAAAAGAAAAAGGGCTTAATCTTTCTTCAAAACCATTTGTTCCCATGTTGCCACCAGTAATGATAAAAAATACTGTTCAGTCTTCAATACATCGTGTATTTGGCGAACAGACATACAAAATTAAAGATGAGGAAAATTTAAATCTCGTAGCTTCTGCCGAGCATACAATGGCTCTATACCACATGAATGAAGCACTAAACGAAGAAGAATTGCCAAAACGTTATATTGGGTACTCAACTGCTTTTAGAAAGGAAGCTGGAACATATGGCAAAGACATGAAAGGATTTTTTAGGTGTCATCAGTTTGATAAATCAGAAATGGAAAGTTTTACTACTGCCGAAACTGGAGAAGATGAGCAAGAAATGATTGTTGGATTACAAGAATATATGATGCAACAATTAGAAATTCCATATCGTGTCCAACAAATCTGTACTGGAGATACTGGAAAACCAGATTATCAACAATATGATATTGAGTGTTGGCTTCCAGGACAGGGGAAATATCGCGAAACTCATACATCAGATTATATGACAGACTTTCAAACTCATGGGATTAAATCTTTTCACAAGACAAAAGATGGTGAAAAGAAATTATTACATACTAACGACGCTACAGCATTTGCAGGTCGCCCTATGATTGCAATAATGGAAAATTATCAAACTAAGAATGGTGAAATTGTAATTCCTGAAGTTTTAAGAAAGTATATGGGTGGCAAAAGTGTTATTAAAAAATAAAAATAAGGTGTTTTGGGCTACGGGCATTCACCCCTTTATTTCCCCTCTGCCCTTCGCCCAAAACGAAAATTTCTCACTCGAACAAATAATAAAAGAGACTTGGAAATACGCTAAAGGCACGTTGCACTCTCATTCCGCTATCGCTTCGTTCGGGTCGCCTAACACAGTATATCTGGCTCGCTCGTGCCCTCGCTCGACCCATATTTGCCTCCGCTATCGCTACGGCAAACATCAGATATACTGAAACGTTAGGCGAAATAACAAAAATTTATTTTTCAAATATATGACACGTTATGGTATAGAAAATTGGGGAAGATTTCAAAGATCTGGTGTTAAATCTGAGGATATTGAAGCAATGAAAATGGAAACAGTTGAAAATGCGTTTGAAGATACCAAAGAAGATTTTGCACATCTTATTGAACAAATATCCGAAGGAATAAAAGAAGGTCGTTGGACAACAATACTTGGCGATGATGTTTCTGGACGATTACCTGCTCTTGTAATTGGTAAAATTATAGCACGATATAACAGAGAGCATGGAATGAATCCTCCAAAGCGCATTTTCTTTGCTGGTGGTAGCATTAATTACGAGGATGTTCCTGATGAAGGTTTACCAACACCAGAACAAAGCAAACAAAATATACAAGAACAACAACAAAAACTTGCAACATTTATACACGAACAGTCAAAAAGTTTAGGCGATCGAGTGTTAATTGTTACAGAGCATGTAGTTGGAGGTAGAACTGTTCGTCGGATTGGAAAGACTCTTTATAGAGAAGGTGTCAATTTTGATGTCGCTTCATTGTGGTCAACCAAACAGACTTATACCCTCAGAACAACACTTAAACATGAAGATCCTGATATTTTTGACCAGACACAATTTTTTATAGGCAAAGAAAATGCTGGAGCATCAGATCCTTTTGGGAGCGAGGTTAGCAACGTTCTTTATAATTTAGGTGTGCCACTAAATGAAACTACTGGGATAAAAAAGGATGGGATAGAGCCTATTGCAAAATTAAACAAAGAAGCCAACAGAGATTTGGTTAAATTAGCCAGACAAAAGGTTAGCGAGATGACCGATGAGATATATTTAAAAAATTTTAATGAAAAATAAATTTTTGTTACATCGCCTAACACTGGATATGCGGTTCTGCTTCGCTTCACCTATATCGCTATCGCGACATCGCATACAAAATTTCTCTCCGCAAACCCTTCGGGATTTGCTACAATAAACTTTGGATTATCCGCGCGCGTTGTGCAAAATTTCGCTTCGCTCATTTTGCTCAAAAATTATTCAAAACATCTTTTTAGTAAATCAACATTCCGCTGATCCGGCCCTTCACCATCAAATCCAGGAACCTCCAGAAGCCATGTTGCATGGTGCAATCGCCTTTCTTTCGCCAAATTCTGAAACGCCCGCATACCAATGTATCCTTCGCCCAAGTTCTCATGCCGATCATGCTTTGAGTTAAACGCAGTTTTTGAATCATTCACGTGGAACGCAACAATTGCTTCTAAACCAACAGCCGTCTCCCACTTATCAAAAAACACCTTAATATTCTTGGGTATGTATTCCTCAATAATCCCCGCCTCAAACGCATGTGCCGTGTCAAAACAAATCTTAATACGCTTATTCTTCTTCATTCCCCTCATAAGTGCCGCCATATCTTCAGCAGTTGAGCCAAGCTTCGCTCCTCCGCCCGCGGCGTTCTCCATAATCAGCACCGAGTCACCTTTTGCTTTTTTTAAAACCTCCTTCATGCCACTGATCACATGTTGGATCGCCTTTTTTTTGGGAGACTCCTTTCCTGAACCGACATGATAAATTAAACCCCGAGCACCAATCTTATGCGCAATTTCGAAATGTGCTGATAAGTTTTTAATGGATTTTTTTCGCGTCTCAGCTTCAGGACTTGCAAGATTGACCAAATACGCCGCGTGTAAATACACCTCTTTTATAGCACTTGCTTTAAGAGTATCTCTAAATTTTTTTGCCTCAGCATCACTCGGAATTTTAGCTTGATACTGCCGCGGTGAGGCGCCAAAAATCTGAATGGCATTTACCCCCAATGCCTCACCACGTTCTATTGCTTTATAAAGTCCACCCGCCGCAGACACATGCGCTCCGATGAGCGGTGATTGTTTCTTCATAGGTTTTTGAAAAGTGTAAAAATCATCGGAATTATTCAGAAAACTTCTCATTGCGTTGCACAAAGATTAAAACCCTCGACTTGCGCATTGTAAACACCAACAAGGTCTTTGAGCTCTTCAATAGAAAGATTAATCTGGCCAACGAGAGCGTTGTACTCATCAATCTCATCACGCAGTGCTTCGTATTCTGCGCGTGTTTTCGGCGTTCGATCTTCAAGTTCTCTGCGAAGAATATCGGCATTACTGGATAATGAGTCAATTTCACGCTCATACGTTTCAATACTGGAAAGCAATTGAACATCGGGTCGAGAACAGGACGCAAGCGGCTTTGCAAAAATCTGAACGGCAATCCACGTTTTCTGGCTCTCAAACTCACTACGCTGAACAGCAATACCAATTTCTTCAAAACTAGGTTTCAAAATATTATCTCGGTGCCCTGGACTATCCATCCACGCCTGCACCAGTGCAACGTCATCATGATAATTACCGAGCGCTAAATTCTCTCCAAGAGAAAGGAATTGATATCCTTCAACGCGCGCTAAATCGGAAGCGCTTTCTCCGGTTGGTGAAACATGTTCGAAATATTGTTTCTCAAAAAGATCATTGGCTTTATTTGATGCCACAAGAGAAAGCACTGTGCTAAGTTTGAGCGGAGTGAGTCCCTGTTCAACTCTTCTAATATTAGTCTCACGAAGAACACCCTCTAGGGTAAGATGCGATTGCAATGAATCGACAAGCTTCTTAAGCGGCGGGGGGGTAAATAAAGAAGGATTATCATCAAACGCCTCTGTTGCACGAGAAACAGTGTCCTGAACTGATTGTCTAATAGTATGAGCAGTATCGGTAATCTGTTCCGTAATAAGAATCGGTGTTCCTATGCCAAAAAAACGAAGTGCAAAAAAACCAACACCAATGACAACAAGAAAAATAAGAAACGAAATAAAAAAACGCATAGCAAAAATGTGCCTTCTATTAGTATACAACAAGAAAAGAACAACAAATGGAAGCCTCGATAAAAACTTGACAAAAATACATATAATGTGCTACAATAGCACCCAGTAGATAATTACTACGCGTAAATAAACCCCAAAAGAAGGAGGGATATAGTGGAAATTATCTTTGCTGTAATCGTAATCGCAGTCGTGATTGCAATCTGGAAGCCCCTCATAAAGGGCTTGCGGACGGTGTTCATAACCGCTCCCCTGATCATCTTCCTAGGAATAATCTACATTTTCGGGTACGCAATCGCAATCGTAATCATCGGAACGATTGTGATCTCCTTCCTCGAAGGACTTGGCTATCCAAGTCCGCGTGAGTGGTTGAAGGAACACCTCGATCATTTCCCCTATTGGTAAGCTCTACCCCGCCGCGGTGCATCAGCACCCCGGCGGGTTTTTTTCGTGCCAGTCCACTTCTTGCGGATTAGAATTATTTTGATGAAAAATCACTAATCTCCCGTTCGTACTCTGGAAAAAAATCCTTAATTTCTTTCAAATTGAACTGTCGCAAGATTGCCTCTTGCGGTTCACGCTCAAGAAGAAATTCAAATGATTTTTTAACCAATGCTTCCGGCGTTATCCCACCACCAATTTTTTCACAATACCCCTTATCTTCAAAAATCGTATGTCGCGTTGAATGTTCTTCATCTTTTACTTCAACCACAAAAACATAATGCGTCTCGTCTTCTGATTGTTTAGTAACAATAATTTCCATACTTTATCATCTAGAAACTACTATCTATTAACTATAAAGCTAAATAAGTGTTTTCTCTTCTTTTATAATCAAATCCAAATCCCGACTCTTGAGCTGGGTCAAAAATGTAACATCAGGATCATAGGAAACCATCTTACCAAAATATTCCCCTGCTACAAAGTGCGGGAGCAAAACATAATCAGCTTCTTTTTCATAGAGTAATGCTGCGTCATACTCATCATTTGCAGAAACCACCACGCGAACGCGGCGGAACGAGCGATTCAAATCCATCGGCTTCTCTTCTTGTCCGCGGGGCTGCAATTCGTGGACATATTCAAGCAGGGTAAAGTTACTTTCCAAATCCTGCGCAGTTGAAATCACAAGACGCGCTTCGGAAAGATTAATACGCTCGGAAACTTCAGGGTCAGCAATATCACCTAAAACATACTGAAACCGATTGCGTTTTAGCTTCTCGATAACCTCCGGGTCAAAATCGACAACTAACAACTCCTTTTTTGGAAGATTATACGCAACGCTCTGTCCAGTTCTTCCAAAACCCACAAGAATATAAGGCCGGTCAAATTTTTTGCCGCGCGACCCGTCTTCAATCGTCTTTGCTCGCTCAAAAATCGAAAGAGGTTTGGAGAGTAAGCGATAGAGCGTATCGGCGTGTGTGATCATGTAGGATGAGATCAAAATCGTCACAACACCAACTGCGGTTATCATTGAAACAATAGTTTCGTCGAGGTGTCCAATACGAAGTCCAAGCGCTGCAAGAATCAAGCTGAACTCAGAAATCTGCGCAATCGCAACACCAGTCAAAAACGTCGTCCGCTTACGGTAACCCATCAGCCCCATCAACACAAAAACAATAAGCGGATTTCCGATTAAAACAAAGAGAGAAAGAATAGCGATGGGAAGAAATAATCCGGAAAAACTGGAAAGCGTAACGGATGAACCGAGTAAGACAAAAAAAATGAGAATGAAAAAATCACGAAGCGGTTTCACACGATTCGCAATTTGAAAATTTTCGGATGAATTCGCGAGCGAAAGCCCCGCAAGAAACCCACCGATCTCAATTGAAAAACCAATATTTTCAACAAATGCAGCAACCATAAACACCCACGCAAGGCTTGAAATAAAAAGCAATTCTCGCGAGCGGCCAATTGTGTCAAAAAGCCTAGGCATCAAACTCCTGCCAAGCCATAGCGTTCCACCAAAAAGCAGAAACGCTTTCACGAAGGTAAATATAATGGGTAACGCGCTCGGAACACCGTCAGTTTCAATACTTGCAAGAAGCACCAAAATCACAATCGCAACAACGTCTTGAACAAGAAGCATACCGATGCTCAATTTTCCATACAAGCTGTTTAAATCTTTTTTATCGGAAAGAAACTGTATCACCACAACCGTACTCGAAAAAGAGAGTGCAATGGCGATATAGAGTGCGTAAAGTGGCGAAAATCCAAGCGCAGAGGAAAGCACATATCCAATACCAGATGTGAATAGAATTTGCCCGATGCCGATTACAAGCGATTGCCTTCCAACCAATCGAACCGCCTCATAGTTCATCTCAAGTCCAACCAGGAAAAGCAAAAATGTGATGCCAAGATCAGAAAATGTTTGAAGCGTCTCCCCGCTTTCAAAATGAAACACATCAAATCCAGCAATGAGTGCACCGGTCACAAGATACGCAAGAAGAATGGGTTGGTTCAAAAGCCGCGCAATAATACCCAGCACTGCCGCAATAAAAACAACAATCGCAAGTTCTAAAATTCCCGTCATATATATTCATCATAACAACTAATTTTGCAGCAAAGAATACAAAATCCTCCACACACTTGACAAAAATACATATAATATGCTCAAACAAAAACCTGCGTCCTTATAGAAAAACGCTTGGCGGAACATTGAAAAAGAAACTAGCTCAACAAGCAAGCCCGACCCATAAAAGAAAGAGAGGGAGATGATGAAACAAAACGAATGCTCGCTTCGTGCAATGTGTAAAGGTAATGTGCACACACATATGGCGGTTTTCCCTAGAATAGGGAAATGGCAATACATATGGCACAAACAATCAAAGAAGAGCGACTCAGATGGGTACGTCCCATCGTAGAGAAAGAGATCAAACTGGT
>Ga0210057_1000376_pt1 | contig 74871 bp, 100 predicted proteins | sample CryGeyCG2114_010_2_FD_183968 | JGI IMG/M metagenome (GOLD analysis project Ga0210057, IMG submission 183968) | Groundwater microbial communities from aquifer - Crystal Geyser CG10_big_fil_rev_8/21/14_0.10 (SPAdes) (version 2) | ecosystem: Environmental > Aquatic > Deep subsurface > Groundwater ...
TGGCCGATAGATAAACTTCGCAGGCCTTTTATTCTGTGGTTTACTTCTTTGACGACCGAACAAAAAGAAAATATTAAAAAGAAAAAAATATAAAAAACTCACCCCACCTAGAGTCCATAATGCGGAGCTAACCAAAAATCGCCAATCAGGCGATTTTTTGGTAGAATAAAAACATGGAGAAGATTATTATACCGAAACCAAAAAATGATTCTTTGGTAGCGCAATTGGAATCGTTATACAAAACTTTTATAAATGCCCAATCAAAAGAAAATCTAAATTTTGATTTATCTTTGCTTGATTGGGTTTGTCCTTTATTGATACTGCCCGTAAGCGCCTATATAAATAATACTCGGAGCAATTGTGAAATAAACTATTCCCCAATCAAATCTTATTTGGAAAGAATAAGTTTCCCAGAAGGAGTAGATTCTATTTCTTTATTTCAACAACAGGTTCAGAAACACAAGAGTTTTATACCGATAAGTGTATTAAGAAAAGAAGCAGGGACGTCGAGGGAAAAGTTAGAAGCATTATTCGCAGAAAAAATCTGTGAGACGCTCGGCAATGTGTCGGGGGCGCAGAACGCTGTTTGTTATCCAATAGCAGAGTTGGTAACCAATATATTTGAACATAGTAAAAAAGATGTAGGATTTATTTTTGGTCAATTTTATCCTACTAAAAATTATTTAGATATTTGTATCGTTGATTGCGGAAGAGGATTTGCGGCAATGTATAAAGAAGAGAAAGGATTGAAATTATCTGATATTGACGCAATCTCCGAATTTTTACTGGCAAGGCGTGGTTATCGCATACAGGATACCGAAACCATCGGGATCGCTTGATATTTCTCCGTTTTTAGAGTAATGTTCTTTATACGCCCCTTCTTTTTAATTTTTGTGATATAATAAATATAAAGATATGATAAATACCAAAAAATCACATAAAAATCTAATTATCACCCGTTTGTTAGCTCCGATTTTAAGCTCTCGTGATGTGGTTGATATATTAGAAAAAATCATTAAAAAAACCGATGTAAAATCGGTTGATTTGGATTTCTCTAATGTCAAGTTTGTTTCTCGTTCTGCCGCCCACGCTTTATTATTAATGAAAGAGAGGTTGCAAGCGAAAAAAGATATATTTTTTATAAACACCCCTGAAGATGTGGTGAATATGTTGCGCGTAGTAGCTGCGAACAGGATTGTATCTAAAAAACAGAAACCAGAATTTAATCCTCGAAAAATTGATATAAACTCTTTATTTAAAGAAGTTTTAGCGTAAGAAATAACTAAATCTCCATTAAATAGGTTCGAACGGACTCCAAACCCACGATGTCTTGACAAAAATTAAATTAGGAATATACTGATAAATAGTATGGATAATCTGTCTTACATAAGTAGAAATCATAACCATCACGAACCGCAGTTTGCTGTTGGTAATTTTGTGATGGTAAAAAAGATAGGTAATTTATACTAATCTAAAATTTAACTAATCTTTTGCATCATAACCAGCCGGCAGCAAGCGGCTGGTTTTTGTTTTGTTCATTGAAATTAAGAAAGGAGAAAAAGTATGTTTCTGAAAGGGTTCACTGAATGGCACAGATCTTTCGGAGGAATGGGTAATCACAGGTTTTTTCTCTTAAGCGAGGAGGGGAAACTCTCCTCGCATCTTTTGGTCGCCATAGCTCAACTTGGTAGAGCGTTCCCCTGTGAAGGGAATGGTTGGGGGTTCAAGTCCCCTTGGCGATCCAATATGAGTTATCAAAGTAGAAAAATAAAAAAGTCGAAACTAAATAAACTCAGATTTTCCATTGGGTTAATTTGGGTTAAGCTCTTTAATAAAATCAAAAAAATAAGAAGAAAGGAGAAAACAATGCAGTTTCCTGGAGCGAAAAAAGTAATGGAATTTCTTAAGATGCGAAATAAAACTATTAGACCGAATAATCTCAGAATTAACGAATGGGTAGGTGGTTATCTGAATAGATGTCTTATCAATGGAGGGCCAGTAAATATATTAACTCCCTGGTCTCTTTCTAAAGCTCTCGAGAAAAGGTTTGCGAAACAGGGGAATATATTTATACCAACGAAGAAAGAAATGCGACTACTTAGAGAAGAAATGCCAGAGATCGTCAAAATGTTTGAGAAATATGGTTTCAAGTTGAATTGGTGGGTTACTTTAGCCAGATCATATCTTGATAGTAGGTTAATAGGGCGCGAACTGGAGGATAGATATAAAAAAATGATTACTGATTTGGCTAAGAGGTTTGCTTTAAGTGACAGCGTTTTATTTTTGGACTGGGAAGACGATGTATTGGGTAGTCGTTCTGCTCCATGCGAGAGAATAGTGAAGGATTTTGATAAATATATTAGACGGGGAGCATTTGAGATAGAGCTTCAGAGGTGGCGAAATTGGGCAAAGGAAGAAGCTGAATTGAATCAGACTAATGAAGAATTAGAGAGAGACACTAGATATCAAATTGCTTGCGAGGTTAATGAAGGTAGGTTTCTAATGAGTGAAAAATCTCCTTTTAATTTTGGAGATTTTATCATTATTCCTTTGGAGATACCAGAAAGGTTTGATAACTTTACCATCTTTGCTCCAGAGATTAAGAAAAGAATAATTTCTGTTCTTTCTTGTTATCCTTGGAGGTTAGGATAGGGGAGGTTACGAAATAGCGGGGCGATAACTTCACCCCGCTTTTTTATTTAAACTTTCATCAAACAGACACTCGAACGGACTCCAACTCACTGACTAGATTGACTAGATATTTTTTAGATGTTAATATTGTTTGTATAAGATAGTTGCCTAATAAAAATTTAGTCGAGTTTATTTGGGAAACTAAACTTTAGGATAAAACCTTAAAATATTAATTAAATTAATTTATATTTAACTATAACCATGGAAGGAACAATTAAAAATCTTACAGACAGAGGATTCGGATTTATTGCCGTTGACGGCGAAGAAAAAGATTTGTTTTTTCACAGGAATGAGCTTAAGGGCGTAAGCTACGAAGAGTTGAAAGTAGGCGATAGAGTGTCTTTTGAAAAGACCGATTCTCCAAAAGGACCCAATGCGACAAACGTAACCCGCATTTAAGAATTGATTTGGTAAGGCCAAATAGATGAAAATCAAGCCCATGAGCGTTGACTTTTTTATTAAAATAGGTATTATTTATTATGTAAGCTTTTCTTATTTTCTTCTCTTCGCACAAATAAATGTAAGTTGATGAAAATTAAGAAAATTAGGTCGGCTTATATTTATTTGTTAATAAAGAAAAAACTCATGGAAAAAAAATTGTTTGTCGGTGGATTATCTTATGAAACCACTGAAGAGACTTTAAAAGAGACCTTTTCTCAGGCTGGAACTGTTGAATCAGCAAATGTGATTACTGATAAAATATCCGGCCGTTCAAAAGGATTTGGTTTTGTTGAAATGTCTTCTGAAGAAGAAGCTCAAAAAGCCATTGAGATGTTCAATGGCAAAGAGCTTGACGGAAAAAATGTTACAGTGAACAAAGCTAGACCTTTAGAGTCTCGTCCTCCTCGAAGAGGCGGATTTGACCGCGATCGAGGATTCGACAGAAATCGCAGAGATCGCTGGTAAGAAATTACAAAAAATCGTCCCGCTATAAGCGGGACGATTTTTTTGGTTAGCGACTAAACCTTTCGTTTCTTCTTTTTGACCAGCAATCTCGGCAATAAATTGGTCTGTCCGGAGATGGTTCAAAAGGAAGTTCGGTTATTTCTTTTTCACAGTCAGCACACTTCCAGTTTCCTTTTATCGTTTCCCTTGGAGGAAAATCTCTTCTTGGCTTATCGCCAAATTTTTTGAATGCCATGATTTTTTTTATTTTCTAAATTAAAAGCGACCTTTTATGACTTTTAAGTCGCTATACTTAATTTAATTAAGATACTTCGACTTTCGGTCTATAATTCAATTATAGCTTGTCTGTAATAAAAGTCAATATTTGAAAAAGTTTTCGTATAAGGTTAGGATAGATTAAGATGGCTAATTTGTATATTATAGCTACCCCGATTGGCAATCTTAAAGATGTCACCCTAAGAATTCTTGAGGTTTTAAAAGAAGTTGATTTAATTTTAGGCGAAGATACCAGAGTAACAAGAAAACTACTCACGCATTATAATATTAGAACTCCGATTTTGAGTTATCATCAGCACAGCAAATTAAATAAAATAAATTATATCTTAGAGTTGTTAAAACAGGAAAAAAATTTAGCCCTGGTTTCAGATTCCGGAACTCCCGGTATTTCAGATCCCGGCAACGAATTAATTAGTCGGATTGTCGCTAACCCCCAATTAAATAATGTTAAAATTATTCCAATCCCAGGTCCTACAGCATTAATTGCAGCTGCCAGCGTTTCGGGAATACCTATGGATAAATTTTTATTTTTGGGCTTTCCGCCAACAAAAAGAAAAAGAAAGAAATTTTTTACAAAAATAATGAATTCCGATTACCCGGTAATTTTCTACGAATCGCCCTACAGGATATTAAAAACCTTACAGGAATTAAACGGATTCTCTCAAAATTTAAAAATTATTGTGTGCCGGGAACTAACTAAAAAATTTGAGACAGTTTATAGAGGAAAAATTGAAGAGGTGATAAAAGAAATAAATCCTAAAGGAGAATTTGTGGTAATCGTGGATAATAGAGTATGAAATATACAGATTTTAGAGAAATTTTAGAAATTATTGCCAAAGCTGCCAGAAAAACTGGCAAAAAATTCAAACCAAAATGGTCAATAGAATTTTAGTTAGAAAAGATTTAAAAAAGGCAATTTCAAAAGCCGTTGATTCAATCGGCGGTTTTAAGAAGTTTATCAAAAAAGGAGAAGTAGTTTTGTTGAAGCCGAATTTTAATACTGCTGACCCTTTTCCGGGTTCCACGGATTTAGAGTTTTTGAAAGCAGTTGTTGAATTGGTTTATGAATGTGACCCCAAAATTGTGATGCTTGGTGATTCTTCCACTATAAGTTTTAATACCCGGAGGATAATGGAGAAACTAAAAATTTTTGATTTGGAAAAAATGGAAAGACCGCCGAAGATTTATGTTTTTGACGAGAGAACTTGGGTTAAAAAAGAAATTCCCAGCGGAAAATATCTGAAAAAGGTCTGGGTTAGTCAGTATTTAGACCGAACCGACAAGTTAATTCTTTTGCCTTGTTTAAAAACTCATAACTTAGCCCAATTTACCGGAAGTTTAAAACTATCAGTTGGTTTTATAAAACCGTTCCAAAGAATTTTTCTTCATAACCAGCATATTCAAGAAAAGATAGCAGAATTAAATAAGATTATTCATCCTGATTTGATTATTATGGATGCCAGAAAATGCTTTATTAACAGAGGTCCTGACAAGGGGGAGATTTGCGAGCCGAATTTGATTTTGGCTTCTAAAGATAGGGTGGCCATTGATGTTGAGGGAATAAAAATAATTCAAAACTATAAAGGCAATTCTCTCAAAGGCATTGACCCTTGGGAAATGCCCCAAATTAAAAAAGCTAAAGAATATGGAATTACATGATTGAATTTAAAATTTTAAAAAACTCAAAGAAAAGCTGGGCAAGGTTAGGAATATTAAAAACTGAACATGGTGTTGTAGAGACGCCTTGTTTAGTTCCAGTGGCAACTCAGGCAGTAGTGAAAACTTTAGACAGCCGAGAGGTTAAAGAAACTAAAACCCAGATTTTAATTGCCAATACTTTCCATTTGCACTTAAAGCCCGGAGAAAAAATTATAGAAGCGGCTGGCGGTTTGCATAAATTTATGAATTGGCAGGGTTCCTTAATGACCGATTCTGGCGGTTTTCAAGTTTTTAGCTTGGGATTTGGTAAAGATTTTAATGTCGGGAAAATTTTGAAATATTTTCCCGGCCAAAACACTGAAATTATTAAAAAAAGTAGGCAGCCAAAATTTTTAAAAATTACCCAAGATGGAGTCTATTTTCAATCGCCTCTTGATGGCAGAAAATTATTTTTAGGACCAAAAAAAGCAATTAAAATCCAAGAACAATTAGGAGCTGATATTATTTTTGCTTTTGACGAATGTACGGCTCCTTTGACAAGTTTTGAATATGCCAAAAAATCCTTAGAAAGAACCCATAAGTGGGCAAAAATATGCCTTGAAAATAAAAGAAGTAAACAGGCGATTTTTGGGATTGTTCAGGGCTCAAGATTTAAAGAACTTCGGCAAGAAAGCGCTAAATTTATTAATTCTTTAGGTTTTGATGGTTTTGGTATTGGAGGAGATTTAGGTCAGAGTAAAAAAACGATGAAAAAAATTTTAAATTGGACAATTCCTTATTTAGAAAAATCGAAACCAAGGCATCTTTTGGGAATTGGCTATTTGGAAGATATAGAGAATATTATAAAATCTGGTATTGATTTATTTGATTGCACCGTCCCTACTCATTACGGCAGGAGGGGAGTTGCCTTTACCGGTTTAGGCGACCTGAAGTTACAGCAAGCAAAGTTTTTAAGAAATAAAAATCCTATAGATAGAAACTGTAAATGTTTTGTTTGCCAGAATTATACCCGCGGGTATATTTCCCACTTGATAAGAGCTAAAGAAATTACAGGCATGAAGCTTGTTACTTTCCACAATCTTTATTTTTTTAATACTTTTGTGGAGGAAATAAGAAAAAAAATAAAAGAAGGGAAAATATAAATATGGAAAATCCAGTTAGAAAAACAACTTTTGAAGTTATAAAATTTGCCAAGGATGTAAAAATTAACAAAAAAAGAATAAAAGAAATAGCAAAAGAATGGATTAAAGAAAAAATAGAGATTCCGCCTTGGCCAAAAGAATATCATTTAGAAACAAATGACAAGCAAAAAATGCTTGATTATTTAATTATTTTAGATGCTGTTAATGTGTGTTTTTGGAATAAAAAAGAACGCTGGGCAATAAATTATAAGGGGAAAAAATATAATGGTTATTATGCTTGGGCTACGGCGTTAAAGAAGTTTTTTGAAGAAAACCCAGAAAAAGCTAATTTGGAATATTTTTCAAAAATAAAATTTAAAGATTTTAAAAATATTTTACAGAACGGGAAAAACCTTTTATTTTTAAAAAAGCGTTGGCAAATAATAAAATCTGTAAGTTTTGCTCTAATCAAGAAGTACGACAATTCACAAAGCTTTATAAAATCTTGTGGTAAGAAAATGTCTGTCTTAGTTAATAAAATTTATAAAGAACTTCCATATTTTGCTGATATTAGTATTTATAACAAGAAAAAGATTTATTTATTGAAAAGAGCACAAATTTTAGGTTCTGAAATTTGGGGCGCCTTTGATGGAAAGGAGATAGGAGAATTTAATGATTTAGATTATCTTACTTGTTTCCCAGACTATAAAATTCCACAAATTCTTCATCAATTTGGGATTTTAGAATATTCTCCTAATTTAGAAATAAAAATTAGAAATAGAAATATTATCCCTCAGGGATCTAACCAGGAAATAGAAATTAGAAGCTGTACAGTTTGGGCTGTTGAATATTTAAAAAAAACCCTGGAAAATTTAGGAAAAAAATTCTACTCTTTCCAAATTGACTGGATTTTATGGAATAAGGCCCAAAAAATAAAGATTAGAATGCCTTACCATTTAACAAAAACAATTTACTATTAAGCAAATTAGCTTGCTTTCCAATTTCTAACGGAGTAAAATAATTTAATGCTTACTTTAACTCAAATAAAAAAACATCCTCAGATTTTAGAATTTATTAAACAGACAGAACTTACTTTAGCTGAGCTTTCTTATACTGACCACGGATTTAGGCATGCGAATTTAGTTGCCGAGAGGGCAGGAAAGATCGCTAAAGAGATTGGTTTGAGTCAAAGAGATGGAGAAATAGCGGCAATCGCAGGGTTCTGCCACGATATGGGAAACTTTTTGAGCCGGAGCTATCATAATTATTTCGGCGCTTTACTTTTCCAACAGGTTTTTGGAAACGATTTTAATCCAAAAGAATTAGTAATTATTATGCAGACTATTGCTAATCATGATAAAAGAAAGAAAGAGGTGAGTTTTGCCAGCTCAGCTTCAGCCATCGTTATTTTAGCTGATAAGTCCGATGTTCATCGTTCAAGAGTGATTGTTCAAAAGATGGAAGAGATAAAAGCTGATATTCATGACCGAGTTAATTATGCCACTAGGTCAAGCCGTTTAGAAATTGATAAAAATAAAAAGAGGATTACTTTAATATTAAGAATTGACACTAATTTTGTACCGATAATGGAATATTTTGAAATCTTTACTAATAGAATGGTTTTTTGCCGGAGGGCGGCAGAATACCTTGGTTATGATTTTGGTCTGGTAATTAATAAATTTAGATTGCTTTAGTATGAATATTTACGAAGTAATCGAAAAAAGAAGAAGCGTCAGAACTTATAAGGAAGACCCTGTCCCAGAAGAAAGTTTAAAAAAAATATTGGAAGCGGGCAGATTAGCTCCTTCGGCTCATAATGCTCAGGATTATAAATTTATAGTGGTAAAAGACGCCGAAAAAATAAAAGAGCTGGCAAAATCAGCTTCTGGCCAGAGATTTTTTACTAAAGCTCCGGTAATTATTGTAGCCGTTTCTTTAAAACCAGAATATTTATTGTCTTCAGGGGTCCCGGCTTATGCTCTTGATTTAGGCATTGCTTTTGACCACATGACTTTAGCTGCAGCAGAAGAGGGATTGGGAACTTGTTGGATTGGTACTTTTTCCCAGGAAGATATTAAACGTATCTTAAATATTCCCGACCAATACAAAGCTGTCGTTCTTTTACCAATCGGTTTTCCAGATGATGCTCCAGCCCCAAAATCAAGAAAAAAAATAGAAGAACTTATTTCTTACGAAAATTTTTCCGAATAAAAACAGGGGTTAAAAAACAGAGAACAATCCTCTGTTTTTTTAATTGACTTTTGCTTATAAAAAAAGTAATATCCACTATTGTTGTTTAACAATTAAATAAAGTATTGTGAAATAGAAAGGGAAAAAATGGAAAATAGAAGGGTGAAAAAAATAAGAGTAATGGTTACTGGCTTGCCTGGCAAGATTGCCGAATCAATTGCTGATTGGATAGCAAAAATACCTGATATGATACTTTTACCCTTCACTTTATCAGAGGAACCAGGAAAATTATGGGTTGGCCAAAATGAAATTTGGCAGATTGCTCCAGAATATCATAGAGACAGATTAAGAGATATCTCTCCTGATGTAGTTGTTGATTTATCCGATTTTAGCCATACCAAATGCAAGAAACGAAATTGCCAATTATATTGCGATTGCAATATTCCTTTTCTGGTGGTAAATGCTATCAAAGATTCTGGTTTTTTGCGAGAAGTAAAAAAATCAGGCCTGTCAGCTTTTATTGTTCCTCAAGACGAAATCCAAGAAATATTAGAGGCAATTAGATTATTAAAAGCGAGAGGAAGTGGCTCAAGGGTCATGACGATTAGGCTTAAAAAAAAGAAGCTCTGAGATGGCTTTAAGATAAAACAAAATAACCCAAGTAGAAAATCTATTTGGGTTTTTATTGCCCCTTTTTAATTTTAAAGTTATAATAAACGTATAAAAAAAATTATGATAAAAAAATTCATCTTTGTCATTTTATTTTTAGGATTATTATTCGGAATTTTTAATTTTGTTCTTGCCCTTCGCAGTTCTAATGAAATAGGGGTTACTCAAGAAAACAAAATTGAGATTAATTTTTTTTATAGTCCAACCTGCCCTCATTGTGCTAAAGAATGGGAGTTTTTGAAGGAATTAGAAAAAAAATATCCTGAAATTAAAATTAATAGAATTTCTATTTATGAGAAAGACAATGTTGAATTGTTGAAGGAATTTTATAGAAATTATAATGTTCCTTCTGAGTATTACGGTATGGTGCCGGCGACTTTCACCAGCAGATACTTCATTGGTTTTAATGAAGAAATTAGGAAAGCCGTTGAGGAGTGTATTTTAGAATGCAAAAAAGACATAATGTCGCAGCAGACCGTTAGCATTATTGATTTGGAAGGGAATATAAGCATCCCTATTTTGGGCAAGATAAACATAAAAAAATATTCTTTGCCCCTATTAGCAGTCATTTTAGGGGCATTAGATGGTTTTAATGTTTGCTCTTTGGGAGCTTTGGTTTTAATTTTAGGTTTAGTTTTAGCTCTTCATTCCAGAAAAAAAATTTTTATTTTCGGTGGTCTTTTTATTCTGACAACAGCAGTGATTTATGGATTTTTAATAGTCCTTTGGTATCAAATTTTTTCTCTTTTAGTTCCCTATATAAGAATTATGGAAATTTTGATAGGCCTTTTGGGAATTGGCGGCGGAATTTATTTTTTGAAGCAATTTATTAAATTCAGAAAACAAGGACCGACTTGCGACATAGGAACGGGGAAGCAAATAATCTCAAAATTTTCTTTTAAATTTCAAAAATCCCTTAGAGAGTCAAAAAATATTTTATTGCTCATAGGATTAGTTGTTTTATTCGCCGGCATAGTTACCATTATTGAATTTCCTTGCTCAGCCGCAGTTCCGGTAGTTTTTGCCGGCATTCTATCTCAATCTCATCTTCCGTCATTTTTCTATCTTTTATATATTACTTTTTATCTTATTTTTTATTTATTAGATGAAATAATTGTTTTTCTGATTGCTTTTTTCACAATGAAAATCTGGTTATCTTCAAGCAAGGTTACAACCTGGATTATCTTAGTTCAAGCAATAATTCTTTTTGGACTTGGTGCTTATTATCTTTTCGGATTTTATCTTTTCAGATAAATCACCAATAAATAATAATATATGGATGTCTTTATTTATATCTTAATTAGCACATTTTTGATTAGCGGGATTTCTTTTGTCGGTGTCTTGACCTTGGTTTTAAAAGAAAAGTTTTTAGAAAAAATTTTATTAGTTTTAGTCGCATTTTCTGCCGGCGCTTTAATTGGTGGAGCTTTTCTTCATCTGCTTCCAGAAGTAATTATGGAGGTTGGTTTGAAAGAAAATCAGCTCGTAAAAATATTTTTATATTTGCTTTCTGGCTTTTGTTTCTTTTTTATTCTGGAACAGTTTATCAGTTGGCATCATCATCACGCAACCCGGCATCCGGAAGTAAAGCCATTTTCTTATTTAATTTTAATTTCCGACGGAATCCATAATTTTATTGACGGTCTGATTATTGCAGCTTCTTTTGTGGTTTCTTTGCCTCTTGGGCTAGCTACTACTTTGGCGGTAGCCCTTCATGAAATTCCTCAGGAAATCGGTGATTTCGGCGTTTTAATTTACGGCGGATTTAAAAAAATTAAGGCATTATTTTTAAACTTTTTGTCGGGAATTTTAGCGGTTATCGGCGGCATTGTCGGATTTTTAATTTCTGAAAAAATAGGCCAGTCAATTATTTTTCTTTTGCCTTTTGCGGCTGGAAATTTTATTTACATTGCCTCTTCCGATTTAATTCCGGAAATTAAACACAAAGAAAGTTTTAAAAAATCAATAATTTATTTTTTTGTCTTTTTACTCGGCATCGGCCTTATGTGGTTGATGAAATTAATGTTAAAATAAAAAAATAGAATAATTAATTTCTAAACGATTAATCTTATGAGAAAAAAAATAATTTTAATAGTCATTGTCATTGTCGTTGTTTTAGGATTTGTTATTTATCAGTTTTTTATTAAAAAAGAAAAACCAGAATTTGTTTTGGAAAAAGTGGCGATGGCTACGGTTTTAAAAGAAGTTTCCGAAACAGGAATGGTTAAAATTTCCGAAGAAACAAAACTCGGTTTTAAAAATGCTGGCAGGATTGAAAAAATATTGGTAAAAGTAGGGGACGTAGTTGAAGCCGGAAAAGAGTTAGCCAAACTTGAGACCAACCAGCTTTTGATTGAGTTAACAGAGGCAAAAGCAGATATTGAGGTTGCTAAAGCAAAAAAAACAGATGCTAAAGCTTCCCTAGAAACAGCTAAACAGGATTTAAAAGACATTGAGGCAGGTGCCGAAGAAGATTTAAAAAACGCCTACGGAGACGCTCTTAATACTTTAGATGATGCTTATCTAAAAATGTATAATGCCTTTAATACGGTGAGCGACGTTCAAAAGACATATTTTAATTCCACTGATCAAGAATCAATCCAGGTTAAAGAGAGTAAAGATAAAATAGAAAATGTTTTAGAGCAAACAAAGTCGTATATTGCGCAAGCAAAGAGCGATTTTCAAAATGAAAAAATTGATACAGCTCTTTCTAAAATAAAAGATTACCTTTCTGATACAAAAGAGGCCTTAGAAATAGTTAGAGATATAACAGAAAGACCAAGTTACAGAGATACTATATCAAGCTCTGATAAAACTTCTTTAGACAACCAAAAATCATACATTAATACTGGTTTTACTAATTTAATTAACGCTCAACAGACCATTTCAACAACTAAAATTACCAACGATACAAATATTAATAACGCAAAATCCAAGGTTTCGGCTCTTGAAATCCAACTAAAAGAGGAAGGTGAGAATATTGGTTTATATCCCGCCCAAGTAAATCAATGTCTGGCAAAAATTTCCCTTTTGGAAAATCAAATTCAAGAGGCGATTCTTAAAAATCCCGGCGATGGCCAAATAACAAAAATTAATAAAAGAGAAGGAGAAATAGTTCAACCAACCGATTTTGTAATTTCTTTTTTACCTTCAGCTCCCTTTCAAATAGAAGTAGATATTTATGAAGAGGACATTGTCAATGTTAAGATTGGCGACCCGGTAAGAATTACTTTAGCTGCTTTTCCTGACGAAGTTTTAGAAGGAAAAGTGGTTTTAATTGACCCGGCAGAAAAATTAATTGAAGGAGTTGTTTATTATAAAGTGACCATTGATTTTAAAGAGGCAAAAGAAAGCATTAAGCCCGGCATGACCGCTGATATTGTGATTGAGAGCGCCAAAAAAGATAATGTTTTGGTTATCCCAAAAAGAACGATTGAAAAAATAAATGGCAAAAAAATAGTTAAAGTTTTCAAAAACGGTAATGTAAAAGAGCGGGAGATAGAGATTGGTTTAGAAGGAAGTAATGATTTAGTGGAAGTTATTTCGGGCCTAAAAGAAGGCGAAGAAGTAGTTATTGAGTAGCAATGGGAATTTATGGCAGAACCATTAATAAAATTAGAAAATATTTGGAAAATATATCAATTAGGGGAAGTAGAACTTAATGTTTTAAGAGGAGTAAGCCTGGAAATAAATCCAGGTGATTTTGTCACATTAATGGGTCCTTCGGGTTCTGGTAAATCAACTCTCTTACAGATTATCGGATGCTTAGATGTACCAACTAAAGGAAAAGTTTTTCTAGCCGGAGAGGACGTTTCTAGAATGACCGAAGATGAACTCGCCCAGATTAGGGGTCAGAGAATCGGATTTGTTTTTCAGCAATTTAATTTGTTGCATAATCTTAATGCTCTTGAGAATGTAATGCTGCCGATGGTTTTTCAGGGAGTGGCTGAAAATAAAAGAATAGAAAGAGCCAAAAACCTGCTTAATTCTCTAAATTTAGGTAAAAGGATTTTTCATAAACCGACCGAGCTTTCTGGGGGAGAGCAGCAAAGAATTGCTATTGCCAGGTCGTTAGCTAATGACCCTGAAGTTATAGTTGCTGACGAGCCAACCGGAAACTTGGATTCCTTTACCGGAAAGATGATTATGGATATTCTAATTGAGCTCCATAAGAAAGAAAATAAAACAATTGTTGTTGTGACTCATGACCCAAATATTGCTGGTTATTCTGAACAAGTAATTAATATTAAAGATGGACAGATAGTTTCCAATCATTTGGCAAAAGAAAAAGTTTTGTGGGGGAAATAGATATGCTTAAAGAATACATCAAAATCGCTATAAGGAGTTTAAAAACCAGACCTATCAGAAGCTGGTTAACTATGCTTGGTGTTATTATCGGCGTATTTTTAATTGTTTCTCTAATGTCTTTGAGCGAAGGAATAAAAACAGCTCTAATGAACCAACTAAAAATGATGGGCAAGGACTTAATTATGGTTTTTCCCGGAGAGATAAACGACATGGCAACCATGATGGGAGGAGGTCTTGAACTAACAGAAGATGACATAGATGCAGTTAAAAAAACAGAAGGAGTAGAAAAAATTGTACCTATGGATTATAAAGGAGAGGCAGTAAGGCACGAGGGCAGGGTTAAAACAATATTAATAAACGGCGTTTCTTTTGAAGATGGAATAGATATTTTAAAGAGCGATTTTGGCTGGAGCATGAAGGAGGGTAATTGGCCCTCTCTTGGTAAAAAAGAAATTATTGTCGGTTCAGCTGTTCCCACCGACCTTTTTCCGGGGATGAAAGTTGGGAACGAGGTAGTTATTAACGGGAGAAAATTTATAGTTTCAGGAGCATTAAAGTCCTTAGGAAATAAGCAGGACGATTCTACAATTACTGTTGATTTAGACCTTTTTAAAGATATTACCGGGGAAAGAAAGGGAGCTAAATTTATTTTAGCCAGGGTAAAACAGGATTATGAAGTAGATGAAGTAGTTGAAAATATAAAAAGCGAGCTTTTAAAAACCAGAAAAAGAATAAGGGGCTTGGACTCTCCTTCGTTTTCTGTTTTAAGTTCGGAAAAGGTGGCAGATATCGTAAGCAGCATATTAGGAATGATACAGATAGCCATTTTCGGCTTTGCTTCAATAGCTATTATAGTCGGCGGAATAGGGATTATGAATACAATGTATACTTCTATCCATGAAAGAATTAGAGAAATTGGAATTATGAAAGCGGTTGGAGCAAAAAATAGAAATATAACAGCTATTTTTTTAATAGAATCCGGATTTTTTGGACTTTTCGGGGGTTTGGGAGGAATGGTTTTAGGATTGGGCTTGGCTAAAGTAGTAGAATTTGCCATTAAAACAACAGGTAATTTATATTTGCAGGCCTCAATAACTCCTCAGCTAATTATATTTAGTTTAGGATTTTCTTTTTTGGTTGGCTGTATCGCCGGCTATCTGCCAGCCCGTTCTGCCTCAAAACTCAAACCAGTTGACGCCCTCCGCTACGAATAGAAAATTTGACACTACTTCTTGGAAAGATATAATGAAATTGTATGAGAATTACGAAATGTGATTTATGCAAAAAGAAAATTAAGGGCGAGCCGATAACTGCCGGAGTTGGATTTTTTCCGAAAGCCGAACTGTGTGAAAAATGCGGAGCCTCGATTCTAAATTTTTTAAGGAGATATAAATTTATAAAATCAGAAAAAGCTAAAAAGAAATAACATACTTACAGAGGAAGATATTAAAAAACTTGATATTTGACATTAGTTTTCGGAATGTTATTATGAAAGTATCAACAATAATTAAATAATAATTAGATTTTAAAATGAAAAAGCGTAAAGAAACAATATATAATTATGAAGTAATTTTTGATTATAATGGAGAGGGATATACTATTACTGTCCCTGGGCTTCCTGGGTTAGTAACAGAAGGGGATAATCTTAAAGAAGCAAGAGAAATGGCTAAAGATGCTATTCGTTGTTGTATTGAAGCTCTATTAAAGGATAGGATGTTTATTTCTCAAAAATCAAATGTAAGGAGAAAAGAAAGAATTAAAGTAGCTGTTTAATTTTAATATTGTGTCTAAACTTCCTCGAATACCATCTTTATTAGTAATTAGAGCTCTAAAGCGAGCTCGTTTTTATGAGTATCATCGTTCAGGCAATCATATTCAGTTACATCATTTTGATAATCCTAATTTAAGAGTCACTATTCCTTTTCATAGAAAAGACCTTAGTCCTAAAACTTTAAAATCAATTATTAAACAGGCGGATCTAACCGTTGAAGAATTTATTGATTTATTATAATAATAGGAGAGTGGGGTCTGACCCGGGTCAGACCCCGTAGCACCCGCAGATACCAACAACCATAAATTGACAGATTTTGGTTGTGGGGGGTAGAATAGAAGAAGATAGTAAGTTTAAAGAAGGTATGAAAGTTCTTACTTTTGCAAAACAAAATATCAAAAAAATATTTTATTGTTTACTTTTTACATTTTTAATTCTTCTTTTTTTACTTTGGCTTTCTTCTTTGACAGAACAGACCTTATCTTGCAAAAATTCTTCTGGTTCTGCATCTGTATATGTTTTCCCAAACTTTGTATATCAAATTACTGATTATATAAAATCAAATGAACATATTATAGGTAATATTGTTTTGGCCCTGACCGCTATCTTAATTATTTTTGCGTTAGTTCAAAAAGGAACCCCAAGAATTATTGCTATTATTTTTATAATTGTTTTTGTTCTTCTTAACATCGTAAGTATAGATATTGTTCGTCCTAAAGCATATGATGCCAGTCGAATGGCTGAATTATCCGAAGTGAGAGTTGCTTTAGAGTATTATTATTTTGACAATGATGAAAAATATCCAGGTCTCTCCGGAAGTAATCAGTGGGATATTTTGGGAGCTTTTTGTGGGGAAGACGGTCTTCGAGAAAGAGAATATTGTATTGAAAATATCTAAAAAAGAAGCAGGAATCTCTTTAAATAACCACTAAACAAGTTCTAACCCCAAATAGTAGTCCCGCTTTCAGCGGGACACCACGGGGGCAGGTATTCGCCCCCCCCAGCCTGCGGAGCTTAGTTTTCCACAGGGGATACTTGACAACTCAATATGATGTACATTATAATGTACATATAATAAACTGAGTAAAAATTCATTATGGACACAAAAACTACTTTGCCCATTTCTGAGGCAAGGAAAAAAATATTTAAAATAGCCAAAATGGTACAGAAACCATCTATCCGCTATACCTTAACCGAAAAAGGCAGGCCCAAGGTTGTGCTTATGTCTGCTGATGAGTTTGAGTCGTGGCAAGAAACTTTGGAAGCGATACGTGATTTCCCAAATTTAGAAAAAGATATAAAAAAAGCTGAAAAAGAACATAGAAAGGGTGATTACTTATTTCTTGAGGACGTGTTAGCTAAGGAAGGTTTTATTTTGGCTAATAAAAAATAATTATGTATCAGGTAGTTCTATCAAGAAGCGCAGAGAAAGATCTTGAGAAAATAAACAACAAATTTAAGCCGCATGTTTTCGCGGCTTTATTTGATTTAAGAAAAAACCCATATTTAGGGAAAAAACTTAAGGGAAAATTTCAAGATTATTATTCTTTACGAGTCGGGATTTATCGTATTATTTATAAGATTTATAAAAGAGAATTAAACATTCTTGTAATTCGTATTGGTTATCGTCAAGGAGTATATAAATAATAGGAATAAAAAAATCGCCAAAAAGTTTTATCCCCCCCGTGTTGATGTTAAACATCAACAACCATAAATTTGCCAGATTTTGGTTGCAGGGGTAGAATAGAAGAAGATAAATAATTAACTTAAACTTATGAAAAAAATACTTTTTTCTTTAGTCGTATTATCCTTTTTAATCGGAGGATACATTGTTTTAGCTCAAGATAATGATTTACCATCTCCAGGGATAACTCCAGATAGCTCTTTTTATTTCCTTAAAACCTGGAAAGAAACAATCCAGAACTTCTTTACCTTTGGCGCTGAAAACAAAGCTAAACAATTCTTACATTTAGCTGATGTCAGGTTAGCTGAATATCAAAGAATGATTGATAAAGGAAAAACCGAGATTGCCAAAAAAACCTTAGAAAAATATGAAAAGCAGTTAAATCACGCTCTTCAAAAAATAGAAGAATTAAAGAATAAAGGCAAAGATATTAGAGATGTATCCCAGAAATTAGAGAATACCGTAGGGAAACACATTGAGGTTTTAGAAAAAAACCTTGAAAAAGCTCCGGAGGCTGCTAAAAAAGGGCTTGAAAACGCTATTGAAAATTCCAGTAAAGTAATTGAAAAAGTAGGCGGGAGAATCAGGAAGGAAAAATTATGCATTGATTCCGGAGGGACAGCATCAACCTCATTATGCTGTAAAGAAGTTAGCGATTTTCCAAACCTTTGCTTAATAGGCGCCTGCGGTTGTTCGCCAGAAAACAGCCATGAAATAAAAACCTGTGATTGCGGAGAAGAAAAATGTTTTAATGGAAAAGAATGTGTAGTTAAAGAAGCAGCCGAAGAAGCAGCCAAAGAAGAAACTGGTGGTTGGAAGACTTATAGAAATGAAAAGGCAGGATTTCAAATAAAATATCCTACCAATTCAACGATATCTGATGTAGATGTTAACGGGGGTAGAAATGTCATGATTAACATCCCCATTGTTAACAAACAAGTCAATCTAACCGGAAAAGTATTAAACATAAAAATAGTTACAACGCAGTGGAACAATGGCGTTGAAGAGCCGGCGAGTTGCAATGCAGTCGCATTTTTTAACTCCCCTACTACAAGTGTTGTTATAAACGGTATTACCTTTAAGAAAGGAGATGTTAGCGGTGCATTTGGGGGCATGCAAGGATCTTCTCGTGCAATAGAGTATTGTGCGATGAATAATAGCAAAACATTTATAATAACATCTCAATTATCCTCAGTGAGAAATAGTAGCTTACCGAATTATAACGAAAATGAAGAATCTAAAGTTTTTGACCAAATGCTTTCTACTTTTAGATTTATTGGAACAGAACCACATATAAAAATGCGTTGACTCCTAATGGAGGAGAAATATTAACAATAGGGTCGCCATATACAATTACTTGGCAGACAAAAGGGCCGTCGCCAAGTAGTGATGCTTATGTGAATATATTCCTTGAGAAAGAAGGAGTAGTAGAGTTTGGTCGACTTAATGAATTTGGGGTTCCTGCGTCTCAGGGCTCATTTACTTGGGGCGTATCTCAGTATTTTGTGGATACTCAAGAGGGTGCTCGGACATATCATCAAGTAGAAACCGGAGATAAATATAGGATTAGATTAATATATATCTTCAATACAGAATCGCAACCAGTTGAAAGCGTTGAGGATTTTAGTGACGATTATTTTAGTATTATTACTGATTAAACAATCCTGCTAAATAGGTTCTAACCCCAAATAGTAGTCCGCCCAGGGCGGACGCTACAGGGTAGGCATCGTTCACCCCGCGGAGCTTGGTTTTCCACTTGACAAGATATTTAAAAAAGTTAATATACAATTACTATGAACACTACCCCTGCTTCGGCAAGGGTAGTTTTTTATTTTGAATTATTGTACAATTGTTTTATATGGATGTTTTTAAAAATAAAAAAGAAAGAGTTGCTGTTTATATAGACGGAAGTAATTTCTATAATTATTTAAAAGATGAAGAAATAAATTTTCCGAAAGGAACTAAATTTGATTTCAAGTCCTTTGTTGATTTCTTGGTTGGAAACGAAAGAGAGTGCGTTTCAAGAAGATATTATACGGGTGTTTTTAGAAATATTGACGGAAGCGAAAAAACTAATAAATTGGTGAAGGGACAACAAAAATTTTTCACCAATATCCAAAAAGACGGTTTTGTAATAAAACGAGGTAGAATTATGCCTTTTGGAAGTGCGTACAAAGAAAAGGGGACCGATGTAAAAATTTCTGTAGATTTAATTGTGGGTGCAGTTGATAATTTATATGACACAGCAATTTTAGTAAGCTCTGATACAGATTTAATTCCTGCTATTCGTTATATTAAATATAGAAAGAAAAAACTTGAGTATGTTGGTTTTGCTCATGCTTCATCGTTAGGAATCCAGAAATATGCCGATTTTTCTATACTTTTATTGCCTAGAGACATAGAAAGATTTAAAGAAAAAACATTACTATAACCTTATTAAACAGATTCTAACACCACTGCCTGCCGCGGCGGGCAGGGAAGTATTGACACAGGATTTTGCCTTTGCTAAACTAAAACCGACAAATTAAGTCGGTTTTTAAAGCATGCGAATAGCCCACTACGAATGGGCACATGCGAATAAATATGAGAGTATCTAAAAAAGCGCAATATGGTTTGAGGGCAATGGTTTATTTAGCAAAACACTCCTCTAAAAACAAGGTTTGTCCCCTAAAAAAGGTCTCTGAAAAAGAGAATATTCCTTTTGATTACTTAGAAAAAATACTTTCAGAATTGGAAGCAGCGGGTTTAGTTGAAGCTAAAAAAGGCGTTCAAGGAGGATATTTTTTGGCAAAAAATCCTGAAAAAATTACAACAGGGGAGATTGTTAGAGTTTTGGAAAGTACAGTGCCGGTTAGCTGTGTAGGGTGCCAGATGGCGAGAATATGCTCATCTAAAAGTGTTTGGGAAAAAGTTCAGGATTCTGTTGATTCTACTTTAGATTCTATGACCTTAGCCGATTTAATTAAACCAAAAAATGTCAAAAAAAAGTAAAAAAATTTATTTTGATTACGCCGCCACCACACCGGTTGATCCTCGGGTAACCAAAGCGATGCTTCCGTATTTTGGAGAGAAATTTGGAAATACAATGTCTATTCATAGTTTTGGCCAGGACGCTAAAATAGCTTTGGAAAAAAGCAGAGAAGTGGTGGCAGATTTAATAGGAGCCAAGCCAAATGAAATAATTTTCACCGGCTCTGCCACAGAGAGCAACAACTTAGCGCTGAAAGGAGTTAAGGGCAAGCATATTATTATTTCTCAAATTGAACATCCTTGTATTATGGAGACAGCAAATTGGCTGGAAAAACAAGGAGTTGAGGTAACCAGATTACCAGTTAATAAATACGGTCAGGTTAATCCCCTTGATATTCAGAAAGCTATCAGGAAAGACACGATTTTAGTTTCTATAATCCACGCTTCAAACGAGATTGGTACAATCCAACTAATTGAGAAAATTGGAAGAATTTGCAGACAAAGGGGAGTTTATTTCCACACCGATGCTGCCCAAAGTTTTGGCAAAATTCCTATTGATGTCAACAAAATGAACATTGATTTATTGACAGCCAGCTCTCATAAAATTTACGGACCAAAAGGCGCTGCTTGTTTGTTCGTTAGAGAGGGAGTAAAAATTGAGCCGCTTTTGCATGGCGGTGGCCAAGAAATGGGATTACGTTCTTCAACAGTTAATCTGCCGGCGATTGTTGGTTTTGCCAAGGCCTGCGAAATTGCCAAAAAAGAGATGAAAAAAGAAAGCCAAAGATTAACCAAACTAAGAGATAAATTGATTAAAAGTGTTCTAAAAATTAAAAACTCTCATCTGGCAGGTTATCCGGAAAAAAGACTGCCAAATATTGCTAATTTTTGGTTTTCTTTTATTGAAGGAGAGTCAATAGTTTTACAACTTGACCTTTTAAGAATTGCCGTTTCAACTGGCTCTGCTTGTTCATCGCTAAAATTAGAGCCAAGCTATGTGCTTTTGGCAATTGGCTTAAAGCCCCAAGAAGCCCACGGTTCTTTGAGGATTTCTTTAGGCAGATGGACAAAGGAAAAAGATATTGATTATTTTCTAAAAGTTTTGCCAAAAATTGTAAAAAAATTAAGAGAAATATCGCCATATGGTAAATAATATCTACTCAAAAAAAGTTATTTCTCATTTTAGAAACCCCCATAATTACGGAAAGATGAAGAATCCTTCTGCTGTTGGTAAGGTGGGCAATATTTTATGCGGAGATGTAATGTATTTATATATTAAAGTTGGAGAAAATGATATTATTAAAGATATAAAATTTGAAACTTTTGGATGCGTGGCGGCAATTAGCACCAGTAGTGTTGTTACTGATTTGGCAAAAGGAAAAACATTGGGAGAGGCATTAAAGATTGATAGTAAAGAAATTGTTAAGTCGTTAGGCGGCTTACCTTCTATCAAATATCACTGTTCATTGCTTGGTGCAGATGCTTTATCTGAAGCAATTTACGATTATTTGTCGAAAAATAAGAGATTGATTCCAAAAGAGCTTCAAAAAAGGCATGAGAGAATAGAAAAAGAAAAGGTCGACCTTAAGATAAATAATTAAATTTAATATGCTTAATTTAAAAAATAAAACTGCCATTATCACCGGAGCTCGTCAAGGAATGGGCAGAACTCATGCTTTAACCCTGGCTAAAGCCGGAGCAAAAGTGGTGGTTTCTGATATTTCCTTAGAAAATTGTGAAAAAGTAGTAAAAGAAATTAAAAAAGAAGGCGGCGAAGCTATGGCAATAAAATGCGATGTTTCCAAAGAACAGGAAGTAGATGAGATGATGAAAAAGACAATAAAGAAGTGGGGAAAGATAGATATTTTAGTAAATAATGCCGGGATTTGTCAGTTTAAACCATTTTTAGAATTAACCGAAGAAGAATGGGACAGAACGATTAATATAAATCTGAAAGGGTATTTTCTTTGTGCTCAGGCAGCGGCGAAAGCAATGGCAAAACAAAAATCTGGGGCAATTATAAACATTGCTTCAGTGGCGATGGGACAGCAGGGGATTGGTTTTTCAAATATTGCTCATTATTGTGCTTCAAAAGGAGGAATTGTTGGAATGACCGAAGCTATGGCCGTAGAATTGGCAACATATAATATAAGAGTAAATGCCATTGCGCCGGGAATGATTGATACGCCGATGATTGACCCGATAAAAAAAGACCCTCAACAAGAAAAAGCAATTTTAGCTCGGGTTCCGATGCAGAGAATGGGTCAAGCCCAAGAAGTTTCTAATTTAGTTTTATTTTTAGCATCTGATGAATCCTCTTATATGACCGGTTCTACCGTAGTCATTGACGGAGGTTGGTTAGCCGGCTAAATGAGAAAAAAAATAAAGAAACAACTAAAAGTTATTATAGCAATGTCCGGTGGAATAGATTCTTCAGTGGCGGCGGCTTTATTAAAGAAGGGGCTGGCCCCGTACCAGAGCAAAGCTCGGTACGGGGTAAATTTTGATGTTGTCGGAATTTTTATGAAGTTTTGGGCGCCGCAAGGCGGCGCCACACAGATTAACACAGATAAGAACGCAGATTTACACGGATACGAAAATAGATGTTGCACGCCGGAAAGCGAAAAAAGGGCTCGTTTGGTGGCAGAAAAACTTAATATCCCGTTTTATGTTTTAAATTTTGAGAAAGAATTCAAGAAAAAAGTGGTTGATTATTTTTTAAAAGAATACAGGGCCGGCAGAACTCCGAATCCCTGTGTTGTCTGCAATAAAGAAATAAAATTCGGCTTATTATTGGAGAAAGTATTAAAATTAGGAGCGGATTTTGTCGCAACCGGTCATTATGCCCGCCTTCGGCGGGTAGGCGCAGGCTATAAGCTGTTGAAAGCAAGAGACAAAAATAAAGACCAATCGTATTTTCTGTGGCGGTTAAACCAAAAGATTCTGAAAAAAACTTTATTTCCAGTCGGCGGCTACACCAAAACCGAGGTCAGGAGATTAGCTAAGGAATTCAAGCTGCCGGTCTTAAACATCCCCGAATCTCAAGAGGTTTGTTTTATTCCGACTACAATCAGTGATTTTTTGAGAGAACGTCTTAAATCAAAACCCGGAAAGATTATTAATGTAAAAGGCAGTGTTATTGGAGAACATCAAGGTTTATGGTTTTACACTATTGGGCAAAGGAAAGGAATAAAAGTTGCTAGCGGCAAACCATATTATGTTTTAAGTAAGGACGTAAAAAAGAATCTCCTTATTGTGAGCCAGAACAAAAAAGATTTGTATAAAAAAGAACTAATTGCCAAAAACGTCAATTGGGTTTCAAACGAAAAACCAAAATTTCCCTTGAAAGTTATGGCGAAAATAAGATACAGGCACAATTTAGCTTCGGCCATTCTTTTAAGAACCAAAGACGGCAGAATTAAAGTGGTTTTTCCAAAGCCGCAAAAAGCAATCACGCCGGGCCAGTCAGTTGTATTTTATAAAGGGGAAGAGCTTTTGGGCGGTGGCACTATTGACAAGGTTATTGGCTTCGGTTAATATCTGTATTGTACCCCCCCTAGGGGGGTATGAGAAAATCAAAACTATGGCTAAATTCACAAAAAAACAAGTCATAAACAGAATGAGCTATATTTCCGGCCATTTGGCAGGAGCAAAAAAAATGCTTAAGGAAAACAAATATTGCATAGACATAATTAAACAGAACGAAGCGATAATCGCCGCGATTAAAAAATTAAACCAGATTATTTTAGAAAACCATCTTAATGCCTGCGTTACCAAAGCGATTAAGGGAAAGAGCGGGAAAGAGAGGAAGAAGAAAATTAAAGAGCTTTTGGAGATTTTCAAAAACTCTGATAAAAAATAAAATGCATTACTATAGTAAAAAGAATGAAAAATTACCAGAACTGGGAAAAATAAGTCCTGAATTTTTTAATGAAGTAATATACTCAAGATTAGGAGCCGATAATAATTCTATAATTGTTAAACCTCAACATGGCGTTGATTTCGGTGTGGTTGATTTAGGAGAAAAAGTATTAGTGGCATCTACAGACCCTTTTTTTATTGCTCCAGCGCTTGGCTGGGAAAAGGCCTCATGGTTTGCTATCCACATTCTTGCTAGTGATGTAGCAGTTAGCGGGATAAAACCAAGTTATCTAACAATCGATTTGAACCTGCCTCCTGAAATGAGTGAAGATATATTAAAAATCATATGGACAACTGTTGACGGAGAATGTAAAAAATTAGGTATAAGTGTTTTGACAGGGCATACAGCAAGATATGTGGGATGTAATTATCCAATGGTTGGAGGAGCAACCGTGTTTGGGATAGATAAGAAAAAAAAGTTAATAATCCCTAAAGCAAAAATAGGAGATAAAATTATAATAACTAAAGGACCGGCCGTTGAAGCCTCTGCTTTAATGGCTATGCAATTTCCTGAATTTCTTGAACAAGCATATGGAAAAGAGTTTGTGAGAAAAGCACAGGATATTTTTTATCAAACGTCAGTTGTTAAAGATGCATCAATAGCAGCTGAAGTTGGAGGGATTACAGCAATGCACGATGCAACAGAGTGCGGTGTTTTTGGTGGGTTATATGAGGTTGCTCAAGTAAGTAATGTGGGTATGCGTATATTATTAAAAGACATTATCACCCAAGATGTAATTAAAAAAACTTGTGAATGTTTTGATATTAATCCTTATGCGGCAATTAGCGAAGGAACTTTAATAGCTAGTGTAAATCAAGAAAAAGCAGAAGCGGCGATAAAAGCATTTGAAAAAGAAAATATTCCAGCAAGTATAATCGGAGAAATTTTACCTAAAGATAAGGGCATTATTATTGTTGAGGAAAATAAGGAATATAAATTAGAGCATCCGAGGATAGATCCTTTTTGGATTAGGTTTGAAGAATATCTAAAAAAACAAAAAGAAAAAAATGAGACCAAAACTAAATGAAATTGACTTATATTTCATAACAGACAGTAGATTAACAAAAAAAACAGTCCTTGAGAATGTTAAATCAGCAATAAAAGCAGGAGTTAAAATAGTTCAGTACAGAGAAAAAGAAAAATCAACGGGAGAGATGGTTGAAGAAGCAATCCAAGCAGAAAAATTAGGCGCGGATTATATCGGTGTAAGCCCGATATTTGAAACAAAAACAAAGTTAGATGCTGGTCCTTCTTTAGGAATAAAATTAATCAAAGATATCAAAAAGTCAGTAAACATACCTGTTGTGGCTATTGGGGGGATTAATTTGGAAAATATCGATGGGGTTATAAGAACGGGCATGACTTCAATTGCAGCCATCTCAGCGATAGTCACAAAAGAGGATATTGGAAATGAATGCAGAAAATTCATAAATAAACTGAAAAATAATTTTTAATACAATTTTAATACAAATGAACTGTTGCAATAAAATAACAGAAAAAACGAAAAAAGAAAACAAGAGATGACCTAAGAGATTTTGAAAGTTACAAAACTGCTTAATAAATAATTAAAATTATATGACTAAAAATACAAAAGAACATATCTATTATGTCAAAGGGATGCATTGCGCCTCCTGCGAGGTCTTAATAGAAAAAAAACTATCTGCCTTAAAAGAAGTAAAATCAGTTGAGTCCTCGGTTGATAAGGGAAAGGTTTTTGTTGTCTATCAGGGTCAGAGGCCGAGCACTAATAGATTAAATAGTATTTTTAAAAAAGAAGGCTATCGATTTTTTGATGAACCAGTAAAAATTACTGAACAAAAAGAAAATGGAGATTTTTTTGTGATTGCCGGTACGGCTTTGGTTATCATTATTGGTTTTTTCCTTATTAAAAACAGCGGTTTTGCCGGTTTAGTAAATGTTAATTCAAATTCGTCTTTGCCAATGTTTTTCCTTTTGGGATTGTTGGCTGGCGTTTCCAGTTGCGCGGCGCTGGTGGGCGGGCTCGTTCTTTCAATGTCTAAACAGTGGCTGAAATTGTACGCTGAAAAAGAATCTACTTTAGAAAAATTTCGACCCCATTTAATGTTTAATGCTGGCCGGCTCGCTTCTTATGCTATTTTAGGAGGTATTATTGGAGCTATTGGCAGTAAATTTCAGATCTCTTTGACTTTTACTTCTGTTTTAATTATCGCTGTTTCAATAATGATGTTCTTTTTAGCTTTACAAATGTTAGGGGTAAGGGCTTTCCGCAAATTTCAGTTTACAATGCCTAGATTTATAACTAGGCGCATTGCTGACGAAAATAAATTTCAGGGGAAATATTCGCCCTTTATCATGGGAGCGCTGACTTTTTTTCTGCCTTGCGGTTTTACCATAACCGCTCAGGGATTGGCTTTAATTTCCGGAGGCGCGCTACAGGGCGCTCTTATTATGCTTTTTTTCGCTTTGGGGACGTTGCCGGCTCTTTTGGCAATTGGCTTGTCTGCGGTCAGATTTTCTCAAAAGCCGCATTTGGCTAATAAATTTTTAAAAGTTGCCGGCGTTTTGGTTTTATTTTTTGCCATTTATAATATCAATGCTCAATTAAATGTTCTAGGATTTCCCAGTTTTAACAATATAAAACTAAACCTTGGCCAACAGGTTTCTAATAACAGCGAAGAGGGATTCGTTCCTATTATTGATGGTAAGCAGATTATAAAAATGGATGCCTCCTCTTATGGTTATTCACCAAATTATTTTAAAGTAAAAGTAGGGGTGCCGGTAAGATGGGAGATTACTGACAAAGGAACGAGCGGCTGCACTAATGCCATTATTTCCAGGGGCTTGTTTAGTGAAGAAATTGCCCTTACTCCGGGCAAGGTAAGCATTAAAGAATTTACGCCGGAAAAGCCGGGAAAATATAAATTTTCCTGCTGGATGGGAATGGTTTCCGGGATTATAGAAGTAGTTGATGGAAAAATAACAAGCGGTGCGGTTGCTAATGCTCAGGAATTGGAACAAAGTGATGAAATTATTCCTTCAGGCGCCCAAGGTTGCGGCTGCGGCTGCGGAGGAAATTAAAATATTGATTTGAAACATGAAAAAAACATTTTTAATAATTTTAATCGCCCTGATTTTTATTATAACGGCTTCTGCGTTCAAATTCGTCAATCAGCCGGCCGCCAAAGACAGCGGCAAAGAAAATCAGCCGGAATTTTTTTCCGGTATCTTGTCTGAAATTAAATTTGGCGGCGAAAAAGGCACAAAGGTATTTTTTGAAAATAACGAAATAAGGCTGGACGCCGCGATTTTCAACGATAATAAAGCCCATTTTTACAATACGGAGATGTCTATCGGTAAAACAATTTACTTTTTTGTAGTCAAAGACAAACAAGGAATTTATAGGGCCGCTGCCAATGCCTGCGCCGTCTGCTTTAAAACATACAAAGGATTCCACCAAGAAGGGGACGAGATTGTCTGTAATAATTGCGGCAACCGTTACCCAATAGAAAAAATCGCTACGGAAAAAGGCGGTTGCAACCCAGGTCCGATAAATCCCAATTTAGAAGTTAGAAATAGTCAGGTCATTATTAAACAAACGGATTTAGAGCAGGTTTTAGATCTGTTTTAATTTTTTTAAAATAAATTTATGGAAAAAACAATTTTAAAAATATCTGGAATGCATTGTGCGTCCTGTGTCGCTACGATAGAAAACACCCTTAAAAAAGAAAAGGGCGTTGTTTCTATAAGTGTTAATTTTGCTACAGAAAAAGCTTATTTAGAATTTGATTCTGTTGAAATAAGCATCGCCAGAATTCAAAAGATTATTGAAAAACTGGGCTACAAAGCCGCAGAAGAAACTTTAGAGATGGAAATGAGAATGGAAGATCACCACAAAATCGAGAAAGAACGAGAAATAAAACAACTGAAAAAGCGTTTTATACTGGCTTTAGTTTTTAGTTTGCCGATTATTTATATGGTAATGGGCGAAATGATTGGATTGCCAATGCCGACAATTTTTGAAAATTACGGGACCATTATTCAGTTTGTTTTGGCAACGGCTGTTATTGTTTCTTGTTTAAACATTTGGACATCTGGCTTCAAAAAATTGTTGCGTCTGTCTCCGAATATGGATACCCTGATCTTTATTGGCACAGCCGTTGCTTATTTTTATAGTCTAACCATTTCCGTTTTGATGTTTTTGGGGACAAAAGTTGAAGCAAGTCTTTATTATGAAAGTGCGGCTTTAATTTTGGTCTTTATTTCTTTAGGCAAATACCTTGAGGTGATGACCAAGGGGAAAACAAGCGAAGCGATTAAAAAATTAATCGGACTTCAGCCCAAAGAAGCAACGCTCATAAAAGACAATGAGGAGATAAAAATTCCTATTTTGGAAGTAAAAGTCGGAGATATTATTTTGGTCAAGCCCGGAGAGAAAATTCCTGTTGACGGAATTGTTATTGACGGCTATTCCGGCGTTGATGAAAAAGCAATCACTGGCGAAAGCATTCCCGTGGAAAAAAAGAAAGGCGATGAAGTAATTGGCGCGACCATTAACAAAACCGGCGTCTTAAAATTTAAGACAACTCGAGTTGGCAAAGATACGATGTTGGCCCAAATAATAAAAATAGTTGAGGAAGCAATGGGTTCTAAAACGCCAATCCAGCTTTTAGCCGATAAAGTTTCTTTTTATTTTGTTCCATCCGTGATTGGTATTGCCATTTTGTCTTTTGCTATTTGGCTTGTATTAGGCCAACCACTTGCTTTTGCCTTACCAGTTTTTGTGGCTGTTTTAATTATCGCCTGCCCCTGTGCTTTAGGTTTAGCCACGCCGACCGCTGTAATGATGGGAACGGGTTTAGCGGCAAAAAATGGCATTTTAATCAAAAGCGGCAAGGCTTTGGAAATTGCCAGAGATGTAAATATTATTATCTTTGATAAAACAGGGACGCTAACTAAAGGAGAACCCAGCGTTACAGACATTATTAAAGTTAAAAATGAGATTGGCGAAAATTCTATTTTGCAAATCGCCGCGTCAGTGGAAAAAAATTCCGAGCATCCTTTGGCGCAAGCGATTATCAATAAGGCCAAAGAAGAAAAGATTAATTTTTCAGAAGTTAAAAATTTCCAAGCCATACCCGGCCATGGCGTTTCAGCCGATTTGGGAAATAAAAAGATACTTTTTGGAACAAGAAAACTAATGACTGGCAATCAAATTGACCCGAGTTTGGTAGAAGAAAAAATGATTGTTTTAGAAGATCAAGGTAAAACAGCAATGATTTTGGCACAGAACAAAGATATCATTGGCATTATTGCGGTGGCCGATACTCTTAAGGATTATTCAAAAGAAGCGGTTGAGATGCTTCATAAAATGGGAAAAGGGGTTGCGATAATTACAGGAGATAATAAAAGAGTTGGGCAAGCTATTGCGAAACTCGTTGGCATAGATAGGGTTTTAGCAGAGGTGTTGCCGCAAGAAAAATCAGCCGAAATTAAAAAACTGCAGGGGGAGGGAAACATTGTTGCGATGGTTGGCGACGGAATTAATGATGCTCCGGCCTTGGCTCAATCTGATTTGGGCATTGCCTTGGGTTCTGGCACAGACATAGCGATGGAAACCGGGGAAATAGTTTTAATTAAAGATGATTTAAGAGACGTGGTAACGGCAATTGACCTGAGTAAATATACCTTATACAAAATCAAACAAAATCTTTTTTGGGCCTTCTTTTATAATATTATCGGTATCCCTGTGGCAGCCGGAATTTTATATCCCCTTACCGGCTGGCTTTTAAATCCGGCAATTGCCGCCGCAGCTATGGCTTTTTCCTCGGTTAGTGTTGTTTCCAACGCTCTTTTAATGAAAAGGTACAAACCTCGCCTTTTTTGATATAGTAGAATATATGTAGAATATATGAGAAAGCCAGTAAAAAAAGGAATAATTATAGCTTTCGGCGAGCTGTTTTTGAAATCAGAAGGGGTGAGAAAACTTTTTGCGGAAAGATTGGTTAGGAATCTTTACTTTTTTCTTAAAAAAGGGGGAGCCCATTTTAAAATCCATTTTTTCAGGGAGAGAATTTTTATAGAAACCAATCAAATTATTAAAGCCAAAAAAATAATAAAGAAGGTTTTCGGCATCGCCTGGTTTGCAGAAAATTTTTGGTTTTCTGATATAAATCAGCTTATACATTTTGTGGGCGGGAATTATCCGGACTGGATAAAGAAAAATGAGACATTTGCTATAAGGGTGAAAAAGGATAGAAAAATTATTGATAAAATAGCCAAGAATATAAATAGAAAAGTTGATTTAACAAAGCCGGACAAAGAACTTTTTATTGAAAATAGGAATAATAACTGGTTTTTATATTTTAAGAAAATAAAAGGGGCTGGCGGACTGCCCCTTGGAAGCAGCGGCAAGGTTTTAACTTTAATGTCGGGCGGAATTGATTCGCCAGTTGCGGCTTTTTTTACCGCAAAAAGAGGAGCAGAAAATATCTGGCTTCATTTTCATAGTTTTCCCTTGGTTTCTAATGCCAGCATTGAAAAAGTAAAAGAGCTGGCAAAAGTTTTTTTAGAATATCAGCCCCATCTTAAAATTTATTTTATTCCTTTCCAAAAAGCCCAAATGGAAATTAAAGCAAAGACGCCGGCTAAATATAGAATTTTGCTTTATCGGCGGCTAATGTTTAAAATCGCTCAAAAAATTGCCGAGAAAGAAAACTGTCAGGCATTAGTTACAGGTGAAAGTTTAGGCCAGGTCAGTTCTCAAACCTTACCTAATATTAAAATTATTGAGGAAATAGTAAAAATTCCTGTTTTGAGACCATTGATTGGTTTTGATAAAGAGGAGATAATTAAATTGGCTAAAAAAATGGGAACCTTTGAAATTTCAATAAAGCCCCAAGAAGATTGTTGCACTTTATTTGTTTCAAAACACCAAACAGCCCAAGGAGACCTTAAAAAAGCAAAAGAGCTTGAAAAGAAAATAAATACAAGTAGAATAATTAAGGAAGCCCTAAGAGGGGTTGACTGGCAGTTTTGATTAATTTAAGGTAGAATATATTAATATTTTAAGAGAATTTAAAATTCTCAATCTAAAGGTCGATTTAAACGACAAATAAAAAAAATTTATTATGACTCAAGGATATTGCGTTAAATGCAAAAAGAAACAGGAAATGAAGAACGAGAAAGAGGTAACTTTCAAGGCAAAAGGCGGAAAGAAGAGAAACGCTATGAGCGGCACTTGCCCGAAATGCGGTACCAAGATGTTCAGGATTTTGCCTTCAAAAAAGTAGCTCTTGGAAGGATAGAATAAATAACCCAAGGTCGATTAAAGAGCTTTGGGTTATTTAGTTTACCCCGTTAGAGGTTAACGGGTCAAAGAAAAAATATAAAGCAAATAAACCTCTAACGGGGTTTAAAAAATGAAGAGAATAATTAAGTTTATTTTAAGCATTCTTGTTTTTTTGAACATTATTGCTTGGACAACGGTTTTCCATTTAAGCCAGCCAAGGGTTTTAAAAGTGGTGTTTTTTGATGTTGGACAGGGAGATAGTATTTTTATTGAGACGCCTCAGAGACTTCAGGTTTTGATTGACGGTGGACCTGATTTAACTGTTTTGGAAAAACTGGCAAAAGAAATGCCTTTTTATGACAGAACAATTGATTTGCTTATTTTGAGCCATCCGGAAAAAGACCATTTATTTGGCTTACTTGAGGTTTTAAAGAGATATAAAGTAAAAAATATTTTATGGACAGGGATAATTAGGAATACGGCAGAATGGCAAGAGTGGAAAAACTTAATAGAAAAAGAAAGAGCGGAAATAAAAATAGCTGAAGCTGGCCAAAAAATAATTTTACAAGAAAACCCCTTAGTTTTATTTAATATCTTATATCCTTTTGAAAACTTAGATAGCAAGGAAGTTGAAAATAGCAATGATACTTCTATTATAGCAAGTTTAATTTTTGGAGCTCATTCCCTTTTATTTACCGGAGATATTACCAAAAAAACAGAGCAAGAATTGATTGCTCAAGATGTTTATTTAAATTCAGTAGTTTTGAAAATAGCTCATCACGGCAGCAAGACCTCAAGCTCTGAAGAATTTTTAGAAAGTGTTTCTCCTGAAGTTGCCGTGCTCTCTGTTGGAGAAAACAAATATGGCCATCCGAGTCCGGAGGTCTTGGCAAACTTTGAGAAATTTGGTATACCAGTTTTAATAACCAAAGAAGTTGGCGATATTAAAATAATAAGCGATGGTGAAAAATATAAAATTTCCAATTTTTAAAACTAAAATTAATAATTCCTTAAAAAAATTTGACCTGACTGATTTTAAACAAAGGCAGGCCTATTTTGATTTTAAAGCAGGAGAAGAAATTAAAAAACTCAAAGAATATTTAAAAGAAAATACTTTTATTGCTTACCTTTTGGGCAAAAAAAATTCTGGTAAAGGAACTTATGCTAAGATGTTTAAAGAAGTTGTTGATAAAGATAGGGTAGAGCATTTTTCCATCGGAGATATGGTTCGTGAGTTTGATAACGTTGTGCGGGATAAAGAAAAAAAGAAAGAATTGATTTCTTTTTTTGAAAAAAATTATCGGGGATTTTTACCCCTTGAAGAAATAGTTAAAGCATTGGAAAAGAGAAGCACTAAAACTCTTTTGCCGTCTGAGTTGATTTTGGCTTTAGCTAAAAAAGAAATAGCAAAAAGAGGAAGAAAAGCCCTTTTTATTGATGGTTTCCCCCGAGATTTAGACCAGGTTTCTTATTCGCTGTTTTTTAGAGATTTGATTGATTATCGCGAAGACCCTGATATTTTTGTTATAATCGATGTGCCAGAAGCAGTAATTGACGAGAGAATAAAATACCGGGTAGTTTGTCCTCTTTGCCAAACATCGAGAAACCTGAAACTTTTTTTAACAAAGAAAGTTGAATACGATAAAAAACAGAGGAAATTTTATCTTATTTGCGATAATTCTGAATGTGGGGGAGCGAGAATGGTGGCAAAGGAAGGAGATGAATTGGGTATTGAACCGATAAGAGAAAGATTAAACAAAGACGGAAAACTAATAAAACAAACTTTTTCTTTATATGGGATTCCAAAAATTCTCTTAAGAAACTCTGTACCAACAGCTCAAGCAAAAGAGTTTGTTGATGATTATGAAATTACCCCGGAGTATGTTTATAAATGGAACGAAAAAGAAAAAAGAGTAGCAGTGGAGGAGAAGCCCTGGCAAATTCTTGACGACAACGGCATTCCTTCTTACAGCTTGATGCCGCCGCCGGTCGTGGTTTCTTTAATTAAACAAATAACCGAAGTCCTTAATTTGACATATTAACTTAAGAAATACTATAATAAAAATAGCCCTGCGGTTCTGGTCAGATTGAGGACTATACGCTTTTAAAGGGATCCTATCTTTGTATTCGCTTTGGCGAGTACTTGCGGAACCCACTTGGAATTATTTTCCGACAATCTTTCCAGATATTGCAGGGCTTTGAGATTTAATTTGAGTTTTAAATTCAAAACATCGAGATTATCCTCGATGTTTTTGTTGGTCGGGCTGCCCGGAATTGAACCGGGGCCGCCATCACCCCAAGATGGTATACTACCATTATACTACAGCCCGTGGACTACTTTCTTTTTGCCATTGCTTTTATACACTTTGTGCAGGCCAAAACTCTTTTTCTTGAAGGCAACCTGACCCATTGTAAATTGGGGTATTTTCTTTTTTTGGTGGTGGGGTTGTATTTGCCTCTTAACTTCACAAGCCGCCAAGCGAGCATTGATTTTTTTCCGCAAATTGTGCAGACTTTGGACATAGTGATTTTATCATAGCAAAACTTTCAATTTTTTTCAACTTCTGCTAAAATATAAAGACATGGAAGCTACAATTTTGTTTAAACTTTTTTTATATATAGTGGTGGTTTTTTCAGCTGTCTTCCACGAGTATTTTCACGGCTGGACAGCGAACGAGCTGGGCGATCCGACGGCAAAGTACAGCGGCCGACTTACTTTAAATCCTCTAAAGCATTTAGACCCTATTGGCACTGTTTTTTTGCCTCTTTTTCTGCTGTTTTTTATGGGCAGTTTTATTGGTTGGGCAAAGCCGGTGCCCTATAATCCTTACAATCTTCGCGACCAGAGATGGGGTTCCAGTAAAGTTGCAATTTCAGGCCCCGGAGCCAATTTTTTAATTGCTCTATTTTTTGGATTGATTCTTCGGTTTGGGGCAATGTGTGGGTTGTTAATTCCGGCAAGCTTTCTCTATATCGCTTTAACCTGGGTTGTCTATGTAAATATTATTCTTGGACTTTTTAATCTAATACCAATTCCTCCCCTTGATGGTTCAAAAATTTTAATGGATATTTTTCCTCAGACCAAAGTGATGCATTTCCTGGGGGCGTCTTTTATAGGTATTTTTTTGGCTCTTATTTTAGCCATAATGTTTTTGCCATTTATTTCTAATTTGTTATATTATTTTATTGTCAATAGTCCATTTCCCCAATTGGCGTTTTAAACTTCGGGGTTGACAGGTTTAAGATTATTTGTTAATTTTTAAAATCATGCCCACAATTCGTCAGCTTATAAAAAAGGGAAGAAAAAGAAGGCAGCCGAAAGACAAGACGCCGGCTTTAACTTTTGGTTTCAATGTTATTAAAAACAGACCAAAGGAATATTTTTCTCCATTTAAACGTGGGGTTTGTCTGAAGGTTTTTACTGTCACGCCAAAAAAACCGAATTCTGCTTTAAGAAAAGTTGCTAGGGTTCGTCTGGCTAATGGAATGGAGGTCACAGTTTACATTCCTGGGGAAGGACATAATTTACAGGAACACTCAGTGGTTTTAATTAGGGGTGGGAGAGTAAAAGACCTGCCCGGGGTTAGATATCATATAGTAAGAGGGATTTTAGATACCGGTGGGGTAGAGAAAAGGAAACAAGGCCGGAGCAAGTACGGCACAAAGAAAGAGAAAAAGTAATATGAAAAAGATAAAGAAACATCTCATAGCGCCAGACCCTGTTTATAATAATGTTACTGTTGCAAAATTTATCAATCAGGTGATGAGGCGGGGTAAAAAGACAATAGCCAGAAAGATTGTTTACGGCGCTTTTGCTCTCATAAAAGAAAAAACAAAAAAACCTCCATTGGAGATTTTTGAAATCGCCTTGAAAAATGCCTCACCCTTGTTAGAGGTAAAATCAAAGAGAATTGGCGGAGCGACTTATCAAGTACCTATGGAGGTGAAAGGAGAGAGAAAAATGACTTTGGCTATGCGATGGCTTATTTTTGGAGCTAAAGCAAAAAAAGGAAAACCAATGAAAGAAAAATTAGCTCAAGAGTTAATGGATGCTGTTAACAATACTGGTTGGGCAATTAAAAAAAGAACCGATACCCATCGCATGGCTGAAGCCAACCGTGCCTTTGCCCACTTCGCCTGGTAGAATATTGAAATTATGCCTAGAGTTTATCCAATAGAAAAAGTTAGAGATATCGGCATCATCGCCCATATTGATGCCGGGAAGACGACCGTTACTGAACGGGTGCTTTTTTATACCGGAATTTCCTATAAAATTGGTGATATTGATAAAGGAACAACAATTATGGATTGGATGGAGCAAGAGAAAGAAAGAGGGATTACAATTACGGCTGCTGCTATTACTTGTTTTTGGACACCGAGGGGTTTGGAACATAAAAAAGAAAATGAATACCGAATAAATATTATTGACACCCCCGGTCACATTGATTTTACTGCCGAGGTTCAAAGATCCCTTCGGGTTTTAGACGGAGCAGTAGTAGTTTTTGACGGAGTGGCTGGGGTGGAGTCTCAATCTGAAACCGTTTGGCACCAGGCAGATAAATTTAAGGTGCCAAGAATTTGTTTCATTAATAAACTGGATAGAATTGGTGCTTCTTTTGAAAATAGTTTTAACTCAATTTTAGAGAAGCTTTCTTCCAATGCAGTAGCCCTTCAAATCCCAATTGGTTTAGAGGTTCAGCATAAAGGAGTGATTGACTTATTAAAAATGAAGGCCTTAAAATTTGAGGGTGACTTCGGTCAGCTTGTCAAGGAAGAGGAGATTCCTAAAGATTTAATAGGGGAAGCCAAAAAGTGGCGGGAAAAGATGATTGAGAAAATTGTTGCCGAAGATGAAAAAGCAATGGAGAATTATTTAACAAACAAAGAGATTCCGACAGAGGAGCTTCGGAAAGTTTTGAGAAAAGCTGTTTTGGATTATAAACTTATTCCAGTGTTTTGCGGAGCGGCTCTAGAAAATAAAGGCATTCAACCCTTACTTGATGCTATTTGTTATTATCTTCCTAGCCCAAAAGATATGCCTCCGGTGAAAGGAATAGATTCTCAAACAGGACAGGAAATTGAAAGAAAAGCAGAGGATGATGAGAAATTTTCAGCCTTAGCTTTTAAAATAGCAGCTGACCCCTATGTTGGCACCCTTACTTATTTTAGGGTTTATTCCGGCGGTCTAAAAGCAGGTTCTTATTTGCTAAACTCAACAACCAACGAAAAAGAAAGAATCGGCAGAATTTTAAGAATGCATGCTGCGGAAAGAGAAGAAACAAAAGAGGTTTTTACCGGAGATATTGCTGCCACAGTTGGTCTTAAAAATACAAAAACAGGTCATACCTTGTGTGAAGAATCCAGCCCAATTATTTTAGAACAAATCATCTTTCCAGAGCCGGTTATTTCTATCCGGATTGAACCAAAAACCAAGCAAGACCAGGAAAAAATGGGCTTGTCTTTGAAAAAATTAGCCGAAGAAGACCCGACTTTTAAGGTGAAAGGCGACTTGGAAACCGGAGAGACGATTATTTCCGGGATGGGCGAACTGCACCTGGAAATTATTGTAGACAGGATGAAACGGGAGTTTAAAGTTGATGGCTTGGTAGGAAAACCTCAGGTTGCTTATAAAGAGACAATAAAAACCGAATCCGAGGCCGAAGGAAAATATATTAGGCAGTCAGGAGGCCGAGGTCAGTACGGACATGTTTGGTTAAGAGTTAAACCCAAACAAAGAGGAGAAGGGTTTGAGTTTGTTGATGAAATTAAAGGAGGCGCCATTCCCAAGGAATTTATTCCAGCCATCCAAAAGGGAATTAAAGAAGCAATGGATAAAGGTGTGTTAGCTGGTTATCCAGTGGTAGATCTTCAGGCAACTTTATACGACGGTTCTTTTCATGAAGTTGATTCTTCAGAAAACGCTTTTAAAATTGCCGGTTCTGTTGCTTTTCAGGAAGCAGTCAAGAGAGCGAAACCAGTGTTATTGGAACCAATAATGAGGTTAGAGGTTATTGTTCCTTCAGATTTTTTTGGAGATACAATAGGGGACTTATCTGCCAGAAGAGGAAAGATTGAAGAAACCAAGGATCGTTTAAATTTAAAAGTTATTGAGGCAAAAGTTCCTTTAGCCAAAATGTTTGGTTATGTTACTGCTTTAAGGTCCTTGACTGAAGGCAGGGGAACATTTACTATGGAATTTGATCATTATGAAGAGGTGCCTTCAAATATTGTCCAAGAGATTATTGAAGGGAGAAGAAAATAACCCCCTATTGACCCCGTTAGAAATTTTTGCTTTAATACTATTATACTAAAACAGAGTAATGTAAAATTTCTAAACGGGGTTGACTTTTATTTGATATTTAATAAGATAGATAATATAAATTAACATACTAACATTTTAACAGCTTAACAATTTAACAAAAAAACTTAACATGTTGAATTGTTTAATTGTTAATTTGTTTAATTGAATTATGGCGGAAAAAGAAAAATTTCAGAGGGGTAAACCCCACGTTAACGTTGGTACCATAGGTCACGTTGACCATGGGAAAACTACTTTGACTGCAGCAATACTGCATGTTTTAAAGCTGAAAGGTCTTTGGGCTCAGGAGAAGAGCGTTGACCAAATTGATGCTGCTCCAGAAGAAAAAGCCAGAGGGCTTACTATTTCTGTTTCTCATCTTGAATACGAAACAGAAAATAGACACTATGCTCACATTGATTGTCCTGGTCACGCTGACTATATAAAAAATATGATTACCGGCGCTGCTCAGATGGATGGGGCAATTTTGGTGGTTTCTGCTCCGGACGGGCCTATGCCTCAAACCAGAGAGCATATTTTGCTTGCTCGTCAGGTCGGTATTCCTTCAATAGTTGTGTTTCTGAATAAAATAGACCAGGTTGACGATCCTGAAATTGTTGATTTGGTAGAGTCAGAGGTTAGGGAGCTTTTAAAGAAATACGAGTTTCCTGGCGACGAAATCCCAATTATAAAAGGCTCTGCCTTAAAGGCCTTGGATGCAAAGTCCGCCGACGAAGAAATAGCGAAGCCAATTTTAGAACTGGTTGGTGTTTTGGATAAATATATCCCAGAACCAGTCAGAGACATTGAAAAACCATTTCTAATGGCTATTGAAGACGTCTTTTCTATAGAAGGTCGCGGTACGGTTGCTACCGGGAGAATTGAGAGAGGGGTCATTAAACCCAACGAAGAGATAGAATTAATCGGCTTGAAAGAGACCGTTAAAACAACAGCTGTAAGCATTGAAATGTTTAATAAAATTCTTGATGATGGTAGGGCTGGAGATAATGTGGGAGTTTTGCTCAGAGGGCTTAAAAAAGAAGACGTTGAGAGGGGTCAGGTCTTGGTAAAACCAAAAAGCGTAACGCCTCATACTGAATTTGAGGCTGAAATTTATATCCTGACCAAAGAAGAAGGTGGTCGTCACACTCCTTTCTTTAAAGGATATAAACCCCAGTTTTATATTAGAACCACTGATGTAACAGGAGAAGTAACTTTTCCGGAAGGAACAGAGATGGTAATGCCAGGCGATACGGTTAATTTGTCAGTCAGATTAATTGCGCCGGTGGCTCTTGAAGAGAAACAAAGATTTGCAATTAGAGAAGGCGGGAAAACAGTTGGTGCCGGAGTCGTCATAAAAATTATTAAATAGAATCCGTACTAAAGGAAAAAATGCCGATAAAGACCAAAAAGAAAGAAACTGTAGAAGAGACGAAATCAAGGCTTAGAATAAAGCTTAAGGCTTATGATTATAAAGTGATTGATAATAGCGCCAAGCAGATTGTTGATGCGGCCTTGAGATACGGAGCTGATATTTCTGGCCCTGTTCCTTTGCCGACAGAAATTCATAAGTATACGGTGAATCGTTCTACTTTTGTTCACAAAGATGCCAGAGAACAATTTGAAATGAGAGTTCATAAGCGTCTGATTGACATTTTAAATCCTAATTCTAGTATAATTGATGCTCTTATGAATTTAACTTTGCCGGCCGGGGTTGATATAGAAATTAAAATGTAATCTTTTCTAGAATAGCCACGAATGAAAACCGGGCTATGCCCGGTTTTAAATTAATTATGAAGTTTATTCTTGGTAAAAAAATAGAAATGAGCCAAATGTTTGATGAAGAGGGGAATGTTATTCCTGTGACTTTAATTGAAGCTGGTCCTTGTTACATTACTCAAATAAAAACAAAAGAAAAAGATAAATACGAGGCAATTCAGATTGGGCTTGAGAATTTAAAAGAGAAAAAAATTAAAAAACCGCAGAAAGACAGGCCATATAGACATCTTAAAGAATTCAAAATGCAAAAATCAAAATTCAAAATTGGAGATAAAATTGACGTGTCTATTTTTAAAGAAGGGGATAAAGTGAAAATTTCTGGTATTTCCAAAGGAAAGGGGTTTGCCGGAGCAGTAAAAAGATGGCATTTTAGAGGTCGGTCCCCGTCTCATGGCACAAAACATGAAGAAAGAACAATAGGATCAACAGGTAGGAGATTTCCTCAAAGAGTTATTAAAGGCAGAAAAATGCCGGGCAGAATGGGGACAGAAAGAGTGACAATTAAAAATTTAAAAATCGTCCAAGTTGACTCTGAAAATAATTTATTAGCTTTAAAAGGAGCGGTGCCAGGAAGGAGAGGAACGTTAGTAGAAATTAGAGGATAAAAACTATGTTCATCAAGGTTTTGAATCAAAAAGGGAAAGAGGTTGGAGAAACAGAGTTACCGAAAGAGATTTTTGAGGTTCCAATGAACCCGGATTTGGTTCATCAAGTGGTTTTGGTTCAGGCGGCTAATCGAAGAAGAAAAATTGCCAAAACAAAAGATAGAAGCGAGGTGCGCGGTGGGGGCAAGAAACCCTGGCGGCAAAAAGGGACGGGCAGAGCAAGACATGGTTCAATTCGTTCGCCGATCTGGCGTGGGGGCGGTGTAACCTTTGGACCAACAGGAAGAGAAGTTTTCAAAAAGAGAATTCCTAAAAAAATGAGAAGAAAAGCGCTTTTTATGGTATTATCCGCCAAAGCGAAAGAAAATTTGATTTTTGTTTTAGATAATTTAAAAATTGAAAAGCCGAAAACAAAGATAATGGTAGAAATTTTAGAACAATTATTTTTAAAAAAAAGTTCGGGCCTTCTCGTTTTGCCAAAAATAGATGAAAATATAATTAAATCGGTCAGAAATATTCCAAAAATAGACCCTATTCAGGCAAAAGATTTAAATGTGTTGGATTTGCTGAATTATAAATATATTGTAATGCCAAAAGAAGCAATAGAAGTAATTAAAGAGACGTTTTTATGAAATTATTGGATATTTTTAAAAAAAAGCCCTCCTCCGCTAAAGCTACGGAGGGTAAAAAAGAAGAAATTAAGCCGGAGATTAAAAAACCCAAGAAAAAAGCCGCGGGAGAGGCGTATGAAGTATTGGTTTCTCCTCATATTACAGAAAAGGCAACTGAACTTGAGAAAGAGAATAAGTATGTATTTAAAGTTTTTCAAAAAACAAATAAAATTGAAATTAAGAAAGCCATTGAGGGTTTATATGGCGTAGATGTAGTTAATGTTAAAATTATAAATGTGCCGAGATACCGAAAAAGGTTAGGTAGACAAGAGGGTTGGGAAAAAGGATATAAGAAGGCGATTGTGAAAATAAAGAAAGGGCAGGAAATTGAAATAATGCCGCGTTAATTTTATGAAATATTCATTAACTAAAAAGAAACCTGAGAAAAAACTACTGATAACCTTAAAACGAAGAGCAGGGAGAGGCAATTTAGGCAGGATAACTGTGCGACATAAAGGAGGAGGAGTAAAAAAGCAATATCGGCTAATTGATTTTGGAGAGGAAAAAATTAATATTCCTGCCAAAGTTGTCGCCTTGGAATACGATCCTTACCGAACAGCTTTCATCGCTTTTTTAGAATACGAAGACGGCGATAAGCGATACCAACTAGCCCCGAACAATATTAAGGTGGGGGATAAGGTAATTTGCGCAGAAAAAGCTGAGATTAAACTTGGAAACAGAATGAAATTAAAAAATATTCCAGTAGGCGTTATGGTTTATAATATTGAATTAGTGCCTGGGAAAGGAGGAAAATTGGTCCGATCTGCCGGTACAGCTACCAAAGTTTTGGCCCAGGAAGGAAAATATACTCATTTAGAAATGCCATCGAAAGAAATTAGAATGGTGCCTCAGGATTGTTATGCAACAGTTGGGGCAGTATCTCATCCAGAATGGCGTTATGAAATTATAGGAAAAGCTGGACGGTCCCGCTTAAAAGGAATAAGGCCAACTGTCCGTGGCTCGGCAATGAATCCTTGTGACCATCCTCACGGTGGAGGCGAAGGAAAGACGCCTATTGGTTTAAAATATCCAAAGACACCCTGGGGTAAACATGCCTTAGGGGTTAAAACCCGTAAAAAAAGATGGACGGATAAATATATTATTCAAAGAAGAAAGAAGAAAAATTAATTATGACTAGATCACTAAAAAAAGGTCCATATATAGACGAGAAGTTATTAAAAAAAGTAAAGGGTCTAAAACCAGACGATAATACAATAATTAAAACCTGGTCAAGGGCTTGTACTATAAACCCTGAAATGGTCGGTTTTACTTTTGGAGTTCACAATGGCAAAGAGTATATTCCAGTTAAAGTGACAGAGGATATGGTTGGCCATAAATTAGGAGAATTTTCTTCGACTACAAGGTTTTCCAGGCACGGTGGTAAGATACAAAGAGAGCAGGAACAAAAAGTAGTGGCAAAAGAAGCCGAGAAATTAAAAGAGTAATAAGTTTATGCCAGTGCTCGCTAAACTAAAATATTTACGAATAGCTCCCAGAAAAGTCAGATTAGTCGCAGATTTAATAAGAAAGAAAAAAGTTGAAGAGGCCAAAACAATTTTAAATTTTACTACCAAAAAGGCAGCTAAACCTTTACTTAAACTTTTAAATACAGCCGTAGCAGATGCCAAACATAATTTTCAATTAGACCCTTTTAATTTGTATATTTCAAAAATTACAGTTGATGAGGGTCAGAAATATAAAAGATGGATGCCTCGAGCGAGAGGGGTCGCTACGGAGATTCAGAAAAAAACTTCTCAGGTGGTCATAGTTTTAGAAGAAACTATTCCCAGCCAGAAAGTTAAAAAAGCAAAGAAAATCAAGAAAAAGACAGAAGAAGAAAAGAGAGAACCCAGAAGACCTCAGAAAGAAAAACTTCACCCACCTAAATTTCCTAAAGAAATTTTGGCGGGCAAGCCAAAAAAGAGATGGGGAATAAAAAGATTTTTTAGGCGGAAAGCCTTTTAGTTATGACACATAAAGTTCACCCAAAAGCATATAGGTTGAGAGAGGCAACTGATTGGGATTCGCGGTGGTTTTATAAAAAACCTGTCCAAGCCCTGGAAGAAGATTTTAGAATTAGGGAATTTTTAAGAAAAAAAATAGGGGAAATCGGAATAGATAGAATTGAAATTGAAAGATTTTCTAATAAATTAAATATTATAATCTCTACGGCCAGGCCAGGACTTATTATTGGAAGAGGAGGGGAAGGAGTTGAAAATTTAAGGAAAGAATTAGAAAGCAAAATTGGCGAGAAGAAAATAAAAAAAGAGAAAGGGGGAGAAGTAAGAATTGAAATTAGAGAGATTAAAGACCCATGGACTTCAGCTGCTTTGTCAGCCCAATGGGTTGCTCAGCAGATAGAAAAGAGAGTTCCTTACAGAAGGGTTTTAAAAAGAGCTTTAAGCAGGTTTGGAGAACATAAAGAGATTCAGGGAGCAAGAATAGAGATTTCAGGACGTTTAAACGGATCTGAAATTGCCAGGAGAGATTGGCTGGGGACAGGTTGTCTTCCTCGTCAGACCATCAGGGCCGATATTGATTATGCAAAAGCAGAGGCCTTTTGTACTTATGGAGCAATAGGAATAAAAGTCTGGCTCTATAAAGGCGAAAAATTTGAATAATTTATGGCGATACTAATGCCAAAAAAGGTAAAACACAGAAAATGGCACAAAGGAAGGTCAAAAGGCATTGAGAGACGCTCAATTGATCTTGTTTTTGGGAGTTATGGTTTGAAGTCTTTAGGAACGATATGGATCACTAGCCGGCAAATTGAAGCTGCTAGAAGAACGATTATTAGGTACTTTAAAAAAGGGGGGAAACTTTGGATTAGAATTTTTCCAGATAAACCCATTACCAGAAAAGGCACTGAAGTTCCAATGGGTGGAGGGAAGGGTTCTGTTGACCATTATGTTTATCCAATAAAACCAGGCAGGATTATTTTTGAACTAGAGGGAATACCAGAAGAACAGGCTAAAGAAGCGTTTAGAAAAGCAGGCGACAAACTACCTGTGAAGACAAAATTTATTAAAAGATAATATGAAAACTAAAGAGCTTAAACAAAAATCTAAAGACGAACTTCAAAAATTGCTTCAGAACTTGCGAGAAAAACTGAGACAGCTTCGGTTTAATTTGGCTTCAGGAAAAGTAAAAAATATTAGAGAAATTAGACAAATTAAAAAAGATATAGCTCGTATTCTCACAATGCTATGCCAAAAAAACAATTAACAGGTACAATAGTATCAAATAAAATGCAAAAGACACTAGTGGTTGAGGTGGAAAAAATAAAACAGCATCCCAGATATAAAAAAAGATATAAGGTCCACAAAAAATATAAAGCTCACTGTGATGAAGGAGAGTTTAATATGGGAGATAAAGTGATTATTGAAGAAAGTAGACCGATCAGCAAAGATAAGAGATGGAGAGTGATAAAAAAAATATGATTCAACCAAGAACAATGTTAAAAGTGGCGGACAACTCAGGAGCAAAAGTAATCCAATGTATCCGGGTTTTAGGCGGTACTCGCCGGAGATATGCTCAAATTGGTGATGTTATCGTCGGGACGGTTAAAGAAGCTGAGCCGCGGAGACCAGTCAAGAAACACGATATAGTAAAAGCCGTAATCGTAAGACAGAAAAAATCCTATCGCCGAAAAGATGGTTCCTATATTAAGTTTGACGATAATGCTGTAGTAGTTTTAGACATTGGCAAAAATCCAAAAGGCGGAAGAATTTTTGGTCCGATAGCTCATGAGTTAAAAGAAAAAGATTTTGAAAAAATAGTTAACTTAGCTACAGATATAGTATAGAAATACTTTAAATTATGAAAATTAAAAAAGGCGATATAGTTTTAATAATTTCGGGAAAAGACAAGAGTAGAAGAGGTAAGGTTATAAAGGTTCTTCCGAAGGAAAGAAGGATTGTGGTTGAGGGGATTAATTTGAGAAAGAAACACATAAAACCAAAAAGGTCTGGCGAGAAGGGACAGATTATTGAAGTGCCAGTCTCGTTGGATATTTCAAATGCAAAGTTCATCTGCCAGAAATGCAAGAAAGCAACCCGACTGGGATACAAAATAGAGGGGAAGAAAAAATATAGGATATGCAAAAAGTGTAAACAAGAGATATGATTAAGTTAAAAGAGAAATATAAAAAAGAAGCGGTAGCTGCGATGATGGAGAAGTTTGGTTATAAGAACGCTATGGCTGTTCCGAAACTCGCCAAAGTAACAGTGAATACGGGGATCGGCAGGTTGATTGTTGGTAAAACATCAGAAGAACAAAAAAGGATTTACCAGAGTATTTTAGATGATTTGGCTTTAATCTGCGGCCAGAGACCGGTTTTCACTAAGTCAAAAAAATCAATTGCGGGATTTAAAACAAGAGAAGGGATGTTAATTGGGGCGAAAATTACATTACGAGGTAAAAAAATGTATGATTTTTTAGAAAGAGTGATTTATATTACTCTTCCTCGGATTCGAGATTTTCGAGGAATTGACTTGAAATGTTTTGATAAAGACGGCAACCTTACCATTCCAGTTAAAGAACATCTTGTTTTTCCTGAGATTTCGCCTGAAAGAGTTAAGATTATTTTCGGGCTTGAAATAACCATCGTTACCACCGCTAAGAACCGTGAAAAAAGCATAGAATTGTTAAGATTACTTGGATTTCCAATAAAATCATCTTAACATCTAAACATACAAACATTTAAACATTATGTTTAAACGTTAAAATGCTTAAATGTTTAAATGAAGTAATGGCTACCAAAGCGCAAGTTGCAAAGTCAAAAAAGAAACCAAAATATAGTACGAGAACAATTCGACGTTGTTTTAGATGTGGTCGGAGAAGAGGACATATGAGAGAATTCGGTCTTTGCAGAATATGTTTTAGGGAGATGGCAAATAAAGGAGAAATTCCAGGAATAAAGAAAAGTAGCTGGTAATAAAAAATCAAAAATTAAAAATCAAAATGCAAAATGACATATCAAAATTTAAAAATAAAAAATAATTTTAATATTTGATATTTAATTTTTAATATTTTTATGACTGATCCAATCACCGATATGCTCAATAGAATAAGAAACGCTCAAGCCGTTTTCCATCCAACGGTTGTTTTCCCCTTTTCTAAATTTAAATACGAAATTGTTAAAATTTTAGAAAAAGAAGGTTTTGTCGGAGAAGTAGAGAAGAAAAAAAGAAAAGAAGAGAAAATTATTAAAATTAATTTAAAATATTCTGAAAAAAAACCAGTGATTTCTGGTTTAAAAAGAATTTCTAAACCTGGTCAGCGGATTTATACTCCAGCCAAAGCTCTAAAATCTGTCCGTCAAGGCTATGGGATAAATATAATTTCTACTTCAAAGGGACTAATGACGAATAAAGAGGCAATGAAGAAGGGTTTGGGAGGAGAGATGATTTGCGAAATATGGTAAATGTTAAAATAAATTATGTCTAGAATAGGCAAAAAACCAATTTTAATACCGGAAAACGTGGAAGTAAAAATTGATGGGAGTAGAGTTATTATAAAAGGTCCGAGAGGCGAACTCCAAAAAGAGGTTCGGCCCGAAATTAGAATTGAAAAGAAAGACAGAGAAATTATTATTGAGCCGAAGAAAGAAACCAAAAGAACCGCAGCTTTTTGGGGGTTGACCAGGACACTTGTTTTTAATATGGTAAAAGGCGTCACAGATGGTTACGAAAAGAAATTACAAATAGAAGGTCTCGGCTATAAAGCTAATTTAGAGAGCGAGGATTTAGTTTTGCAGGTTGGTTATTCTCATCCAATCAAGCTCAAAAAACCTGAAGGTATAAATTTTTCTGTAGAGAAAAATATTATTACAGTTTCAGGAAACGATAAAGAGCTCGTTGGTCAAGTGACAGCTAAAATAAGAAAGATTCGGCCCCCAGAGCCCTATAAAGGCAAAGGTATAAGATATGTTGGCGAAGAGGTCCGTCGAAAAGTTGGCAAGAAAGTCGTAAGCACAGAGGGTAAAACCTAAAAACATGCTAAAAAAACAAGAAAAGAGATATAGGCGGCATAAAAGGGTAAGGGCGAAGATTTTCGGTACCGGAAAGATTCCTCGGTTTTGTGTTTTTAGATCCTCTAATCATATTTATGCTCAATTAATTAATGACGAAAAAGGAAAAACCTTAGTTGCAGCTTGCGATTTAGAAATAAAAAAGAGAAAAAATAAAAAGACGACCCTAGCTGCCGAAGTCGGGGAACTAATTGCTAAAAAAGCAATCGCCAAAAAAATAAATAAAGTAGTCTTTGATAGAGGAGGATATAAATATCACGGCAGGGTGAAAGCACTGGCAGAAGGAGCAAGAGAAGGAGGACTAAAGTTTTAGTTATGCTCAGCAAAAATAAACAATTTAGAAGAAAGGGGTTTGATAAAAAAGATGAATTTGAGTCAAAGCTTTTGGATTTGGCTAGAGTGACAAGAGTGACAGCCGGCGGTCGTCGTCTTCGATTTAGAGCACTGGTGGTAGTTGGAGACAGACGAGGCCAAGTTGGGTTTGGTTTAGCCAAGGGCCGAGATGTCGCTCAGTCCATAGAAAAGGCAACTAAGGTAGCTAAGAAAAATTTAATAAAAGTTCCAATTAAAAATGAGACTATTCCTCATCTTGTAGAGGCAAAATTTGGAGCAGCCATAATAATGTTAAAACCTCAAAGAGAAGGAAGAGGATTAGTTGCTGGCGGGGTAGTTCGAGTTATTTGTACTTTGGCCGGCATTAAGAATATTTCTTCAAAAGTGCTAGGCCGGACAAGTAATAAAATCAACAATACCAAAGCCACAATTTCAGCTTTGAAAAAGCTGAAATCATCTTAACATCTTAACATACCAACATTTTAACATTAAGAAATTTAATTTTTATTAATATGTTAAAATGTTTAAATGTTAAAATGATGTATGCAATTACACCAATTAAGTCCTAAACATAAATTAAAGAAGAAAAAACGGATTGGTCGAGGAGGCAAGAAAGGTACTTATTCTGGCAAAGGGATAAAAGGTCAGAAGGCCCGAGCTGGTAGGAAGTTTGCCCCGGTTATCAGAGAATTAATAAAAAGATATCCAAAATTAAGAGGATATAGGGTTCAGAATCAGCGAAAAGAAGTCGCAGTTATTAATATCGGGGATTTGGATAAAAACTTTAAAAATTCAGAGATTGTTAATCCTAAGACCTTGCTTGAAAAGAAAATAATTTGTAAAATAAGAGGGGAAATACCCAAAGTTAAGATTTTAGGAAAAGGAGAGATAAAAAAAGCTTTGATTGTTGAAGGTTGTGATGTTTCGAAGGCTGCGAAAAGGGCTATTGAGAAGTCAGGAGGTGTGATAAATTTAAAAATCAAAAATCAAAATGCAAAATGACAATTTAAAACGCAAAATGATTAAATAATTTTGAATTTTGAACTTTCATTTTGAGATTTGCATTTTACATTTTGAATTTGAGCGAAGCGAATATGTGGTATCAAGAACTTATTCAAATATTTAAAATAGGCGGTTTACGAAAAAAGATTTTATTTGTCTTGCTGGTTTTTGCTATTTTTCGACTAATGGCAAATATTCCAATGCCGGGGATAAACGCTGAAAATCTGGAGCAGTTCTTTGCCAGATTTAAAATGATGGGTCTTTTAAGTATTTTGACCGGCGGCGCCTTAAGCAGATTTTCTATCATTATGTTGGGATTGGGCCCTTATATTACCGCCGTAATTATTTTACAGCTTTTAACAATGATATTTCCTCAGCTGGAGAAGATGTATAAAGAAGAAGGAGAAGCTGGCAGAAGAAAATTTGAGCAGTATGGAAGAATTCTTACTATACCTTTGGCAGTTCTTCAATCTTATGCTATGCTCAGCTGGTTTCAAAGACCGCCCAATCCAGTAATTTTCCCTCCTTTTAATTTTCTCCAAACCATAACCGCAATTTCTACTATTACAGCTGGTACTGTTTTTTTGATGTGGCTGGGAGAATTAATTTCAGAAAAGGGAATTGGCAACGGTGTCTCCCTTTTAATTTTTGCTGGCATTATCGCCAGTTTTCCAATGAGCGTTTTCCAGGCCTATCAGGATGTGAGCGTGGATCCAGCCAAAATTCCAAACTATCTGCTTTTCTTTGCAATGGCTTTGGTTATTATTACCGGCGTGGTTTTAATTACAGAGGGCAGACGGAATATTCCGGTTTCCTACGCCAAAAGAGTTAGAGGAAATAAGATGTATGGTGGCGTTTCAACTTATTTGCCAATGAATATTAACCCGGCCGGGGTTATTCCTATAATTTTCGCAATGTCTATTTTGCTTTTTCCGGAAATGATCGTTAATTTTTTGGGCGAAGCCGGAGGAATTATGGGTAATATTGCTCAAAATATAGCTGTTTTTTTGGCAAATCCTTGGGTTAAAGGAATTTTGTATTTTACCTTGGTTGTACTTTTCACTTATTTTTATACTGCAGTTACTTTTGACCCAAAAGCAATTTCTCAAAATCTTCAGAAAATGGGTGGGTTTGTGCCGGGAATTAGGCCAGGGGAATCAACTGCTAAATTTATTCATTATATTTTAAACAGGGTTTTGTTAATTGGAGCTTTGTTTTTGGCTTTAATTGCCGTGATGCCGTCTATTGTAGGAGGGCTTACTGGCGTGGCGAATGTTTTTAACTTTCTAATAGGAGGAACTTCGCTTTTAATCGTGGTCTCGGTTGTTTTGGAAACAATGCGTCAAGTTAACGCCCAACTCCAAATGCGCGAATATGAAACATTCTAAACCATTAAATTTCACTTTAATAGGGAGATCTGGTTCGGGCAAGGGAACCCAAGCCAAACTTTTAATAGAACGCTTTGGCAATCTGTTTTATGTTTATACTGGCGACTTATTTAGGGATTTAGCCAAAGCAAATACAGATACCGGGAAGCGAATTAAAAAAATTATAAAAGAGGGAGGGTTGCCATTTGATGAGTTAGCTACCACTTTGTGGATGTATAAAATCGCTTATAATGTCAAAGAAAACCAAGGAATACTTTTTGATGGTTCGCCCCGCCGGTTAGACGAAGCGAAAGTCATCGATGAATTTATGGAGTTTTTAGAGCGGAAAGAAAATACTTATAATATATTGCTTGATATATCAAGAGAAGAGGCATTCAATCGTTTAATAAAAAGGAGGATTTGTAAGAAATGTGAAAGATTAATCCCTTGGGTTGGAGAATTTAAGAAGTTGAAGGTGTGTGATAAATGCGGGGGCGAGTTAATTACTCGACCGGATGACTCTTCTAAAGCAATAAATAACCGATTAGATTTTTATGACAAAAGGGTAACAGAAGTAGTTGATTATTATAAAAAACAAAACCGACTTATTGAGATAAACGGCGAGCAATCAATTGAAGACGTCTTCCAAGACATACTAAAAGCAATTAGATGATTTCAATAAAAACGGAAAAAGAGATTGAGATAATGAAAGAAGGGGGCAGGATTTTGGCGGAAATTATGAAAGAGGTCGCAGAGAAGGTAGAGCCGGGAATTACCACCAAATATTTAGATAAGGTCGCTGAAGACCTTGTTTTTAAGTTTGGGGCAAAACCTTCATTTAAGGGCTATCAAGGGTTTCCAGCCGTTCTCTGCGTTTCTATAAACGAAGAGTTGGTTCATTGTTTGCCTTCTGGCAGAAAATTAAAAAAAGGGGATATTGTTTCTTTGGATTTAGGGATTTTGTATAAGGGTTTTCATACTGATATGGCGGTGACGGTGCCGGTCGGGGAAGTTTCACCAGAAGCTCAAAGATTAATCAGGGTTACTAAAAAAGCTTTAAAAAGAGGAATAAAAAAAGTTAGTCCTGGCAATACTTTTGGTGATATTGGCAATACTATTCAAAAATATGTAGAGAGCCAAGGATATAATGTGGTTCGGGAACTATGCGGTCACGGAATTGGCAGAGAAATTCACGAAGACCCTCAAATCCTAAATTACGGGAAAAGAAGAACCGGGCCGGAAATAAAAGAAGGAATGGTTTTTTGTCTTGAACCAATGGTCGCAATAGGCGATTGGCAGATAAAAAAGGCCAAGGACGGTTACGGTCTTCAAACAAGAGACGGCTCTTTATGCGCCCATTTTGAACATACAATAGCTATCACTAAAAATGGGCATGAGGTATTGACAAAATTGAAATAATATGCTATCATACAAGCAGTAAGAGTTTGCGTTTGTACACGAAAAAGTAAATATAGAAAGTTTAATTTTTTTTGAAAGGAGAAATTTATGGATACGTTGGTCGCAATAGGAATTTTGGTAGGCGGCTGTTTAATCATCTGGGGAATTGGAAAAATCATCGAGAAGATAACAGGTTTCCCCGTTTGGGGCTCTGATGATAGTCCAGGAGGACTCCCACATCCTTAGGCGACATTCAGCGCAGTCAATTATAGCTCAAGTTAACCCTTGAGCTTTTTTATTTTATTTTTGGGGATTTTGTGGTAGAATAAACTAATATGACATTGCCTAAGTTTTTGGAGTCATTTTTGCCATCTTATGATATTTCCAAGATGGATTTATATAATCCTTATGATAAAAAATTAATCATAGAGGCGGTTTTGAATCAGGGAACAACCAAAGAGATAAAATGGCTTTTCAAAACCTATAGTAAAAGAGAAATCAAAAATGTTTTAAGAAATCCCAGCCGTGGTTGTTGGGATGCTCGGGTTCTTAATTTCTGGACCAAAATTTTCGGGATTAAAATACACCCTATTATTTATGAAATGGCTATTTTGAATCTTAACCCTCAACCAGAAAAATGGGAAAGATGGTTTAATTTTTTGAAAAAAAGGGCATCAAAAGAAACCTTGAGAAGGTGGCAAAAATTAGGTCTTCTAAAGACCACTAGATAATTATCATGGAAGATTTTATTCTTAATTGGAATCAAAAGAAAATTTTAAGAAACCTCTCTTTTCTAAAAAAATATGGCTTTTATCTTGCTGGCGGTACAGCTCTTGCCCTGCAATTTGGTCATCGAACTTCAAAGGATTTAGATTTCTACACAAAAAAAAATTTCAACCCCGTAAAAATAGTGAAAGAATTCCGGAAAGTTTTTAAGAAAGATTTAAAGGGGCCAAGAAGCGCTGAAGATACTTTATGGTTGAAAATTAAAGATACTGATCTTTCCTTTTTCAGGTATCCTTATTTGTTAATTCGGCCATTGGTTTCTTATGAGACAGTTAAATTAACAAGCGCAGAAGATATTATAGCTATGAAAATAGAAGCAATAATTACCAGAGGAAAAAAAAGAGATTTTGTTGATATGTACTTCGCTATGAGAAGATACGGAATAAAGAAAGTGCTGGGTTTTTTTAAGGAAAAATACCCTGAGGTTTTTAACGAGTATAACTGTGTTACTGCCTTAACTTATTTTGAGGATGCTGAAAAGAAAGAGCAGGGGAGAAAGAGAGTTTATATTTATTCTGGAGTTACTTGGCCGGCGATAAAAAAATATATTACAGAAGAAGTTAAAAAATATCAGCTTAGTTTAATTAAAAAATGATAAAAAAATCAAAAAAAATTCACCCTGTAAAATTTCCTTCGGAGTTGAGAATGGATATGGTTGGTGGGGATTGGGTGGTTGTAGCCACAGGCAGAGCAAGGAGGCCGGAGACATTTAAACAAGAAAAGAGAGTGGTAGAGAAAATTTCTAAAAAAGATTGTCCTTTTTGTAATTTATCTAAACAGGAAAAACCAACTCTTATTTTCAATAAAGGCAGAAAAATGGCCAATGGTCCTTGGACTACAGTTGTAGTGCCGAACAAATATCCTGCTTTTCTTCCTTATCCTGAATTAAACGAAAGAACGGAAGGAAAATTGCATAAGAAAATGAATGCTGTTGGTTTTCACGAAGTAGTGATAACTTTTGACCACCAAAGGCAGCTCGCCCAATTTTCAATAGAAGAAATCAAAGAAGTTTTTGATGTTTACCAGCAAAGATATTTGGATTTGATGGACAAGAAATTTGTCAATCACATTTCTATTTTTCATAACCATGGCCGGGAAGCCGGTTCCTCAATTAGCCATCCCCATTCTCAAATTATTACCACACCTTTAATTGATATTGACCTTCAAGCGGCTTTAGATAGGTCTAAAAATTATTATGAAAAAGTAGGAGAGTGTATTTACTGCCGTTTGAACAAATGGGAGAAAAAGATAAAAAAAAGGATTGTTTTTGAAAACAATGGTTTTTTGGTTGTTTGTCCTTTTGCTTCCAAAACAGCTTTTGAAGTTATAATTTCTCCTAAAAAACATCTTACTTATTTTGAAAAAATAAAAGAAGAAGAAAAATGGAATTTAGCCGAAGCATTCCAAAAGGCCTTAAGTAAACTTTATAAAGGCCTTAATAATCCTAACTATAATTTTTATTTACACACCGCACCATGCGTTGCAGAAGATAATAGTTATTACCATTGGCATTGGACAATTTTGCCGAAGACAGCCATTCCGGCTGGTTTTGAAATCGGGACCAGAATGGAAATTTCCACTATTGAGCCGGAAAAAGCAGCCGAATATTTAAGAAAGCAGTCCCGTTAGAAATTCCTTACTAATTAAGGTTTCTAATGGGGGGACAAACTTTTTAGTAAAATCTTATGAAAATTTCTAACGGGGTGAAACCATTAATTGTAGCAAACTGGAAGTGTAATCCAGCAAAAGAAAAAGAGGCTAAACGGCTTTTTAATTCAGTGAAGAAAACAAAAGCAGTTATCTGCCCGCCTTTGATTTATTTAAAGAGCTTAGCTCCTTATGTCGGGCTTGGAGCCCAGAATTGTTTTTGGGAGAAAAAAGGCGCCTTCACCGGCGAAGTTTCTCCGGCAATGCTTAAAAACATAGGATGCCAATATGTGATTGTTGGGCATTCTGAGAGACGAAGATATTTCAACGAGACAGATGAAGTGGTGAATAAGAAATTAAAGTCAGTGATTGAGGCCAGAATGATACCAATTCTCTGTATTGGAGAGACCCAAAAACAAAGAGATAGGGGAGAGACCGAAAATATTTTGAAAAAACAAATTGAAGATGCCCTAAATGACATTTCAAAATTCAAAATTCAAAATTCAAAATTGTGCATTGCTTACGAACCAATTTGGGCAATTGGCACCGGTAAGCCCTGCGACCCAGAAGAAGCCCAAAAGATGGGTTTGTTGATTAGAAAGATTATTTCAAAAATTTATAATAGGACTGTTGCCCAGAAAACGCCAATACTCTATGGCGGGAGCGTGAATAGCAAAAATGGAGCAAGCTATATTAAAGAAGCGGGCTTACAAGGACTTTTGGTTGGAGGAGCCTCTTTAGAGGCAAAGGAATTTGTTGACCTCGTTAGAAAAATCTGTTAAGATATTCCATAATGAGAAAAACTTTCCAAGGATATTTCTATAATCCGACCAGAGGGAATTTATTAGCTAACGAGGTGCTCGATGAGATGCTCAATTATATTCAAGAGAAACCAGAGAAGTTTTATGACATTATTGTAGGTTGTGATTCTTCCTCGGGCGAAAACCCCTACTTTCCTGTTGTGGTGGCGATTTTAAGAGTGGGAGAAGGAGGAAGATTTTTTCTTAAAAAAATAAAATATCCTCGGCCTCAAAACAGAAAATTTATCCATTGGAGAAATAGGATTTTACAAGAAGTTTTGCTGTCTTGTGATTTAGCTTTGTTTTTAAGAGAAGATTTTCAAAAGAAAATTCAAGAGATAGATAATGGAAAACTTCATTACCAGTTTCGCTATATTCACGCTGATATCGGCGAAAACGGTCAGACAAAAGATATGGTAAAAGAATTAACTGGTCTTATATTGGGGAATGGCTTTGAGCCGAAAATTAAACCAGAATCTTTTGTCGCCTCAGTGGTTGCCGACCGCTATTCTTAAAAATGACTTCAAAGGAATTGAGGAAAAAATTCTTGGATTTTTTCAAAAAAAAAGGACACGCCATAATTCCCGGCGCTTCTTTGATTCCTGAGCACGATCCAACCGTGCTTTTTACCACGGCTGGCATGCATCCCCTCACCCCTTTTTTATTAGGAGAAAAACACCCGGCTGGTCAAAGATTAGCTGACGCTCAGAAATGCGTTCGGACCGGCGACATTGATTCAATTGGCGACAACTGGCATTTAACTTTTTTTGAGATGCTGGGCAACTGGTCTCTAGGCGATTATTGGAAAAAAGAGGCGATTGAATGGAGTTTTGAATTTTTGACTGAGAAAAAATGGCTTGATATTCCAGCTGGAAAGTTGAGCATCACGGTTTTTGCTGGAGATAAGGATGCGCCAGAAGACAAAGATTCAGCCAAAATTTGGCAGAAATTAGGTATTCTAAAAGAAAGAATTTACTATTTACCAAAAGAGGAGAATTGGTGGGGCCCGGCTGGTCAGACCGGCCCCTGCGGTCCTTGCACCGAAATGTTTTATGACACTGGAAAAGAGAAATGTAATTCTAATTGCCGGCCAGGTTGTTCTTGCGGTAAATATGCTGAGATTTGGAATGATGTTTTTATGGAGTTTAATAAAACAAAAGAAGGAAAATATCTGCCCTTAAAACAAAAAAATGTTGATACTGGAATGGGGCTGGAAAGAACAATTGCTGTTTTGGCAGGATTTGACAATGTTTATGAAACCGAATTATTCAAACCAATAATAAAAAAAATAGGAGAACTAACCACAAAAAACTATCCACTACCCACTACCCACTACAGAATTATCGCCGACCATTTGAAAGCAGCCACTTTTATTTTGGCCGAAAACATTGAACCATCTAACGTTGAAAGAGGTTATGTGCTTCGTCGGTTAATTAGGCGAGCAGTTAGACACGGCCGGCAAATAGGAATTAAAAATATTTTTACCCATAAAGTTGCCGAAAGTATTATTGAAATTTATCCCGAGCTTAAAAAAAATCAAGATTTTATTTTTGAGCAATTAATTAGAGAAGAAGAAAAATTTGGAAAGACACTGAAAAGGGGATTAAAGCAGTTTGAAAGATTAGCTAAAAATAATAAAATTACAGGCGAGAAGGCCTTTAATCTTTATCAAAACTACGGCTTTCCTTTGGAATTGACTCAAGAGCTAGGTAAAGAAAGAAATATAAAGATAGATGAAAAAGATTTTCAAGAGGCCCTGAAAAAACACCAAGAACTTTCTCGTCTGGGTTCAGAAAAGAAATTTAAAGGAGGCTTGGCTGACCACTCTAAGAAGGTAACGAAATATCATACTGCCACCCATTTACTTTTAGCTGCTTTGCGTCAAATTTTAAGTAGTCATATTTATCAAAGAGGAAGTAATATTACAGCTGAAAGATTACGTTTTGATTTTTCTCATACAGCTAAATTAACTCCAGAAGAACTTAAAAAAGTAGAGGATTTGGTTAATCAAAAAATTAAAGATGGCTTGGAAGTAAAATGGGAAGAGATGTCTTTAGAGGAGGCCAAAAAACAAAGGGCAATGGGTGTTTTTGGAGAAAAATATGGAGAAAGAGTTAAGGTTTATACTATTTTTAATCCCAAAACCGGCGAGATTTTCAGCCAAGAAATTTGCGGTGGCCCCCACGTAAAAAGAACTTCAGAGCTTGGCAAATTTAAAATCATCAAAGAAGAATCTTCTGGCGCCAGCGTCCGCCGTCTTCGCGCCGTCTTGGAATAAAAAGAAATATTTGATATAATTAAATAATGGGATTTAGTTTTTTTTATAAGAAAAAGGAGAGACCTTTTTTGGTTTTGGATGTTGGAACAGAAGCAGTGAAAGTTTTGGCTTGTAGAAAAGAAAATAACAAGACCGTTATTTTAGGAGCAGCTACTCAATATTTTGAAAGATATGGCGTTTTTAACGGACAGGATTTTGCGGCTGAAATAATAAAAAAAGCTATTCTAAAAGCAATCGCCGGAGCTGAGCAAGATTTTATTATTTATTCAGAAAGAGCGAAAATGCCGGCATTAGTAACCTTGCCCCCCGATGTCTTAAGGGCAGAAATTATAGAACAAACTTTTAGACAAAAGGACTCAAAAAAGAAAATAGCGAGAAAGGAAGAAAAAATTATTTTAGAACAGGTTTTTAAAGGAGCCCAAGAGGGAATTTCTCAAACATTTTTTAAAAAATTTGGTATTTTGCCAAAAGATATCAATTGGATTTCTTTCAATATTTTAAATATAAAAGTTGATGGATATTCTGTAAGATGGGTTCAGGGATATAACGGCAGAGAGTTGAAATTTAAAATTTTAGTTATTTTTTCGCCAAAATATTATTTTGAAAGTGCCCAAAAAATTTTAGAAAGTTTAAAATTAAGAGTTTCTAAAATAATACATTTAACCGAGGTTTTGCCCGTTGTTTTTGGAGAGAAAATTTCAGACGGTATCTTTATTGATGTTGGAGGTAGGATTAGCCAAATTTTTTTAATAAAAAATGAGGAGTTAATGCAATTTAGAGAGCTTGAAAAGGGAGGTGAAATTTTTACTCAGAAACTATCTGAAACCTTAGGAATTGATATAGAATCGGCCAGAATTTTTAAAGAAAAATATGCGAGCAAGCAATTAAGTCCTGAGAGCGAGCAAAGAATTAGAGAGATATTTTTGAAAGAGAAAAGGACATGGTATGAGAGTTTGGATATTTTTTCTTCACCTATTTTCTTATTCGGGGGCGCTAGTTTATTGCCGGAGATTAGAGAAACCCCGGGAGAAAGCAAGGTTTTTTATCCCAAGGACTTAAGCAATATTGAAGACGCAACAAATAAAATTAATGTTCCCCAATATACCCCTTCTTTATTAATAGCCCAATTTTATGGCAAAGAAATTTTACGACATAATTCCTCTTCAAGATAAAACGATACAAGACAAAACAATTTTTAAAAACCCTTCTTTAAAAACTCCTACTGCCAAAGGCGCGGTCTTTTTTTTAATTCTTTTAGTTTTGGTAGTAGGAGTTTTTGGCCTTTTCTTCTTTGCTAAAATAGAGATTGAAATTTGGCCAACAACCGAACTATTAACTTTAGAAAAAGAAATTACCATAGATTCTAAGGCAGAAAAATCTGATTTTGAGAAGGGAATCTTCTTAGCTAAGGTTTTTGAGACCCAAAAAAGTGCTTCCAGGGAATTTCCCGCTACAGGTAAATTTTTGAAGAAAGAAAAAGCCCGAGGTATTCTTACGGTTTATAACGGATACTCGGTTTCTCCCCTCAGTTTAATACCTTCTCGATTTATCTCAGCAGACGGGAAGTTGTTTTGGTCAACAAAAACAATAACCATTCCCGGCGCAACATACGAAAAAGGCAAGCTTATTCCCGGGAAGCTCGAGGTTGAGGTTCAAGCCGCAGAGCCGGGTGAAGAATATAATATTGAACCTTCCACTTTTGCCCTTCCTGTCTTAGCGGGTTCTCCTTTATACACTGCAGTTTATGCTAAATCATTTTCTCCTATGGTAGGTGGCTTTATAGGTCAGGTTTCTCAAGTTACCAAAGAGGATTTAGAAAAAGCTAAGAATATTTTAGTAGAAGAAGCAGAAAATAAGGGGAAAGAATTTCTAAAAGAAACCCTTCCAGAGGACTTTGTTTTAATGGAACAGACAATATCTCAGCAAATTCTTGAAGCCAAGAGTTCAATAGAGGTAGGGGTAGAGGCAGAATCGTTTAATGAGCAAGTTAAGGTAAAATTAGAAGGGCTCGGATTTAAAAAATCAGAGCTTGATGAGTTTGTCAGAGAAATTATTAGTTTAAATATTAAAGAAGGCGAAAAGTTTCAAGAAAAGAGTCTTGAAGTTAATTATTCTCTTTTAAATTTACCCAGCACTACTTTTCTTGAAAAAGTGGTGCTGGGTTTAGAAATTAAGACCAAAGTTTATTCAGATATTGATGAAGAAGGACTGAAAAAAGCTCTTTTAGGGAAATCACTCAAAGAAACTAAATTATTTTTAGACAATTTGAAAGGCATAGAAAGAATTGAAGTAAAATCTTGGCCCTTTTTTAGTAAGAAAATTCCAGAAGACATAAATAAAGTAAAAATCAGGTTGAATATTGACTAATCAGAGAAACCTTGCTATATTAAATAATTATTCAAATGGGAAAGCTTGATAAAAAAGCTAATAGAAAAACCGGAACTGTTTTAGAAGCCCTGCCCGGTCTTACTTTTAAAGTAAGATTAGATGACGGGAAGGAGATGCTTGCTTATTTAGCAGGTAAGTTGAAAATATATAAGATTAGGGTTCTACCCGGCGATAGGGTTACGGTGGAAATGACTCCATATGATGAGAGAAGAGGAAGAATAGTGTATCGTGGGAAATAGAAATATGAAAGTACATCCTTCAGTTAAAAAAATCTGTAGACATTGTAAAATCGTCCGGAGAAAAGGACGAGTTTATGTGATTTGTAAAAAAAACCCAAAACATAAACAACGCCAAGGATAAATATATGCCGAGAATTGCCGGGGTTAATATCCCGGATAAAAAACAAATAGAAATTGCTCTGACCTATATCTATGGCATAGGTCGTTCTTTAAGTAAAAAAATTTTAATTGAGGCAGGAATTAATCATTATAAAAAAGCCGCTGACTTAACTGCCGAAGAAATAAATAAACTTAAAGAGACAATTGAAAAAAAATATAAAATTGAGGGAGAGTTAAGAAGAGCAGTGCTCACCAACATTAAACGACTCCGGGAAATTGGCTGTTGGCGGGGGATTCGTCACGCCAAAGGGTTGCCGGTAAGGGGTCAAAGGACTCGCACCAATAACAGAACAGTTCGGGGAAACGTAAGGAAAACAGTGGGTTCTGGCAGAAAACCACCTCCAGAACCAACCTAAAATATTATGGGTAAAAAACGTATTATCCAAAAGACCGAAGAAGAATTAATCAAAGAGAGAGAAAAAGTAGAAACAAGTGTTAAAAAAGAGGTTAAAATAAAAACTGCCCTTAAGATAAAAGAGGGTAGAATTTATATTTCTTCTTCTTATAACAATACCATTATTAGTTTGACAGATTCTAATGGTCGGGTTTTGGTTTGGAAAAGTGCGGGTTCAATTGGCTTTAAAGGAACTAAAAAAGCTACCTCTTTTGCCGCCTCAAAAGTGGCAGAAGCTATCTGTGCGGCGGCTCAAAAGCTCGGGGTTGAGAAAATTAAGGTTTTGGTAAAAGGGATTGGTTCAGGGAGGGATTCGGCTGTTAGATCTTTAGCCAGTCATGGTTTAGACATACTTTCTATCATTGATGTTACTCCAATACCTCATAATGGCTGCCGTCCCCCAAAAGTTAGAAGAATTTAATGAAAAATTTGAAGTGTAAAATTTGTAGAAGGTTGGGCATTAAGCTTTTTTTAAAAGGTGAACGTTGTCTTTCTCCGAAATGCTCGATAATAAAGAGACCCTATCCTTCAAGAGAGAAAGGAAAGAGAAGAAGAACCGGCGCTTCTTCAGAATATGCAAAAGAATTGGCCGAGAAGCAGAAGTTGAGGAATTGGTATAATTTGAGAGAAAATCAATTTAGAAATTATGCAAAAGAAATTCTAGCAAAAAACACAAGAACAGATGATGCCGGAACATTATTAATCAGAAAATTGGAAGGCAGATTGGATAATATGGTTTTTCGCATGGGGTTCGTTTCTTCTCGTAGACAGGCCAGGCAGTTAGTTTCTCATGGCCATCTTTTAGTTAACGGGAGAAAAGTTAATATCCCTTCTTTTCAGACAAAGAAAGGCGATATTATTTCTTTCCGCCCCGCTTCTTATAGTAAGGCCTTTTTTCAGAATTTAACTACAAGTTTAAAAAAATATCAACCCCCTTCTTGGATTAAAATTAATGTTAAAAAATTAGAAGGAGAAATCACCAGACTACCTAATTTAGAAGAAATAACTCCTCCGGCCGAAATCTCCGCTATTTTTGAATATTATTCACGTTAACAATTCATTTTAACGTTTAAGCATTTTAACATTTAAACATAATGTTTAAATGTTTGTATGTTTAGATGTTTGCATGTTTATATGATATTACTACCCAAACCACCTAAACTCGTCAGTAAAAAAACCAATTGGGCTCAGTTTGAAATTGAGGCTCTTTCTCCTGGCTACGGAATAACTATTGGTAATTCTTTAAGGAGAGTTTTACTTTCTTCTCTTCCGGGAGCAGCTGTTACTCAAATGAAAATTAAAGGAGTTCAGCATGAATTTTCAACAATACCAGGGGTTTTAGAAGATGTAATTACAATTGCTATGAATTTAAAACAATTAAGGTTTAAGACATATACAGATGAGCCCCAAAAAGCAACACTAAAGGTAAAAGGAGAAAAAGAAATAAGCGGATCTGATTTTAAATTCCCCAGCCAAGTGGAGTTAGTGAATAAGTCTGTTCATATTGCTACCATAACCAGTAAAAAAACAGAGTTGGATATGGAAATTCAGATTGAAAAAGGCATAGGTTATGAATCAGTGGAGCGGAGAAAAAGGCAGGGGAAGTTGGAGATAGGACTAATTCCGCTTGATGCTATTTTTAGTCCGGTTGAGAGAGTGAGCTATAAAGTAGAGAATATGCGAGTTGGGGAGAGAACAGATTTTAATAGATTGTATTTGGACATTACGACTGACGGAACGATTACCCCAGAGCAAGCTTTTTCCCGAGCATCCGAAATTTTAATAGAACACTTCTCTTTGTTTACTAGTATTTTTATTCAAAAGCCCAAAAAAGAAGAAAAAATCACTGATTTTAAAAAAGTAAAAACTGAAAAAAAAGCCAAAAAGAAAGAAAAGCAAGGAAAAAAGAAAAAAACAAAAAAGTAATATGCGCAAACTTAAAAAAGGCAGGAAATTATCAAGAAAAAGAAATCAAAGAAAAGCTCTTTTAAGAATTTTAGCGAGAGCGCTTTTTCTACGAGAGAAAATAAAAACTACAGAGGCAAAAGCAAAAGAACTTCGCCCCTTTGCAGAAAAAATAATAACCCGGGCTAAAAAAGATGACTTGAATTCTTTGAGAATTTTAGCAAAATATTTTTCCAAGGATTTAGTAAAAAAATTAATTGCTGAAATTGGCCCAAGATATAAAGAGAGAAAAGGAGGATATACCAGGATTATTAAGTTGGGTCCCAGGCACTCAGACGGGGCGAGGATGGCGATTATAGAACTTGTTAAATAATTTTGAATTTCCAATTTTGAATTTTGAATCAATTATGAATTTTTAATTTTTAAACCGTTTCAAAATTCAGTCATTAAAAATTTATTCGAAATTCGAAATTAAAAATTCGAAATTTTATGCAACGTAATACTCACACAATCGATGCCACAAATAAAGTTTTAGGGCGCTTAGCTACGCAGATAGTTGTTCTTTTACGTGGTAAAAACAAGCCCGATTTTGTTCCTAACAAAGATATGGGTGGTTTTGTGGTTGTTAAAAATTTTAATAAAATAAAATTAACCGGTAAAAAACTAGACAAGAAGATTTATTATCATCATACTGGCTATTTAGGAGGATTGAAAGGAATTTCCCTGAAAAAACTTTTTGAAAAAAATCCGACTCAGGCCTTAAGAAAAGCAGTTTTTGGAATGTTGCCGAAAAATAAACTCAGGACTAAACAAATTAAACGTCTAAAAATAGAAACTAATGAAGAAGCCAACAACTAAAAAAACTATCACAGCGAAAAAGAAGATTGAGAAACCAAAACCCGCTAAGTATTTTGAGGCGGTTGGTAGACGAAAGACAGCAGTTGCCAGGGTACGGCTTTTTACTCAAGGAGAGAAATTAATTTTGGTCAACGAAAAGCCATGCCGAGAATATTTCCCAACCTTAGAGCTTCAGCAGATTATTAATTCCTCTCTTGAAAAAATGAAGGCCTTTGATAAGTTTAGGATTTCGGCTAAAGTAAAGGGCGGGGGGATTTGTGCTCAAGCAGAAGCTGTGAGACATGGTATATCCAGGGCTTTAGTGAAATTTAGTCCGGATTTTAGAAAACGGCTAAGAAAAGCGGGTTATTTAACCCGCGATTCCAGAATGCGAGAAAGAAAGAAATTTGGCCTCAAGCGCGCCCGCCGCGCCCCCCAGTGGTCAAAACGCTAATATGCTTAAGGAACTTATTGATAAATATTATTTGGATAGACAGAAAGATAAAGCCCAGACCAGCTTTTATGTTTCAGAGGCAGGGAAGTGTCCTCGGACTGTTTTTTTTAAATTCAAAAATGCTCCCAGGAAAGAGATGGAAGCGAATATTTTGAGATTATTTGACCACGGAGACCATATGCACCAACTTATAATGAAGCCCTTGCTTTCAATAAGAGATGTTCATGTGGTTTGCTCCGAAATAGAGATCCCGCCCCAGCAGTTAGTACGGGGCAGGGCAGATGCTATAATCAGCGACGGCAAACAACTTTATGTTTTAGATATTAAAAGTATGAATAGTATGATTTTCAAAAACTTAACCCAACCAAAACCGGAAAACATCTCTCAGCTTCAGTTATATTTGCATTATTTCAAAATACCAAAAGGAATCCTGCTTTATGTTGATAAGGATAAATTAGAATTAAAAGAGTTTCTGGTAAATTACAATAAAATTCAGGCAGAGACGATTTTAAAACAATTGACAGTTCTTAAGAACCGAATTGATTCTAATATTATACCATCACGTCTGCCGGATTATCCGGACAACTGGCAGTGTAATTACTGCCAATTTAGAGAAATTTGCGACTTGGGCGAGCCGGACGAGATGGATTGGAAAAACTTCAAAGCGAGAATTCAAGGCGTTAATTCTTCTGAAACATAGAGATTTGCTTCAGATAGAACATAGAGTTTTTTATTAGCCCAGAATATTTCTGGGTTTTTAAATTCTGCCAGTTCAACAATGTTTATTTTATCGCGGTCGTCAATCTCAGCGATTTTTATTTTATTATTGGTCTTGAAAATTAGATAATGGTTGGTATACCAAAAGATATCGCCGACTTCTTCTGAAAAACGAGTTATAAATAATTTTTCGCCTTTTTCTTTTTGTGGCTGGTCGTATTTTTTTTCTAAAAATAAAACCCAAATTTCATGACCGTTGGCATAAACAAGCCTTTGGGAGTCCGGGGAAAATTTAAAACTTTTAATTGGTTGGAAAAGTTTTTGGAATGATTTTGTATTTTCGTCAAAGACATATAAAATATCTTCTTCTTGCAAAAGAATATTAGAGCCCGAAGCTGTAATTTCATATTTTGTTTCTTTTTTTATTTCATAAGGAATTAGATTTAATCTCGCTTCATTTTTAAAAAGAAAGCCGGAGTCATCAAGATAGTAAACATCATCACCAGAAATAGTTAAAGCAACCACCTCTTTTTTCAAAGGAGAAGGCAAAAAGAACTCTTCGGGTTTTTCCAGAGAGCCAAGAGAAGTTAAAACCGGAGGAATTTTGTCTATTTCTAAAAGATAATAATTAATCCTTTCTTTAAGACCTATTTCCAGTAAGATTTTTTTTGAATCCGGGGAAAATTTTAAGCCAAATAACTCAACTTCTTCTTGAGAAATATCTTTCTTTGAAATGAGATGGCTTTTGACATTTTTATCTATTTCAAAAAGCTTTAAAGCCCAACCTTCTTCTGTTTTTTCTTTAAGAATTATTTTTTTATCGTTCGTGGAAAAGAAAAGAGCTTCTACGTTTTTATTGAGCAAATTAAATTTTGGATCTTTGGGAACTAAAACAATGTTTTTTGACTCTGTTACTTCTCTTTTATTAATTTCCAAGTTTTTCTGCCAACCATAAAAGCCATCTTTTTTAATTTCAACATTATATTTTTTCGGTTTTAAATTTTCCAGAAGAACCGAAGAGAAAAAAAGGTCAGTTTTCTTTTTAAATTTATCGTCAAGGTAGACTTCGGCGTTCTTTGGCCAAACCTTAAAATAAAAAACGCCGGGCTGGATTATGCTTTTTGTGTTCCAATCAAACCGCCAGCCCAAGCAATACAAAACAGTCAAGGGAGTCGCAATCAAAAACAGGACTAACAAAATTAAAAATAAAACAGTCCGTCTCTTGTAGGTCATATATTTAATTTTACTTTAATTTATTAAACTTGCCAAGTTTTGGGTTTTGGATTAAGATAAAAATATGGCAGAGAAATTTATTATATATGGCGGCAGGCCCCTTAAGGGAGAGGTTGAGATAAGGGGGGCAAAAAATGCTGCTTTTCCAATTTTAGCGTCCACTCTTTTAACTAAAGAACCTTGTATTATTGATAATTTACCCCTGATTGAAGATGTTTTTAAAATGCTTAAGATTTTAGAAAAAATGGGAGCTGAAGTTTGTTGGGAAGGGAAGAGAAAAATTAAAATAAATTGTTCAAAAATTAAACCGTGGCAAATTCCCTTTGATTTGGTTGGCTGTTTTCGGGGTTCAATTTTGCTTTTAGGTCCCTTGCTGGCACGATTTGGCAAATTAAAAATTCCGCCACCCGGCGGCTGCCTAATTGGAGCCAGACCTATTGATACTCATCTGGATGCTTTCTCCCAACTGGGATTTAAGTTATTAATAAAGGATAATTTTTATTATTTTAGACAAGGAAAAAGAAAAAAAGGGCCTGGCGAAGTAATTCTTGACGAATTCAGCGTAACTGCCACAGAAAATGTTCTTTTGTTTTCTGCTTTAAGTTCTGAGAAAACGATTTTAAGGATTGCAGACCAGGACTATCAAGTCCAGGAGTTAATTAGAGTTCTTGGAAAGATGGGGGTTAAAATTAAAGGTTCAGGAGTTCATAGTTTGGAGATTATGGGGACAGATAATCCTAAGGGTTTTCAGCATACTATAATTTCAGACCCCATTGAAACAGGCACTTTTATTGTGGCTAGTTTAGCAACCCAAGGAGAAGTTTTAATTAAAAAGGCTGAGTTGTCATTTCTTACTCTTTTTCTAAAAAAATTGAAGGATTTTGGCGCTAAATTTAGAATTTTAGACCAGCAGACAATTAAGGTCTTGCCCTCAAAGAATCTTAAGATAGACAAAATTCAGAGCTTGCCTTATCCCGGGATTCATTCTGATTTACAGCCAGAATTAGGAGTTTTAGCCACTCAGACAGAAGGAGCAACCTTGATTCACGACCCTTTGTTTGAAGGACGTTTGAAATATCTTGAAGAATTAAATAAAATGGGGGCAGATATTATTTTTTGCGACCCTCACCGGGCAATTGTTTACGGCCCTACCCAGCTCCAAGGAATTGAAATTCCCAGCCCAGACCTGAGGGCAGGGGCAGCCCTAATTATTGCGGGATTAATAGCGAAGGGCAAAACAGTTATTAAAAATATTTATCAGATTGACAGAGGATACGAAAAAATAGAAGAACGTCTGCAGAGGTTGGGAGCAGACATAAAAAGAGTTAAAAACTAAAATGATTTTCATTAAAAAAATCGGTATTGACTTGGGAACTTGCAATTCGGTTGTCTTTACTCCTCAAAAAGGGGTGGTTTTGCAAGAGCCATCGGTGGTAGCAATTGCTTTAAATGAAAACAGGATTTTAGCTGTTGGCCAAGAAGCAAAAGAAATGACCGGTCGGACCCCTGATACAATTAGGATTTACCGGCCCTTAAGAGAGGGGGTGATTGCCGATTATCGGATCACCGAAGCAATGCTGAGATATTTTATTAGAAAGGCCGTTAAGACCTTCTGGTTTTTAAAACCAGAACTTTTAATTGGGGTGCCAGCAGGTATCACCTCAACTGAAAAGAGGGCTGTGATTGAAGCTGGCATGGCAGCTGGCGCCAAAGGCGTTTATGTTGCCAAGGAGCCGATTTTAGCCGCAATTGGAGCCGGCATACCTATTAATTCGTGCTCTGGCCATATGATTATTGATATTGGCGGTGGGACTTCTGAAGTAGCTGTGATTTCTCTCGGCGGGATTGTTACTTGTCATTCTCTCAGGGTGGCCGGAGATAAGATGGACCAGGCAATTTCAGATTATATTAAGAAAAAATATAATTTGGCAATCGGTGAACAAACAGCTGAAGAAATAAAAATAAAAATCGGCACGGCTTTACCGGATAAAGAGGAAAAAGAGATAGAGATTCGCGGCAGGGATTTGATTTCAGGATTGCCCCAGAATATTAAGATTAACTCAAAGGAGGTCTGCGAAGCGATTTCAGACCGTTTGGTTGAGATTATTCAGGCAGTAAAAGCGGTCTTAAGGGAGACACCACCAGAACTTTCAGCAGATATTATGGATAAAGGAATGATTATATCCGGTGGCGGGGCCTTGCTTCGGAACATTGATGGATTTATCACCCAGTCCATTGGCGTTCCCTGTTTTATAGCTGAAGACCCTTTGCTTTGCGTGGCTAAAGGGACTGGCGTGGTGCTGGAAAATCTTGACGTTTATAAAAAGAGCATAATGATTAAAAAGTAATATGATTTGCCATCAAAAACAATGGCAGTTTTTAACAAAATCAGCTAAACTAGGAAAACTTCCGCATGCCTTGTTGTTCTATGGCCAAGAGAGAATAGGGAAGAAAGCCCTGGCAATTGAATTTGCTAAGTTTTTTATTGGAAGAACGAGCCCTCCTGATTTTATTTTGGTTGAACCGACAGGAAAAGAAATCCAGATTTCTCAGATAAGAGAAATTATAAATAAATTTTCTTTCAAGCCATATTTGGCTGATTTTAAACTTGCTATTATAGACAATGCCCATTTAATGACTTCAGAAGCCCAGAATTGCTTTTTGAAATTTCTTGAAGAACCAAAAGACAAGACATTTTTAATTTTAGTATCAGCCTATCCTTCATTATTGCTTCCAACTATTCTTTCCCGAGTTCAGAAAATCAGGTTTTTCCCAACCAAGGGTTTTGAGGTTGAAAATAAGAAAGAGCTTGTTTTTGACTTGATTAAAATCAGCCGATCTGATTTATCATCTCGTTTTCAATATGCAAAAGATATTTCAAAAGAGAACTTGGAAGAAATTTTAGACACTTGGCTGAGATATTTTAGAAAAGTTTTTCTTGAACGTGTAGTCAACCGACAGAAAAACAGCCAGTATTCTTTATCTAAACTAAAAGATATTATTAGGCAAATTCAAACTACAAAACATTTAATTTCTACCACCAACACCAATCCTCGTTTGGCTTTGGAAATTTTATTAATGCAAATATGAGTAGAGCAATTTTTATTCTAATAGCAATTATCATTGTTATTGTTGTAGCCGTTTTTGCAATTGGAGGAGTTTTGGCTTATCAGTATTATTGGCAAGCGCCAGAGGAGGAAATACTAAAAGAAACACCAGCAGACGAAACCGCCGATTGGCAGACCTACAGAAATGAAAAATATGGATTTGAGATAAAATATCCTAATGGTCTTGAAGCTAAAGAAAAAGAACAGAGTAAATATGTAGAAATTGGATTAGTATTAGTTAATTTTTCTATTAAAATTAAAGAAAATGTATCTTCCTTAGAGGAATTAAAAAAGTCAGAGGAGAACGAGTTAATTGATTTATTTGGGGGTATTACGGTTGATGTTTCTGATTTAAAAATATCTTGGAAAGATACAACATTTTTAGGATTAGAAGCAAAAGAATTAAATTTCAAAGCTCTTGCTGGAGGAGAGCCAATGGTATGGAGAACCTATATTATTAAAAATAATACTGCTTATATTTTTTCGTCAGGAAATTCAGATAGTTCGAGGCAATATTACAAAATTCTTTCTACTTTTAGATTTATTGATTAAAATATTTAATTAAAGGAGTTAATTTACAAAAACGGCTCGCCCTCGGCGAGCCGTTTTTGCTCGACAAGAATTTAATGTTTTGCTATGATGAGTTATAATACGGAGTTATGGACTACAAAGAAATTATTAAGAAAATTAAGCCGGAAATGGATAAGACGATTAATTTTTTAGAAAGGGAAGTGGCAAAAATCAGAACTGGAAGAGCTTCACCATCTTTAGTTGAAGATATTGTGGTTGAATGTTTTGGTCAGAAATTTTCTTTAAAGCAGTTAGCGGCGATATCTTCTCTTCCCCCCAGAAGTATTATTATTCAGCCCTGGGATAAATCCTACATTGAGCCAATTGAAAAAGCGATTTCCCGATCAAATTTGGGGGTCTCGCCTATTGTTGATAAAGAGATAATTCGTATTTCTCTACCTCCCTTGAGCAATGAGTATAGGCAGAGCTTGTTAAGAGTGTTGTCAGAGAAGCAGGAGGAAGCTCGTCGGGCCATAAGAAGATGGAGGCAGGAGGTTTGGGATGATGTCCAAGAAAAAACCAAAAAAGGAGAAATTAGAGAAGACGATAAATTTAGGGCGAAAGAAGAGCTTCAAAAATTAATGGATGACTACGATAAAAAGGTTGGAGAGATGGGAGAGAGGAAAAAGAAAGAAATAATAGAATAATTATGATTTTAACTATAATCATAGCATTTTTTAGCCTTATAGTTTTGATAATTCTTCACGAACTTGGCCATTTTGTTTTAGCAAAAAGTTTTGGAGTGAAGGTTGAAGAATTCGGGCTTGGTTATCCTCCTCGGATTTTTGGCAAAAAAATTGGAGAAACGATTTATTCTCTAAATCTTTTGCCCTTCGGTGGCTTTGTTAAAATTTATGGACACGAAGAACCGATAGACCGCCCCAGGAGTTTTAGCACCAAACCTTTTTGGCAGAAAGCTCTTATTATTTTGGGTGGGGTTATTTCTTTTTGGGTGATAACAGTTATTATATTAACTATTGTAATGGCAACAGGAGCGCCAACAGCGGTAGATGATGAAGAAAATCAGGGTTTAATTGAGCCAAAAGTTCAGATTATGGTTGTGGCCAAGGGTTCTCCGGCAGAAGGAGCAGGATTAAAGATTGGCGATGTGATAAAAAACTTTGTTCAGGTTAAAAAAGTTCAAGAATTCATTGATATTAACAAAGGAGAAGAGACCACCTTAACAATTCAAAGAGGGAGAGAAATTTTCAATGTTTCTTTGGTGCCTCGATTTTCACCGCCGAATAACGAAGGACCAATGGGTGTGGCTTTAGCAAGGACAGCTTTGAAGGTCTATCCGTGGTATCAAGCTCCTTTACAAGGAATCTTGGCTACAGGAAACTTAACCTGGCTCATAATTAGAAGTTGGATTATGGTGATTAAGAGTTTATTTCAAGGACAAGGATTGCCTCCCGGGGTTGAGGTTGGAGGATTACCTAGAATTTTTGTATTATTTACAGAAGTTGGAGCATTAGGAGCAAGTTATTTTCTTCAATTTATAGCAGTAATCGCAGTTCACCTGGCTTTAATTAATATATTGCCGATACCGGCATTAGATGGTGGCTGGTTGATGTTTATGATTATTGACAGATTGCGAAAAAAGCCGTTAAATCAAAAAGTAGTTCAAAAAGTAAGTACTGCCTTTTTCTTTTTATTGGTCGGTCTAATGATTTGGATTACCATAAGGGATATTATAAAATTATTATAAATTTTATTATGCGGCAGTCAGAATTTTTTTATAAAACCTTAAAACAGGCGCCGAAAGGGGTGGAAAATATATCTCATAATTTATTACTGAGGGCCGGTTTTATTTCCCAGCTTGCCTCTGGCATTTATAATTTTTTGCCCTTAGGATATAAGGTTCACAAGAAAATAGAGCAGCTCATTAGAGAAGAGATGGATGCAATTGGCGGCCAGGAAGTTTTTTTAGCGGCCCTGCAGCCGAAAGAGCTTTGGCAAAAAACAGGTCGTTGGGAAAATATGGACCCCCCCCTTTTTAAAATTAAAGACCGGCATAAAAAAGAGTTTGCTTTAGGTTCAACCCATGAAGAAGTGATGACTGATTTGGTGAAGTCACGGATTCAATCATATAAGGACTTGCCTTTAGCCCTTTATCAAATCCAAAATAAATTCCGAAATGAAATGCGTTTTACCGGCGGCCTTTTAAGAACTAGAGAGTTTGTAATGAAAGACCTTTATAGTTTTCATTCTGATAAAGAAGATTTAAAAAAATTTTTTAATAAGGTTTTAATAGCTTATGATAGAATTTTTAGGCGATGTGGCTTGAAAGCTGTAAAAAGCGAAGCATCTGGTGGCGTTTTTACTAAAGAAAAAACCTATGAGTTTCAGGTTTTATCAGAAATAGGAGAAGATAGAATATTTTTTTGTTCAAAATGCCAATGGGCAGTTAATTTGGAAGTCAAGGGAAAGAAAGAAGGAGAAAAATGTCCAAAATGCGGCAAAGAAAAGCTGGCAAAAAGAAATTCTATTGAGGTGGGACACTGTTTTAAATTAGGAACGAGATATTCCCAGGCCTTGGGGCTTTATTTCAGAGACAGAAAAGGGGCCCAGAGACCGGTGGAAATGGGCTGCTACGGAATTGGTTTGGGACGACTGATGGCAACGGTGATAGAGTCAAATCACGACGAGAAAGGGATTATTTGGCCAAAAGAAATTTCTCCTTTTAAGGTTCATTTAATTCAAATTGAAAATTCGGCGAAAGTTAAAAAGGCAGCTGAAAAAACATATAATGATTTACGGAAAAAAGAGATAGAAGTATTATATGATGACAGAGAAGATAAAACTGCTGGAGAAAAATTTGCTGAAGCTGACTTAATTGGAATTCCGATTAGAATAGTTATCAGTGAAAAAACTTTAAAAAAGAATTCCTTAGAAGTCAAAAAAAGAGATGAGGAAAAAACATGTTTAATAAAATTTTCTCATATATTTCAAATAATATAGCTATTGATTTAGGGACGGCAACTTCCCTGGTTTATGTTCAAGGCAAGGGCATAGTTATTAATGAGCCGTCGGTTGTGGCCGTAAACCAGAAAACGGGTCAAATTTTGGCAATCGGCGAGGAGGCCAAAAAGATGGTTGGTAGGACTCCTAGCCATATTGTAGCTACCAGACCCTTGAGGAAAGGCGTGATTTCCGACTTTGAGGTTACAGAACAAATGCTTAAGTATTTTATTGAGAAGGTTCACAAAAGAAAATTTATTATAGGCCCTCGGCCCAGAGTTATTGTCGGGATTCCCTATGGGGTAACCGAGGTTGAAAAGAAAGCAGTGAGAGATGCTACTAAAAATGCTGGAGCCAGGGAAGTGTTTTTAATTGAAGAACCAATGGCAGCGGCTATTGGAGCGAGATTAGATATTCAGGAGCCAGGTGGTAATTTTATTGTTGACATTGGCGGAGGGACAACTGAAGTTGCCGTAATCTCTCTTGGAGGAATTGTTATTGCTAAAAGTTTGAGAATTGCTGGAGATAAACTTAATGAAGACATAATTCAGTTTGCCCAAGAAGAGTATAAACTTTTAATTGGCGAGCGGGGAGCAGAGGAAGTTAAAATTGGGATTGGTTCTGTTTATCCATTAAAAGAAAGAAAGGAGATGCCTCTCAGGGGCAGGAATTTGATTACTGGTTTACCAGAGGAAATTTTAGTAACAGACGAAGATATTAGAAGAGCTATGGAGAAATCTGTAAAGCAGATTGTTGCCTCGGTCAAGACCACAATAGAAGAGACCCCTCCAGAACTTTTAGCCGATATTATGGCAAAAGGAATTTTTCTAGCAGGCGGAGGAAGTTTATTAAAGGGGTTAGATGTTTTAATTCGAGAGGAAGTTAAGATCCCCACCAGGGTCATTGAGGACCCAATGACAGCGGTGGTGCGAGGCGCCGGGATGGTTTTGGAAAAAATGGATGATTTGAAAGAGATATTAGCAGAGACAGAAGAGATTAAAGCGCCGCGATAATGTTATGCTCGATAAAAAACAAGTCAACCATATTGCGAAACTAGCAAGGATTAAATTAAGCGAAAGAGAATTAAAAAAATTCCAGAAAGAGTTTTCTGCGATTTTAGATTTTTTTGGACTACTGAAAGAAATAGATACTTCTAAAATTTTTCCGACTTTTCATCCCTTAGAGCATTATTTAGAAAATAAAGCAGAAATGATAAGAGAAGATATACCAGAACCAGAAGATCCAAAAGTAAAGGAAAAATTGATTGAATCGGCGCCAAGTAAAGAAGGGAAACATATTAAAGTTAAAGCAGTATTTTAGTTATGGAACTTAGCCAATTAACTATTACCAAAGTCCATCAAGGGTTATTGCAAAAAAAGTTTTCGGCCTTAGAACTTGTTAAGGCCTATTTAGATAAGATTAATAAAGATGAGAAAAAAATATCAGCCTTTTTGACAATAACAGAAGAACTAGCCATAGAGGAAGCTAAAAAAATAGATGATTTAATTGCTAAAAATAAAGAGATTTCTATTTTAGCTGGCATTCCTTTAGCTATTAAAGACAATATTATGGTTGAGCCAGTTAAGATAACCTGTGCCTCCAAAATTTTTGGGGGCTATAAAGCTCCTTACGATGCAACCTGTATAAAGAAACTTAAGGGACTCGGGGCTGTGATTTTAGGGAAAACCAATTTGGATGAGTTTGCAATGGGCGCATCTACAGAGTACTCTGGATTTTTTCCGACCAAAAACCCTTATGATTTAAGAAGAGTTCCTGGCGGAAGTTCTGGTGGGTCAGCCGCTGCTGTTGCTGCTAATTTGTGTTTAGCTTCTCTCGGTTCTGACACCGGAGGTTCAATTCGCCAGCCAGCTTCTTTTTGCGGAGTGGTTGGCTTGAAGCCGACTTATGGCGCAGTTTCCCGTTATGGTTTAGTCGCTTTTGCTTCTTCTTTAGACCAAATCGGGCCAATTACCAAAACAGTTGAAGACGCTAAAATTATTTTTGAGGCAATTTCTGGCAAAGACGAAATGGACTCGACCTCAGTTGATTTCAAAATTTCTCCCTTCGGGAGATCTCCCGAAGGGAGAGAAAATTTGCGCATAGGGGTTCCTAGAGAATATTTTGTTAAAGGGATGGATAAAGAAGTTGAAAAGGTGATTAAGCAAGCAATAAAAAAAATAGAAGCTCAAGGAGCAAATATCGAAGAAATTAACTTGCCTCATACGAAATATGTGATACCAACCTATTATCTTGTGGCAATGTCTGAGGCCTCAGCCAACTTGGCTAGATATGATGGAATAAAATACGGATTATCTAGGTCAGGCGGTAAGGATTTACTAAGTGTTTATTTAAAAAGTAGGGCAGAAGGGTTTGGTAATGAAGTTAAAAGGAGAATTATGCTGGGAACATATGTTTTGTCTGCGGGTTATTATGATGCCTATTATTTGAAAGCTCAAAAAGTCAGAACTTTAATTAAACAGGACTTTGACAGGGCTTTTAAGAAAGTTGATGTTATTTTTTCTCCTGTTTCTCCATTTCCAGCCTTTAAGTTGGGAGAAAAAACCGTTGATCCTCTTTTAATGTACTTAACTGATATCTTTACAGCTTCAATAAATTTAGCTGGCTTGCCTGCTGTTTCAATCCCAGTTGGTTGGGTTGGCAAATTGCCGGTGGGTCTGCAAATTATTGGCAAGCCGTTTGAGGAAAATAGAATTTTAGAAATTGGAAAAACCTACGAGAAAAATGAATAAACTAATTTCTTTTATTACGTCACCAGAAATCGCAGAAATTCTTTCGGTTTCAAAAATTATTTTTATAATTCTAAGTTTGCTTTTTATAATTGGCATTATTTTTCTTCTTTTAAAAAATAGCTGGCTGAAATTTTATTTTTTAGAAGATTTTACAGAATTTTTTATTTACAGACCCTTTGGAGTAAAAAGAACTTTTAAACAGTGGCTAAAAATTACAAAAAGATTAGAGACCGACCGAGAGGCAGATTATAAACTTGCTCTTATTGAGGTAGATAGTTTGTTAGATGAGATTTTAAATAAAATTGGCTATAAGGGAGAGTCCTTAGGGGAAAAATTAAAACAATTAGACCATAACGCCTTACCCAATCTTGAGGAAGTTTGGCAAGCCCATAAAGTGCGCAACAATATTGTTCATGACCCTGACTATCGCCTAACTTTAGAGAGGGCAAAGAAAGTAATGGGGATTTACGAGCAAGCCCTGCGAGATTTAGAGATGTTTTAGAGGGTTGGCCCCGTTAGAGATTATAAAGTAAAAGAAGAATACAAAGCAAACAAATCTCTAACGGGGTGTCCAGGTTCAGATACATATGATACACCTGTTAAGTTTGTAATACGATAACATCTTTGGTTGGAATTCGACTATTTTGGACCTTAAAAAGGTATTCGGAAGGGGTAAGGTAATTCAGGGCTTCGTGGGGACGGACATTGTTCCAGATATCTTCCCA
>Ga0210057_1000377_pt1 | contig 74765 bp, 80 predicted proteins | sample CryGeyCG2114_010_2_FD_183968 | JGI IMG/M metagenome (GOLD analysis project Ga0210057, IMG submission 183968) | Groundwater microbial communities from aquifer - Crystal Geyser CG10_big_fil_rev_8/21/14_0.10 (SPAdes) (version 2) | ecosystem: Environmental > Aquatic > Deep subsurface > Groundwater ...
TTTGGTGGACCCTACCGGAATCGAACCGGTGACCTCCTCGGTGCAAACGAGGCGCTCTGGCCTGCTGAGCTAAGGGCCCAAAAATTTGTAAATTTTTTGTCCGTCGAAATATCAATATATCTTCTTCCATCCTTTTCATTCTTTAAGACATACACAAAATAGCTCATCTCTTGATGCCGGCCCGCCTCCTCCACCCAAGGCGGATCCGGTCGGGCACTAATTTTTACAATCAAATTGAAATTTGAGTAAAAATTGTGTGGGTGTGCCAGGACTCGAACCTGGGACCTCTTCATTATCAGTGAAGTGCTCTAACCAGCTGAGCTACACACCCAATATTTTATTTTGAAGACTCAGTACCTTCGCCCCGCCTTCGCTAAGGCTTCGGCGGACTGGTACACACTCGAATATTTTATTTTGAAGACTCAGTACCTTCGCCCCGCCTTCGCTTCCTCCTTCATTAAAATTTCGGCGGACAAGAAAGCTTCGGCGGACTATAGTACACACCCAAGATATTGCCTATAAAAGGCTCATCTACTTTAACAAAAAAATCGGGTCGCTTTCAAGGAAATCTAACCCACCTTTACAAAAAAGGTTAAATTTGCTATGATTTTAACACTCTATGGCTAAGTTGCAACAGCTAACCGAACTCAATAAGAACATCCGCGATAAGTTTAAGGGTCGCAAAATCATCTCCGGAAAGGGTCGGGTCACCACGGGCCTGATGGTTCTAGGGGGAAACCCCGATAAAAAAGACCTCGAGAAGGGTCGAATTTTTGCCGGAGAAGATGGCAAAGTTTTTCGCCGACTTTTGAAAGAGCATAAGCTGAAAGCCACCGATTTTTATATCACGCCCGCGGTCAAGTTTCGACCGAAGACCGAAAAACCCAAAGCCAAAGAAGTTAAACGGTCCTCCTTCTTTTTAAAGCAAGAGATTAAAATTGTTGAGCCCGATTTAATCATCGCGTTGGGCGAGGTCGCTCTCAAAGGATTAGGGGTAAAACTCCCGTTGATGAATATTCGGGGGCGCCGAGTTCGATTTGGGGACATGAATCTTTTCGCCACCTACTCCCCCGGCAATATTATAGAAAATCCGAATCTCCACTCCAAAGCCAGTCAAGACTTTCATAAACTGGGCGAAATGATTCAAGAAATCAAAGCCCTGCGCAAAGCTCGAAAAAAAGTTATCGCCTAACCGCTAGCTAAAAAGTCCGAAAAAAGGGGCGCCTTGAGGGCGCCCCTTTTGTGATCCGCAAAAAAGAACATCGATCCCGACCCCCCCGCTTAGGGGATGGGGTTTTGGATTTTCAAGACCTCGACCGCCGAGACGGTCAAACCCGTCCCGGGGAAAAAGATCCCGACGTCGTATGATCCCGGCGCTAACTTGCGCGCCGGGATCAGCAGGACCCAGCTGGCCCCATCATCGAACCCGGCCGGAGCCGAGTTGAAGATGGGGGAGGTAAAAACCTCCCGCCCGATCCGGATCAAGACCTCCCGATTACCATCTTCCCGGGGGAAGCGCCCGGTGAAGATAAGACAGTCGGTCCACGGGTCATAGTGGCCCGAATCGAGACGGGGACCGTCAAAATCGTCTCGGTACTTGAAACTCTCAAAAAAGAGCTCCACGACCGAGCCGACTCGTTCCCCTTGGATCTCGGTCTCCAGAAGGACGTCGTACTTGCCCGGAGGCAGGTCCGTCGCCTGGAACCGAAATTGCAGGATTTCGAAGCGCCGGCCACCGTTAAGCGGGTCGGCCCAGACTTCCGCCCGGGTCGTCTCTCCGGTAGGGCCGGTCAGCGCGATCCAGAACTTTCGGGGCTTATTGCCCAGAGAAGCTCGGGAGACGAGCTCCATCTGGATCTTATCCCCATTCTGGATGAATCGCTTGCTGGAGAAGAACATGACCTGGTGGTCAAGATTCTCCCCAAAAAAACGGGGCGCCGGAATAGTCACCCGAACTGGGTCCGTTTGACATGGATAGTATCGGCCATCTCTGGTCCAATACACATCCACCACGCCGGGCCAGTCCTCAATCCGAGTGAGCTTGACCACCCCCGTTTGGGGGTTGTAGTCGGCCCGGATCCGGTTCGGATCCCCGCTGACCAGCTTGAAGTTTTTATCCTTCAAGACCTTTTGACCAGTGGATGTCCAGACAATCGACCGGGTCGTCGTGGTTGAATGCTGAAAAAAAACAAAACTCTCCGTCTCGGGGACGACCCAGTCACTGCAGGTCACGCCGAGACGACCCTGCAGGTCGGCCACGGGGGGTTCGGCGACCAGAATGGCCGCCGAAAAAAACAAAAACAGAACGAGCACACTCAGAGATTTTCTCATCTCTCGCTCCTCCTTATCCGCTAAGCGGACGGAAAAAATGTCATGTAAAAGAAAACAGTGCCGTTTGCACCATTCCTACAGTACATTAAATTCTATCTAAAGTCAAATGCTAACTCTTGCGTTTCAGAACCTTTCTCACGGCGGTTTTAATTGCCTCAACCCCCAGACCGAAGGCTTCAATTAATTCTTCCGGCTCCCCCGACTCGCCAAAACGATCCTGAACACCGATAAACTCTTGAGGGACCGGGTAGTTTTTTGCCAAGAACTCCGCCACGGCTGAGCCCAGCCCGCCACTGATTTGATGCTCCTCGACGGTGACAATCGCTTTAGCGTCTTTGGCCACCGCCAAAATGGTTTTCCCATCTAGAGGTTTGACGGTATGGGAATTAACAACCGTCGCCTCAATCCCCTCCCGCGCCAACTCTTCGGCGGCGACTAGGGCATTATAGAGCAAGATGCCACAACCGATGACGGCTACATCGGCCGTGACCGCCGGCTGGCGGAAAATTTCTGCTCGGCCAATTTCAAAGGGTGTTTTATCCGTGGTAAAAACGGGGGTGTTAGAGCGACCAATCCGGATATAACTAGGCTGGTTGTTGATCGCGATGGCTAGAGTGGCCTTCCGAGCTTCGACCATATCACAGGGGACAACGACAACAATCCGGGGCATGGCCCGCATTAAGGCAATATCTTCGAGTTGTTGATGAGTCGCGCCATCGGGCCCAACGGAAATTCCGGCGTGAGCCCCGACGATTTTAACCGGGACATTATTTAAAGCGATGGTGGTTCGAATTTGTTCGTTATTTCGCCCGGGCGAGAAGGCGGCGTAGGAGGCGATAAAAGGAATTTTGCCATACTGCGCCAGACCCGAGGCCACGGTGGCAAGATTTTGCTCGGCCACCCCCATTTGGATAAAACGCTCCGGAAATTTCTCTTTAAACCAGTGGGTTCGAGTGGACTCACTTAGATCCGCGCAAAGAACGACCACGCGCTCGTCTTGCTCCCCGGCTTGGACTAACCCCTTGCCAAAACCGTCTCGAGTTGGGAAAGATTCGAGATTGTTTTTATCCGCTAAATTGTCGACGAGTTTAGCTTTATTCATGCTCCGATTGAATTTGTCCGCCGAGAGTGCGGAGCTCGTTTAAAAATTGTTCGCCCTCCTCCGGTTTCGGAGGTTTGCCGTGCCAAGAAAAATCAAATTCAATTTTTTCAATTCCCTTCCCCGGGATAGTGTGGGCGAGGATTAAAGTTGGTTTTTCAAAAATGGCTTTGGCCTCTTGGACGGCGTCAACGATCGCCTCCATATTGTGACCGTCAATATCCATAACATGCCAGCCGAAAGCTTCGTATTTTTCTCGAAGCGGTTCCAAGGGCATAATGTCTTCGGTCATCCCGTCAATTTGAATATTGTTTCGATCAACAATCCCCGTCAGGTTGCTCAATTTATATTTTCCGGCAAACATAGCGGCCTCCCAAAGATTACCCGCGTCGTGTTCACCATCAGACATGAAACAATAAGTTCGAAAAGCTTTTTTATCTATTCGCGCGCCATAGGCAATGCCCGCGGCCTGGCTTAAACCGGAACCGAGTGGGCCGGAGGTAGTTTCCAGAGCAGGCATCCGTTCTCGCTCGGGGTGGCCCTGAAGACGCGAGCCAAATTTTCGGAGAGTTTTTAGTTCTTCGATGGGAAAATAACCGGCATGAGCCATCGTCGCATAGCGAATTGGCACGATGTGACCGTTGGAGAGAATCAGGCGGTCCCGCTCATCCCAATCCGGTCGCTTGGGGTCGTGATGTAAAATATGAAAATAAAAGGCCGTAAAGATATCGGCCATGCCCAAAGGGCCGGCGGTGTGACCACTGCCAGCCGAAACTAGCGATTCAATTAAAGACTGTCGAATCTGATTCGCTTTAATCTCTAGCTCTTTTATCTTATCGTCGTGAATGTGATCAGACATTAGAGTAGATCAGCCACGCTCTCAACGTGTCTTTTTAACATCGCGCAGTAGCCCCACTCGTTGTCATACCAAGCCAGAATTTTAACTAAGTTGCCATTGATAACTCGGGTCAAACCCAGATCAACAATGGAACCGTGCGGGTTGCCAATAATATCGGAAGAGACGATAGGGTCGGTCGTGGTGGTGAGGATTCCGGTCCAATCGCCCGATTGATCCGCCTCTTGAAAAATTTGATTTATTTCCTCGACCGAGGTTTTCCGACTAGCAATAAAAGTTAAGTCGATGAGCGAACCAGTTATAAGTGGGACGCGTAGAGCGATTCCATCGAACTTTCCCTCCAAGTGAGGAAGAGACCGGGTGGTGGCAATGGCCGATCCGGTGGTCGTTGGAATGATGTTGACGGCCCCGGCTCGACCTTTTCGAAAGTCACTTTTGTTGGGACCATCGACAATACTTTGGGTCGAGGTATAGCCATGGACCGTGTTTAAAACCGCGGCCTCAATCCCCGGCTTAACACTCATGATGGCGATAACCGGGTTAACCGCGTTAGTAGTGCAAGAAGCATTAGAGGTTATCTGGCCATGGCTCAAATTACCCTCAGCGACATTGGGTGTAATGGTCGGCATGATATCATCTTTGGCCGGGGCCGTAATCACCACTCTTTTAGCCCCCGCTTGTAAATGAGCCGTGGCCGATTCTATAGTCCGAAAAACCCCGGTGGCCTCCACGACAATATCAATGCCCAAATCTTTCCAGGGCAGATTGGCGGGGTCTTTTTCCTGCAGAAAAGTGATTTTCTTTTTCCCGACAATTAATTTATCCCCCTTGGCCTCAACCGGTTGGTTAAATTCTCGATAGACCGAGTCGTATTTTAAAAGATAGGCGAGATTCTCCAGACTGCCTAAATCGTTAACCGCCACCACTTCAAAGCCAGTCCCCCCAAAGGCTTGGCGAAAGAAGGTTCGCCCGATTCGACCAAAACCGTTGATTGCCACTTTTGCTCGTGCCATATCTTCTTATTTTATCGTAACTGGGCCACCGGAGCAAAAGATAAACGGTGGATGGCGGAGGGGCCATACTTAATTAACTGGATAAGATGGCCTGGCGTGCCGTAACCCTTGTGACTTTCAAAACCATATTCGGGAAAACGGCGGGCATAACGTAACATTATCCGATCACGAGTTACTTTAGCGATAATCGAAGCACAGGCGATGGAATAGACTCGGGCGTCACCATTGATAATCGTCTTTTGGGGGAACTTTATTTTAGAAATTTTTTGATTCCCATCAACCAAAACCAGATGGGGGGTTATCTTTACCTTTTTCATCGCTTGGCGCATGGCCTGATGCGTGGCTTGAAGAATGTTGATTCGATCAATCGTTTTCGGCATAACCTTCGCTAAGCCGAATTGAAAATTTGGCTGGGCTAATAGTTTGCTAAAGATCTCCTCTCGCTGTTTTTCGGATAGAAGTTTAGAGTCATTCACCCGCGCCACTCTATGCTTTAAAAACTCCGGCGTAACCAAAACGGCGCAGGCCACAACCGGTCCGGCCAAAGGGCCCCGACCCGCTTCATCAAGGGCGATAAGACTTCCAAATTTACGCAGATAATTGCGCTCAAGGCTTGAATCTAGTAGGCTCATAAATAGAATCTTAACAAGGAGATGGGAAATGGCCAAAAATCAAAACGTGGCTATTTTCTGCCACGCTTGTTTAAAATGCGACAATATTCAGTCAATTTTTATCCCGGCCAAGAGGAGCGGCGAATTCTTTTTAGTTCACCTCTGCAAAGAGTGCCGGAAAAAAAATTGGCACCCGCTTGAGCGAAAGTCCGTCTTAACCATAAGTTGCGGGCAACGGGTCCATTTCATAGAAGATGCTCCGGTGTATCAAAGTAGGGGCGGACACTTCATCCAGAATCAAGAGAGAATATAGGCGGCAACCCCAAAGGCCACCGCTACGTTTAGGGATTCTTTTCGGCCATACATAGGTATGGCCGTTTTTATATCCGCGTATTTTAACAAGCCCTTCGGAACTCCCCGGATTTCATTGCCAACAATCAAAGCAAATCCGCCAGTGGGCGGACTGATTGGTTTTTTAAGTTTGAAAATATTTTGAGCATCGGGAGTTTGTTCCAAGGCAATAATTTTTACCCCTTCTTTTTTTAATTGTTTAACGACCCGCCAAGCCTGCTTCTGTTTTTCCCAAGCTACAAAATCTTCGGCATTAAGCGAGGTTTTAGCTACTTTAGGATGGTCGGGGGTCGCCGTATAGCCCGTTAAAAAGATTTTATCAAAACCGGCCGCATCCGCCGTCCGGAAAAAAGAACCGACATTCCAAGCACTACGGATATCATGGGCGATTAGATATTTCTTCATGTTGGTTTTATAGCCGATTTTAAGATTTGAGTAAAATAAAACCCCCGTCCGCCAGCTGGCGGACGGGGGGGGTGGAAACTAATCAACGCCCCAGAGGCCAAGACCAACCGCTTGATCTTGAGTCAGGACTTTCCGAGCCTGCGCTAATTTCTTCAAACTTCTAGCCTTTTGGGCCTCTTTTGAAGAGCCGAGCTCGGCTTGAAGGTATCGAACCAAGAAGCCGGCCAAGTCTTCCCAAGAAGGGAACATGCGCGCCTCCGCTTTAAGAGCTTCTCTTCATAGAGACCTTTCAGATAAGCGGAATGTCGGGGTCGAGCTTTGATTTGGTGGTTATCTCCACCAAATAGAGGTCAACCAGTCCCCAGTCCGGCCTAAAGCCGAAAAATTGGACATCGCCATCCCCAATTAACAAGGCCACCGAGCTGTTAGTTGGAATTAGGCAAGAGCAAAGTTGCCGGTGGGTAACCCGACCATCCTGGGCCAGCTCATAGCCCATTCGGTAGTGAGAGTCAAACTCAAACGGGACAGGGGAGGCGGAAAACCGTCTCCTGAGAACAACGACTTTTTGCCAGCCAAAATTGGTCTGGAAAAAGTTTGACCAGCTCCAAGGGCCGCCGCGAGGTTTGGCCTTTGGATCTTTGAGCACCTTGATGGCTCCGCGTGTTGGAAGCCGGTGCTCCAAACCAAAGTCCCGCCAGTGCCAGCCGTGGGACTGTTTTTCGGTAAAGGGCTCGAGAAGAAGCCGAAGAATCGGCCACAGCACCCAATCGAGCCAATGGTTCGGATTCGTTTTTTTGATTTTCATGGTCCTTCCTTTCAATTCAGCAACCGAAAAACCCCATTGTGAGTGAAAGCATCACGATCAAAAATCCAGTCAACACCGGCATAAGAGATGTTGGCTTCCCGGACGGGAACTTCAAAAGGAACATGAATAACCCAAGAAGCATCGAGACAAGACCAAAAAAGAACAGGACTGTCGAAATCATTTTTCCTTCCTTCCACATTATAGGATTGTCAACGAACAACTGATTTTTATAACAAAATTAAAGCTTTGTCAAATAAAAGGCGGCGCGAAGCGCCGCCGAGGAATTACCCAATTAGCTTGTTGTTTTTGGCTTCTTGATGGGCCAAAAACAACATTCCGCCACCAACCAGAATGATAAAAAACAGAATGGCCCCCAACGAAACTAAGAACTCCATATTGAACCTCCCAATTTTTTATAACATAAGAAATCTTTAGGTCAAAATAGACTATGGTATAATATCTATACTATAAAAATAATTTACTATGTCATCCATACAAAATTTGGAAAATGAGATAAGAAGGGACACCCAAGAGTTGACCAAAAAGAGAAGCGAATTGGCTACCCTTGAGGACAATATAACAAAGTTAGCAAGCGAGATCTCGGCGCTAGAAACTAGATTAAATCAACAGAAAACAGATTTAACCACTTTTGAGAACAATAAGAAAAAGATAGCGAGCGAGATTTCCATACTAGAAGCCAAATCGAATCAACACAAAATGGACCTTGAGCGACTTGAGGCCGAACTGGCCAAAGCCGAACTTACAGAAAAGAAATAATCCCTTTTATAAAATCCGGCCTGAAACCAAAAGCCCCCGACCGCGTACGCGGTCGGGGCTTTTGGTGAACGTAGTCCAATCGATCCAACTTGAAACTGTTACCCAGTGCCTCAATATAAAATTTTTGTTCGTTATATCAGCGAACTCCGATGTTGGCTTCGGATCAGCCCCGGCTGTTAGCCTGAGCTCGGTCAGGCAGAGATCGTAGGGTGTGATCGGCTATCGAACCGAACCAAACACCCAACGAGCTCTATCGATACACTACTTTTAAAAAGTAGTAAGTAAGTGATCCAGGACCAGCTTCCGCTAGCCCTGCCTTGTTACGACTTAGTCCATGTCACCGAATCTACCGTCGTACCACAGGAAATCGTGGTCCTTCGGGTATCCCCGGCTCCCTTGACTTGACGGGCAAAGGCTTGTTGGTAACACAACAGAGGCTTCCCCATCGTACCTGCGGATTTCCCGCATACGACGAGCCCTAGTGCATTGATTGCTTAATCTTTAGAATTTTCTCTAAACCTTCATCTCCCAGATGTTCTCCTCTCGAGATCATCTTCATTATCTCGCAGAAAAGTGAGAAGTCCTTTGATTTTGACTTCAATTTCAATCGATGTTTCTTGAAGAAGGGAATAATCTTTTGATTAAGATCTTCTCTCCTCCCAACTTCATATCGATAACAATTCTGGTGATTTAATCTAGAGTCTTTTTGGAAATATACATTTCCACACCCAAAATATTTTTTTAGCCGATACAGGATTTCTTTGTCTCTCTCGATAAGAGTGAGGTAAAACTTCGGCTCTATCCTATTTCTCCTTTTTACCTCTTTGGATCGCTTGAGATCCCTCACATAAGAGGTGAAACTTCCTTCTCCATCTACCAGACCGACTATATAATTTGGGTCAATCATACATTGGGGAGGTTCCTTCTCCACATAAATGTGGTTACTACGAACCAGCTGACTTCTGATGCTGCATAAGTTACATTACTCTTCTATTTTAACATAGAAGAGACAGCATCAGATCTCCCCGGGTTACTTAAATTTCTCTTCTAGACATCCTAATAGGATTACTTCTAACCTTCCTCATCCTCACTACCCAACGATGAGTCGATTATCCCTCTGTTTACTAACAGAAAATTAGGCTGTCTTTTGCTTTCGGATCCTCCGGCCCCAACCTCGCGGTTTTGGGCCTATCCTTCAGCTACGCTCTATTGACGTAATAGAGGAGTGGACTTTAACCACTTAGAAAATTAAGCGGCCGGGCGCTTTTATTTGTGAGTACAAGATTTGAGAACGTATTCACCGCGGCGTGATGATCCGCGATTACTAGCGATTCCGACTTCATGGAGGCAAGTTGCAGCCTCCAATCCGAACTGAGGATGGCTTTGATAGGATTAGCTCCGTCTCGCGACTTGGCAACCCGTTGTACCACCCATTGTATCATGTGTGTAGCCCAAGGCATCAGAGGGCCACGCTGATTTGACGTCATCCCCACCTTCCTCCGAGTTATCCTCGGCAGTCTCGCGTGACACGTATAACACGCAATAGGGGTTGCGCTCGTTTCCTCACTTAAGAGAACTCCTCACGGAACGAGCTGACGACAACCGTGCAGCACCTGTCTAGCACCCTCGAAGGCGGCTCTGGTTTCTCAGAGCTTGCAGCTAGATTTCAAGCCTTGGTGAGGTTTTCCGCTTATAATCGAATTAAACCACATGATCCACCGCTTGTGCAAATCCCCGTCTATTCCTTTGAGTTTTAAGCTTGCGCTCGTACTTCCCAGGCAGCAGACTTAACGCGTTTGCTTGGCCACCGAGAGGGTCGATGCTCCCGATAGCGAGTCTGCAACGTTTACAGCGTGGACTACTGGGGTATCTAATCCCATTCGCTCCCCACGCTTTCGTGACTGACCGTCAGTTTGGCACCAGCATACTGCCTTCGCTTTTGGTATTCCGTGCAATATCAACGGATTTCACCCCTACACCGCACGTTCTGTATGCCTCTTACCAACTCAAGTGATACCGTTTCCAATGCGGCCTTACCGTTGGGCGGTAAGATTTAACATCAGACTAATATCACCAGCTGCTCACGTTTTACGCCCAGTTAATCCGGATAACGCTTGGGGCCTTCGTATTACCGCTGCTGCTGGCACGAAGTTAGCAGCCCCTTATTCGTCAGGTACCGTCAAAATTCTTCCCTGAAAAAAGCAGTTTACAACCCTAAGGCCGTCTTCCTGCACGCGGTGTCGCTCCGTCAGGCTTTCGCCCATTGCGGAATATTCTCGACTGCGGCCACCCGTAGGTGTATGGCCCGTGTCTCAGTGCCATCGTTGGGGGTCGTGCTCTCACACCCCCTACCCGTCATCGCCTTGGTGAGCCATTACCTCACCAACAAGCTGATAGGACCTAGGCCGCTCTCGAAGCGTAAAAACTTTACTGTTGCCAGACTATCGGGAATTAGCGCCGCTTTCGCGGAGTTATGCCCGACTTCGAGGTACGTACCAAGGTGTTACTAACTCGTCTGCCGCTCGTCTCGCCCGAAGGCGGACTCGCTCGACTTGCATGCCTTATCCACACCGCCAGCGTTCATCCTGAGCCAGGATCAAACTCTCCTAAAAGGAGGACTGGATAACAGTATCAAGTAAGATACTGTTTTTTATAACTGTTCAAAAAATTGGACGTTCAAATTTTTAAAATACACGGCTACGTTGGATCTCCTAATGTAACCGCCAGTAGATCCATAAAATCCACTGGCGGGTACACCACGCTATTTCATTGGCTTGGAAATATTCTACATAACTTAGTGGAGTCATTCTATCAGACTCAAATTAAGTGTCAACATTAAAGAAAACAAAAGGCCCCGACTCGACATCGAGTCGGGGCCAGAACAACTATGGCGCGAAGGCCAGCCCGGTCGAGACTTCAAGATCACGACCAGCAATGGCGATCTCGACAAGAAACCGCCAGCGTGGCCACCCCTTATTCCGAAACCAAATCTGCGGTTGGCCCAGATTGGGGCGACTGCCCCAAGGCGTCCCCAGGATCCGATAGAAGCCACCGGTCACCAATTGCCAATCCCGGCCCAATTCAAGAGGCTTGGTTTGCCAAACCAGCTTGAGTTCATTGGGACCGGTCGCTCCTGCCAAGCGCGAGTAGTAGCTGGCCGTCAAAAACTGGAAGGGGCGACCAAGAGACCCACCCGCGAGGGGCAATCCTCCGACGTCGACCTTGGGGCCGACTTTCCAGAAAGGTCCGGCCGGACCGGCCCCTTGTTCGGAAGAGACGCCCAAGAAGGAGGCTCGCGCGACAGGAACCAGATCAACGGCATGGTTGGTGAACCAACCGCCATCAAAGGTGTCGGCGAAACCAAAGCCACTGAGTTGACTGCCCCAGCGCCAGCTGTACTGACTGGTTAGAAGAGGGACCCCTTCTGAACCAAAAGGATGAAACTCCATCGCAGGGGTGAGAGTCCCTTTCTTGGTTTTTTTTGTTTGAGAGTTTTTGGTTTCTCCCCCGCTAGTCTGACCCTTGAGTTGAGCCTTAAGGGGACCGCCCATCCCCACTAGGGAGACGAGAGCGGTCAACAGGTAACTGGCAAGCTCCAAGGCTTGGCGAGTCTGCTTGGAAGTATCTACCCAGTGGGGATAAAATTTCCAGGCGATGGGATGCAAAATGGCCGCCAGAGGCAGATGAAGCATCACCAGTTCCAACCACGGATTGAGACCACAACTCTCGACTCGGACAAAGAAAAAGCCGAAAGCAAGAAGCGAAGTAATCAGCCAAACTTGGAGAAACAACCTCGAAATGGAGTCATACCCGAGAAGATCGACGCCCTCCTTGGACAAGTCGCCGAGAGAACGCGAGTCTCCATAGAACTCTTGAGACACCACACCCATTTTTTTAAATGTATAAACTCGGCTAAAATCTTCTTGGATACGATTAATCTTACCCGTAGAGAAAATTGAAGAAACCCATTGCTCAATATTGAAGCGAATTCGAAAATCAATATCTTCTCGAGAATCAAATCGAAAAAACCCATTGACAAAGCGCCGATGTGCCTCGATCACTTTGAAATAATGCTCCGGTGGCTGGACCGTCGGATCGGCCTCGGCGATGAGCCCTTGAACTCGGTTCCATTCTTGCAGAATGGCTTCTTCCGAGATAGCATCCCAGAAACCGAAATGCTTCTCTTCAATCCGCATCTGATTTTCGGAGAAGACCGATTGAAGACTCACCAACGGAATAGCCCATAAGATCGAAATTACGAGCCAAACAAAGATGAAAAACCCCTTGCTTTTTTGTTTCACCGAAGTCTCCTTCTACTAGTTTTTAATTTCAAAGAACCATAAAAAAATACCACTCTCGGTGGCATCCGTCAACGGGAACAAACGAATTTAAATCTTGGCTGATTCGCCGCCGTCTTGCAAAGCGTTAAGCGCCTCCATGACCATTCGACTGACTTTAGTCCCATCGGCCCGACCCCCTAAGCGCGCCATGACTTGGCCCATAACCGCCCCCATATCTTGTGGCCCCTCGGCATTAGTTTCGTCAATAATTTGATCGATCGTTTGACCCACCTCCTCATCACTCAGGGGTGTCGGAAGATAAACTTCCATTAAACCGATCTCCGCCTCTTCTTTTTGGGCCATCTCTTCTCGGTTAGCAACCCGGTACGCTTCAATCGAGTCCCGACGTTTTTTAACCTCAGCCTGAATTACCTTCTGAACTTCTCCATCGGTTAACTGGCTGGCGGTCTCTCGATCTTCCACCTCGGGGGCAAGACCGGAACGTTTTTCCACTTCTTTGTTTTTAATCGCGTTAAGAAGCAAATTTAAAGTCCCCCGCTTATCCTTATCCCCGGACTTTAGGGCTTGAATGCCTTCCGCTTGGATTTTCTTTTTGAGTTCGGACATTAGAGGTTAATCGTCCGCTTTAATTTCTTCTTCTCCTCCCGGAAAAGATCTTCATTGAATCGGCCCGTGCGATCAAGGCGTTTCCGAAGCGCTCGAAGATGTTCCCGCATAATCGCTCGGTTTTTTTCCTGAAGAACACTGGGCTTGCGCTCAAAAAAACGAGCGCTCTTGCCTAATTTTATTGTGCCAGCGCGTTGAACTAGCCGGCTGAAACGCCGTAAAAGGCTACTGACACTTTCATTCTTTTTTCTTTTGACATCTACCATAATTATTATAATTTTTTGCCTCCTAAGAGGTGGAGGTGAAGGTGGTCGACTTCTTGCCCCCCATCGCGACCCTGATTTATCATTACCCGATAACCCGACTCGGCCAAACCCAGATTTTGAGCAACTTGCCCAACCGCCAGCATCAGATTGCCTAAGATTTCTTTGTCCGTCTCTCCAGCAGACTGAATGCCCCTGATTTCTTTTTTAGGAATGATGAGAACATGTACGGGAGCCTTGGGATGAATATCTTTGAAAGCCATCCAATCTTCGCCCTCAGCAATGATTTCAGCGGGAATTTCTCGAGCAACGATCTTGGAAAAAATTGAGGGCATAAGGCTTATTTATTTTTCAAACGTTTTTGGACTATATCAATAATCTTGTCTATTGGCAACACTTCTTGAATGCCACTCTCCATGTCCCGCAAAATAACCGTCTCATCAAGGGCTTCTTTTTGGCCAACGATTAAAGCATAGGGGGCGCCAACCTTGTCCGCAACGCGAAGTTGAGATTTGATGCTTTCCCGACCCAGTGAGGTCACCGTGTTGACATTGGCTTGAATCAAGCGCTCGAAAAGGCACATCCCTTTGCGCTGGCCAGCGTCGCCAAGTTGGGCCACAAAAATCTGCGGGGTCGCTCGGCCTTCAGAGACAGAGATCTTATTCTCTTTCAAGGTCAGGATAATTCGCTCGACCCCCGCGGCCCAGCCAACACCGGGAGTTTTGGGACCACCCATTTTATCAACCAAACGATCATAACGTCCCCCGGCAATTAAAGTGAGAGGGGCCCGCTTTTTGTCTTCAGATTTCGTCTCTTCTTCTTTGCCATCCGATTTTTTAGAGGGTTTCTCCTCGGGGACAATCTCAAAAACCGTTTTCGTATAGTAATCAAGGCCTCGAACTAGAGTTGGATCAAGAACATAAGGAATCTCTAAATCATCCAAAAATTCAATAACTTTTTTGAAGTGATCCTTGGAAGCCTTGTCGAGATGATCCAAAATTTGAGGGGCCTCAGCCATAATTTCCTGAGTCTTTTCATTCTTCGAGTCAAACATCCGCAGAATGTTAGTTTTATAGCGAAGCCGATCTTCCGCCGGAAGTTTTCGAAGTTTTGGCCGAATAAAATCCTTCAGCTTTTTAATGTATTCCTTGCGAGATTCCCCACTGCCGATAGAGTTGATCTTGACTAAAATCTTCCTCAGACCAATCGCCTGAAGAAATTTGAAGGCAATTAAAATAACTTGGGCATCGCCAATTGGTCCGGCCACGCCAAAAAGTTCAACTCCAATTTGGTTGAATTGGCGGGTCCGGCCCTGTTGGGGCTGATCGTGACGAAACATTGGCATGTCGTAGTAAAGCTGAATTGGGCTGGGCCAAACATTCATGCCGTTTTCGACATAAGCCCGGACCACGGGCGCGGTGCCTTCCGGTCGAAGACTGAGCTCATCGCCTCCCTTGGTTTTCAGCGAATAAAGCTCTTTGTCAATAACGTCCGTTCCCGCTCCGATTGAATCGGTAAAAAGTTTCGTATACTCCAAAACCGGGGTCTCAACTTGACGGTAGCCATAGTCCTCCAAGACCTTCAGGCCTTTCCGGCGAAGGTGCCGCCAAAAAATCTGCTCCTCGGGCAAAATGTCCGCCATTCCTTTGACACTTTGGATCTTTGGTTTTCTTTTCCGAGTTCTCTGAATTTCTTCCTCTTCTTCTGCGGTATTTTTTTTGATCATATTTTTAATTTAAAAGTTATACGTCGGCAAGCCAGGATGACCAAAATCGGATAAGGGCCAAACTCGAACTAAAACCCGACCGGTTATGAGGGTCGTGTTAACCGGTCCCCAGCGTCGTGAGTCGGAACTATTGGGTCGGTTGTCTCCCATTACAAAGTATTCATTCGGGTCAACCTTAACCGTGATCACCCCGTCGGTCTGGAGATTATCGGGCAGATAAGTTTCAGAAAGAACAATGCCTTGAGGCTCTTGCTCATTGAATATTCTTACCTGGCCATCCCTTATTTGAATCGTCTCTCCGGGCAAACCGATAATTCGCTTTATAAAAAATTGGGCGGTGTCTTCGGGAGAGCGAAAGACCACCACCTCTCCGCGACTGGGGCTCTTGAATCGATAAGAGATCTCGTCGATTAAGATATAATCGTTGTTTTGAAAATTGGGTTGCATCGAAGCTCCTCGAACAAAGAAGGGTTGCACCACGAAATAACGGATGGGGATAATAATTGCGAGAGAGATAATAACAATTTTCAGGGTCTCCCAAATAAAAGCCTTGGCCTCTCGGCGAAGTTGCAGGGAATCTTTTTCATCAGCCCGAGAGTCGGCGTCCGTTTGATTTTCTTGCATAAAATATAATAAAAGTGCCCTTATTATACCCTTAAACTAAAGAATTGCAACCAAGCAAAAGGCATTATTTTCATTTAAAAATCTATGCTATTATACAGCCAATGTGGCTAATTCTTGGGATCGGCAACCCGGAAAAAAAATATGAAAGCACTCGGCACAACGCCGGGTTTATGGCCGTGGAAATAATTGCCAAAAACCACAAAATTAATTCTTTCCGGGAAGACCCGAAACTTCAAGCCCAGATCGCGGAAATTGTAACTGACAAAAACAAGGTTATTTTAGCCAAACCGATGACTTACGTTAATAAGACTGGCGAGGCCCTGAAAAAGATAGCCCAAAAATTCAAAATTAAACCCGACCACATTATTATCATCCAAGACGACCTCGATATCCCCTTCGGCAAGGTTAAAAACTCTTTCGATAAAAATGACGGGGGGCATAAAGGGATTGCCTCCATCATTGCCACCCTGCGAACCAAAAAATTTTACCGAGTTCGAATCGGCCTGGCTAATCCCAGCCTAAAACGAGCTCGCGATAAAAAAAATGACTCGACCAAAATTGATCAGGTTTCCGAGTTTGTTCTAAAAAAATTCAGCCCCACCGAAATAAAAGAACTACCAAAGGTGCTGAAAATCGTTCGGGAAAGAACGGTGCTCCTTATGAAATAGGAAGACGGCGGCAGGGCCTCTCAAAAAGCGCCTCCCCAACTCAACCCTATTATTGAATAATAAATTGTTAATGGATCTTATCTATCTAAATGCCCTAAATATCTTAACTTCCGGTAAAATTGGCGCTCTAGAGAAAATAAATCAAAAATTCGCCGGTGATTTCAAAAAGGCCTGGCGGTCAAACTTAAGACAATTTCAATCTAAAGACTTTCCTCTAAGTCAATCCCAAATCAATCCCGAGAAAGAATTCAAAAAATTAGAGGCCCATGAAATAGAAATTATCTCCGTTAAAGATAGGGCTTATCCAAAAATATTAAGACAAATCTCCGATCCACCATTTTTACTCTACCTGAAAGGCCAAAAGGCGGTTTTGAAAAATGAGTGTTTCGCGGTTGTTGGCCCTCGGCGTCTTTCCAGCTATGGCCGGCGAGCCACTCCTCATATCGTCGAAGATCTGGCTCGAGCCGGGTTAACTATTGTCAGTGGCCTCGCTCTGGGAGTTGATACTCTCGCCCACCAAACTGCTCTGGAAGCCGGCGGGCGGACCATCGCGGTGTTGGGCTGTGGCTTAGCCCCCAAGGTCCTTTATCCGCCACAGAATAAAAAACTGGCCGAAACAATCGTAAAAACCGGCGCGGTTATCTCCGAGTATAGTTTTGAAACCAATAGTTCGGCCTTCACCTTCCCCCAACGTAACCGAATTGTCAGCGGTCTTTCCCGAGGAGTCCTAGTAATCGAAGCCCAGAAAAAAAGTGGTTCTCTCATTACCGCTCGACTCGCGGCCGAACAGAATCGAGATGTCTTTGCTCTCCCCGGCGATATCTTTTCCAAAACCTCGCAAGGGACTAACCGACTAATCCAAAATGGGGCTACTCCCGCTCTGGGAGCAGAAGATATTTTGACAAGCTATAATATTTCCTATAATAATATTCTTCCCTCCCAATCAATGGGCTCGGAGGTAGAAGAAGAAATTTTAAAAATAATTAAAGACACCCCGGCACATATTGATGTTATTATTCAAAGATGTTCTCTGACGGCTGGGGAGATTCAGTCGGCTCTGGTTATGTTAGAGCTCGAAGGCCGAGTCCAAAATATCGGCAGTGATCGTTACGCTCTAAAAAAATGAAACTGATTATTGTTGAATCCCCAACTAAAGCCAAGACGATTACCCGCTTTGTCAGCGGTGATTTTGTGGTGAAATCATCCTACGGCCATGTCCGGGATCTACCCAAGGCGGAGATCGGAATTGATGTCGAGAACAATTTTGAGCCCAAATATGTTATCCCGCCTCGGGTTCGGAAAAATCTGGCGGAACTTAAAAAACTTCTGCCGAAGGCCGAGACTTTGATTCTGGCAACGGATGAAGATCGCGAGGGAGAAGCGATTGCTTGGCATTTAACGCAGGCCATCGGTTTAGAAAAATTAAAAAAGGCCGGGAAAGAACCGCGGATTGAACGCATTGTTTTCCACGAGATTACCAAAACGGCCATCGAAAAAGCTCTAGCGACTCCGCGGGAGATAAATTTTGATATGGTTGACGCTCAGCAAGCCCGCCGGGTCTTAGATCGACTGGTGGGCTATAAGCTCTCGCCTTTCCTCTGGAAAAAAATCTCCCGCGGACTTTCAGCCGGCCGAGTTCAATCCGTCGCCGTCCGCTTAATTGTCGAGCGGGAGCGCGAAATTCAGGCCTTTAAACCCGAAGAGTATTGGAGCGTTGTCGCTCAACTTCTTAAGGACAAAGATTCAATCCAAGCTCACCTTGTCGCTCACAAGAGCGAAAGTTTGGATAGGTTGAGCATAAAAAATGAGGCTGACGCTCAAAAAATCAGAGCGGAGCTGGAGGATGCCGACTATCGAGTTACCCGGGTTGAAGCGCGCCAAACTAAAAAGAGTCCCGCCCCACCCTTTATCACCTCGACCCTCCAAAGAGCGGCGGCGGGGCGTTTACACTTTTCCGCCAAACAAACCATGGTCTTGGCCCAACAACTCTACGAAGGAATAAAACTAGGCAAAAAGGGGGCAACTGGTTTAATCACCTATATGCGAACCGACTCAACAAATCTTTCCGCCGAAGCGCTTAGTGTCGCTCACGATTTTATTAAAAAAAATTATGGTCCGGAGTACGGTCTAAAGACCTCGCGCGTTTTTAAGAAAAAAGCTAAATCGGCGCAGGAGGCCCATGAGGCCATCCGCCCCACTGATCCCACCCTAACCCCTCAGGACATAGAAAAATATTTGGATGCCAAACAGTTCAAACTCTATAATTTAATCTGGGGGCGATTCCTGGCCAGCCAAATGGCGGAAGCCCAACTTGAATCGGTCTCGGCCGACATCACCGCCAAAGATTATACTTTTCGGGCCACGGGCCAAACTTTAAAATTCGATGGCTTTCTAAAAGTCTATCCGCTCAATATCACTGAGAGCATTCTACCGCCCATCAAAGAGGGCGAGACTTTACTCTTAAAAGAACTGCAAACTGAGCAACACTTCACCAACCCTCCGGCCCGCTATAACGAGGCCTCCCTCATTAAAATTTTGGAGAAGAACGGCATCGGCCGACCCTCAACCTACGCGCCAATTATCTCGACGATCCAAGAGCGAAACTACGTCCAGAAAAATCCCAACCGTTATTTTGAACCCACTGAGATTGGCCTGGTTGTTAACGACCTTTTGGTCACGCATTTCCCGGAAATTGTTGACATGGATTTTACCTCGAAGATGGAGGGGCAACTTGACGACATTGCCTTGGGCAAAAATGATTGGCGCAAAATTATCAAAGATTTTTACGAACCCTTTGACAAAAATCTCCAAAATAAATACAAGGAAGTCTCCAAAGAAGCCATGATCGAGGAGACTGACGAGGATTGCGACAAGTGCGGAAAAAAAATGATTATTCGAATGGGTCGCTTTGGCAAGTTCCGAGCCTGTTCGGGTTTCCCCGAGTGTAAAAATGCCAAACCCCTCGAGGGCCAAGAAGGGCTCCCCCAAAAAGAACCGCCCAAAGAATTAGATGAGGAGTGCGAGAAGTGTGGTAAGAAGATGGTTGTTCGAACCGGTCGTCGGGGTGCCTTTAAGGCCTGCTCCGGTTTCCCCAAGTGTCGGAATACTAAGCCCTTGGATAAAGAAGCATCGGAAGAAAGGGCTTAGTCCAAAATGACTTTGGCAATTTTATTAAGCTCCTCAAGATCGGCAAATCGAATCACAATTTTGCCACCCCGCTGACCACTTTGAATTAACACGGGAGCACCAACATTTTGGGAAAGGTTCGACTCTAAATCTTTAAATTTATTAGAAACTTCTTTTTTGGCTTGGGGTCCTCGGGCCGCCACTTCAGCCGAGCGAACCGTCGCCTGTCCACTTATAAAACTGGCCAGCATGGCTTGTTGTTCTTTGGGGTCTTTAAAGGCGAGCAGGGCTCGGGCTTGAGTTCGGCTAATCTGGCCAGCTGAGATTTTATCTTGAATGTCTTGCGGGAGACCCAGAAGCCTGAGCGCATTGGCGACGACTTCTCGACTCTTGGAAACTTTTTGAGCAATCTCTTGTTGGGTCAAGCCAAATTCCTCAGAAAAGCGCCGATACGCTAGAGCTTCTTCGAGGGGATTCAAATCTTCTCGCTGGACATTCTCAATGAGAGCGATCTCCAGACGCTCTTGTTCTTCTTTGAACGCGTCTTTGATAATGACCGGAACACGCGGAAGACTCGCCAGCTGGGCCGCTCGCCAACGGCGCTCTCCGGCCAGAAGATGATATTCTACGGCCAAACCTTGATTTGTTGGCTTTTCAACTTTTGTAACCAAAAGAGGCTGGAGAATGCCATAGCGCTTTATCGAGCTGGAGAGGCTGGCCAAAGCGCCTTGGTCAAAATGTTTTCGAGGTTGGCTTGAATTGGGCTTGATTTTATCCGTCTCGACATAAAAAACACTCTCTTGGGGTAGAGTTGCGACCGAGAGAGCGGTCTTTTCTGGGATAAGCGAGCCGAGACCGCGCCCTAGCCCGAAGAATTTTTTTGTATTTGTACTCATAGAAATTTCTAACTTAAGTTTATCACCTCATCTGCTAACTGCCGATAGGAGCGCCCCGCTTTTGAAGTCGGATCAAATTGTAGGATTGTTTTGCCAAAGCTGGGGGCCTCCGCCAAAGAAACGGATCGAGGGATAATCGCTTCAAAAACATGACCCGGGAAGTTATTTTGAACCTCCTTGACCACTTGGCGCGCCAATCGATTACGTTTGTCATACATTGTAAGTAAAACGCCCATCACTTTCAAATCAAGATTAATTGAATTTTTAACCAAATCGATTGTCTTCATTAATTGGCCCAGACCCTCAAGGGCGAAGTATTCGCACTGAACCGGAATAATCACCTCTTCGGAAGCCGCTAAGCCGTTGATGGTCAAAAGGCCGAGCGAAGGGGGCGAGTCAATAAGAATATAGTCATATCGGGTTCGAATTGGCTCAAGAGCTTCCCGCAGACGATGTTCGCGCCGCTCCAAACCGACTAATTCCACCCCCGCGCCGGCCAAGCTCGCGCCTGAGGGCAAAATATCCAGACCAAAAAGTGAGGTCCGCCTTATTACCGCTTCAGGATGTTGATTGGCGATTAAGGCATGGTAGAGATGCGGATGGTCTTCTTGAAGTTGGATCCCCGCGCCCGAGGTGGTATTGGCTTGAGGATCAAGATCCACCAAAAGAATGTATTTGCCCTTGGCGGCCATATAGGCCGCCAAATTTAAACTGGAAGTTGTCTTCCCAACTCCCCCTTTTTGATTTATGATACCGATGATTCGCGCCATAAAATTATCTTCAGTCTAAGCTAAATGGAGATAGCTATCAATTGATAAAATAATAGGTCTGGGCGAGTGGCGGAATTGGCTTACGCGCACGACTCAAAATCGTGTGGTCTTTGACCATGTGGGTTCGAATCCCACCTCGCCCACCAGAATTTGAATAAAACAGAGAAAGCTTATCTAATTGGTATATGTATGGGAGACGGGAATCTCTCAAACCCTAATGGTAGGGCAATTCGCCTTAGAATTACCTGCGACAAAAAATATCCCCAACTGATTAAAAATTTCCAAAAAGTTATTAAAAAAGTTCTACCAAATAATAAGATATCTCTAATTAAAAGAGATGGGGGGTGTTTAGATATAAGTTGCTACTCAAATAAATGGCCAAAAATATTAGGATGGAAGCCTGGACCTAAAGCTTCTCAAATTTCAGGGATTCCTAACTGGATAAAATCTGATAAAAAATATTTAACTCATTGCTTAAAGGGACTGATAGAAACCGATGGCTGCATCTATAAAGACAGGGGCTATAAAATGATTGGCTTTACTTCTACCATAGAGAATCTCTCGAAAGATGTTTTTTATGGAATGGCTACCCTAGGCTTTAAACCTAGAATTTATAAGGTCAAATTACCTAAAAAATTGGCGAGATTTAATGTTAGGCTTGCTAAAAATGTTGAAATGTTTATTAATCTGGTTGGTCCTATCAAAAGATAATTCTTATAGAATCTCGAGTCGAGCCCGACTCCTACCCCGGGCACCACGTAGGAAAAGTCAATGCCCCTAATCTACCGCTAACCGAGTGTTGGCTTGGACATCATTGAAAACACGAGTTTGACCTGAAGCCCATGTAACCGTCACCTTTCTTACCCCCGAATCTTGGCCTAGGCCGAAAACAAGTTCTGAGCTGACATCAGTCAACAACCCCATCACGCCGATAACTTGTTTTGATGAGACGGATCCATTCAGCCTTTCAACATCAACCCGAGCTCCTAAAGATTTCGGGATATCCGGCAAAAAGACTTTCAGAAAATTGGAAGGGCCTCCGCTGTTTAAGTAAGCTTTGCTGGGTCCGTTAAAATTAATGAAGACTACGTCCGGATAGCCATCTTGGTTGAAATCAGCCAGAAGGGGCGTCGTCCCGTAGTAGGGATTATTTAATCCCGCTACTTGCGTAATCGGCAAAAAGGTTTGATCGCTCTCTTGAAGAAAGACTCGCCCATTGAGCTTATTAATTTTATGGGCGGGCCACTTAACATAGTTTTCGGACACAAGCAGGTCCAGCCGGCCATCCAGATTTAGATCTTCAAACAGCGCCCCCCAGCCAAATTCATAGTCATCCAAAGCGCGCTCTGTCGTAATATCAGTAAATTGAAAATTGCCATCATTGCGGAGTAAGCGCCACTGACTGTCAAGAATTTGATCCGGGCGAAGATCGCCTCGGGCGGCTGTGATCGGGATTGTGTTTCCAATGTTGGAGAAAAATAAATCTTGGTCACCATCGGCATCAATATCACCCACGGCCAAGCCCATCCAAAAACCAAAATCCGTTAAGGCCGGCTTGCTCTCAAAGGTGCCGTTTTTCTTATTCTCGTAGACTACAACTTTATCCGTGTTCGGAGCCAAGACTAAATCGGGCCAAGTATCGTTATTAAGATCGACGAAAGATGCTTGGAAGGTGTTCTGATTGTAGGCTAGGCCGGATTTCTCCGTGATATCTTCAAACTGATTGCCCCCCTTATTTAGAAGCATAATGTTCTTAGAACGATTAGCCGGATCATTAAAAGTTGTCAGCTTAAAAACTTTTGGTGATTTGAAGGTCGCGACATAAAGATCAATTAGACCATCCTTGTTCAAATCCGTTGCCGATAGAGACATCGGGACCGCATCCTTCTCAAGGGTAATTCCCAACTTCTGCTCTGCAAATTGACCCTGATTATTTGTATAGAGATAGACACCATCTAAACGGGCAACTAAAAGGTCCGCATCCCCATCATTGTCAAAATCGATTGAGAGCGCTCCGGCAGATGAATTTTCGTTGGTGAATCCAGCTTGAGAGGCGATATTTACAAACCGATCGTTTTCAAAGCGAAAAAGCCCATCAATCTGATTAATGCCCCCGCCGATAAAAACCTCCTCTCGCCCGTCTCCATCAATATCAATCAGGGCCGAGCCAGCAAAGGCATAGTCGTCTTTGTCGTAATTATGAACAAAGTCGAGCCCAATTTCAGTAAACGTCGGTGTAGAGACAGAGCTACTCTCGACTTCTGAATGAATCGATTTCGGCTGGAAAAGATAGGGGGCGGCAAAATAGTAAACAATTGCCAAAAAAGCCACGGCTAGAAGAAGAATGATGATTTTTTTCATAAATAAGGCTGTCACTTGATCGTATTACGTCACCCGGGTTATGTCAAAGTTTAAGTTAAGAGGTCTTTTCTTTTTATGCGCGATTAGCTTAGAATAAAAACGGTAAGTTAAGAGTAAGTTTTTAATATGTTTGAAGCAAATTATTTGGCGATTTTAGTCGTGGCCATTGTCGTCTACGGTCTTGGCGCTCTTTGGTACTCCCCCGTCTTATTTGGGAAAAAATGGATGAAGCTTTCCGGCATGAGCATGGACTCCGCCAAAGGAGCGGGCAAGGGTTACGCAATCGGCTTTATTATAAAGTTAGTGGAGCTTTATGTTTTAGCTTATTTTGTCCAAATGTTGGGGAAAAATGATTTTTGGGGCGGAGCCGAGCTCGGCTTTTGGGTCTGGCTCGGTTTTGTTGGCACCTACAGCCTTGGGGCGACGCTCTGGGAGCGAAAGCCCGGAGCCCTTTGGTGGTTGAATAACATTTACAATGTCATCGGGCTAGTTATCGCCGGTGGTATCTTGGCAATCTGGATGTAAAGACAGAATGGTATCCATTTAACAGCCCTGTTTTAGACAGAGCTGTTAAATTTGACAATAAACGAAATATATACTAAAAAGACTAAACTGTTCCTCAACAAAAAAGAAAGGGCGCTGGCAAATGACAAAAGAAGAAATTTTAGAGGAGTTTGGGTGGATTCCAAGAAACTTCGACCTTGGTCATTTCTTTGAGAATGGCCCCGTCTTGACCGAGGACGAATTGAGGCTGGACTTCGATCTTCTATCTCATGATCCGGAGCTATATTCTCTTGTCCGAAAAGGAAGACTGCTGGCCTTAGAAATCCTTTTTATCAAGATAAGTAAGCTCGAAGAAAGGGCGGAAGAGCTTGAAAAAAGAGCATCCTGTCTGATGTTCTTCAACTTGAATCTTATGGACGTCTTGAAAGAAAGCGCGCCCGGAAAATTAGCTCACCTACTAATCGACCAAGGGGTTAACGAGATTGATCCAGACTTTTCTTTTCATAAGGCCTTAATAGAAAGATTCAAAAGAGAAGGGCGCTGGAAGGACTAAGCCCTTCTCAAAAAATTATCTTGCCCCCCCGGGGGTTTTTATTTGTTCAGATTAATGAGATTTTGGAAAACCGCGGCCACAACCAATGGCCCCGTTCCCCCCGGTGTCGGCGTGACTATCGCCTTTGACTCAATAGCTTGGAAATCAACATCACCTTTTATTTGATTATTTTCTCGAGAAAAACCGAAATCAATGACCAAGGCCCCCGCTTTGATCATCTTCGCCGTGATTAAATTCGGTTGGCCAACACCGGAGATAACGACGTCCGCTTCAACGCTAAGTGCCTCCGGGTGAGGCGTATCAATATCAATTGGAGAGACTTGCCAGCCTTTAGATTTGGCCCATTTGGTTACGGGTTGACCAATAAGTTGGCCCTGCCCAAAGACCGCTATTTTGAGGTCCGGCCGACTAAAGCCAAATTCTTTCATCAATCGTTCGACCACCAAAACGGCTGGTGCTAAAACTATTGGCTGAGCACCCAGCGCATCAACATCTTTCTGGACTGGAATTAAGTTAACAATATCTTCCGCCTCAAAACCCGGAAGGGGGAGTTGAATAATCAAACCGGACACGGAGGCAACGATAATTTTAATCTCTTTTTGAAGATCCCGGATTGAAATATTTTTATCAAAACTATAGATTTTGATGGCAACGCCAAGAGATTCGCCAACCGCCTTCTTCTTTTGAATAAAGATTTTTGAGCCAAGATCATCACCAACTAAAACTATCCCCAGACTCAGCGGGGAAAGCCGGGTAATTTGGTGTTTTAAATCTTTGAGCCAAATCTGGGCCAAACTGTTGCCGTCGATAATCATCTGGGCCTTATCATACAAAAAAACCGTTTTTAGTTAAACGGGGTCTGGTCAAGGGCACTGCCGGGTTAGAGAGTTTCGGGATGTCGACGAAAGCGTCGAATAAAAGCCGACTCAAAGATAGCTTTGGTTCTAATCAGATAAGCCATGACTAAAAACAGGCTGAGAGAAAACACTACAAAGGTTGCCACCGGAGCCAAGGCATAGCCATAAATTTGAGAGATAATCTGACCAAAAGGCATCTCCGAAACTGAGAAATAGTCACGGCGAAGGCTCATCCAAATTTGATACAAGATAAAAGGTAACAAGGCCAAGAGGACGAAATAAAAATCACGCAGAAGATCCTGCTGGCGTTGAACCCGCTGAACCCGTCTCATCGTTTTCTCAACGAAACGGAGCGAGGGTTCAATCTCGCCGTGAGAACAACCAATTTCTTGAATCCGAGATTGGATATAGGCATCAATCTTGGCTTCCGGGTTGAGGTTAGGCTCTATAATTTGGGGCAATAGTCTCATTTATATATTCGTTTTTTCTTATCACGGCTAAAAGGGCTTGGCGAACTCGATGAAGCCGACTCTTCAGGGTATTCTGGTTAATCCCCAGAGTCTGGCTGATCTCCTTATAAGAAAAGCCCTCGTAGTAAAGTAACTTGATGATACGGCGATCTTGGTCACTAAGACGCTTTAGACAAGCGTCAAGTTCCTCTTTCAGAGCATTTTGGGTCTCTTGGGTCTTATAATCAACAAAAGCAAGTTGGGCGAAATGCTGAAGCGCTTCATTTTCCAAGGCAACCTCACGGTCTTTGTGTTTTCGAAAGTGATCGATGGAAATGTTACGCGCAATCTGGAAAAGCCAGCTTCTTAATTTCGCCTTGTCCTTTAAAGTATCCAGCTTTTTATAAGCCTTTATGAAAGTTTCTTGGGCCAAATCCTCCGCGTCTTGACGATTGCCGACAAAACGATAGTGAAAATTTATAATCCTCCGCTCGTATTGTTCAACAATCGATTGAAAAGATTGGATAGCTTCTTTGTTCATAAGTCGGTGTATTTACTTTCTATTTTAACATCTAAAAATAAAAATGGTAAACACCTCGATTGCTTATTAAGACGGAAAGACCCCCGAAAAGGTTTCTCGAAACCCCAGCCAAAGAATCTGCGTCTTAGAGGGTGATGATAACTTATTTGTTCGACATTCCCTTGATCCGGGCCGGGCCGGAGGACACCTGATAAAACTCCACCCCGTAACATATTGTACCTCCCCTTACTCTTATCTACCCCCCGCCCCGCTAAATAGCGGGGCGGGGTGGTTTTGAACTCTATAAATTATGTTTACAAATAAATAAAAATGGCTTAAATTTTTAAAGGAAGGAGCTCATTAACATGACGGAAACCAAAGAGAGTATCTGGAAAAATCTAGAGGAAAACATCCGAGAACCCGGCTCGGATGAAATCTTGGTTATACTTGGCCGTCTCATCCTAAAGAGCAGGGTAGATGGCAACCACGATGCCTTGATATTCCAATGGGGCCTGAAAGAGAAGGCCCTCCGCAAAATCGGGCAACTTGTGTTCCACCGAGAAGTCTTTGATCACCTAATCCTGGAGAAGAGGCGGTCTGATGATCATAAGCAGTGGCTCGAAGAAAGAGCCGATCAGGCCGGCTTCTACGAATAGATAAATTTTGAACCTTCGGGCGCCAATGTTGGTGCCTTTTTGTTTTATTTATAAAACAAAAACGTCCTCTTAGACTATAAAAAATTCGGTCCGTTAAAAGGCGAGATGCGGTTTTTGGGGCAGTCTTACCCCACCACCAAGTTAATTAACTTGTCGGGGACAAAGATGACTCTGATAATTTTTTTGTCTTTTAGGTAGGGCGAGAGCTTCTCCGATTCTTGAGCAATTCTTTCCGCCTCGATCTGGGAGACCCCCGGAGCGACCGGAATGGAGTCTCGAACGCGACCGTTTACTTGAAGAATTAGCCGGATCGAATTAACTTTGGCAATATCCGGATCATAGTCGGGCCAGTTTTCCAAATGAATTGAATTTTTATGCCCCAGAACCGTCTGCCAAATTTCCTCCGTCAAGTGGGGTGCCAAAGGGGCAAGGAGTTTTAGATATTTTTCAAACTCGGACTGAGCCACGCCCTGTTCTTCAAAAACATTCAAGGCTTTCATTAACTCACTGACAACCGTGTTAAAAGCCAACTCGCCGATATCCTCGCCAACCGCTCGAATCGTCTGGTGCAAAGTTTGGAGTGAAACCGGGTTAGTTTGAGAAGAAAGAGTGTGGGCTAAGGTCCAAACCCGCTTGATAAATCGGCTGATACCATTGATACCGGTTTTGCTCCAAGGTCCGCCTTGCGCGTAGGGACCCATAAAGGCTAGAAACATTCGCACCGCATCCGCTCCATGCTCAATCACAACTTCGTCCGGATCAATAACGTTGCCCCGCGATTTAGACATCTTCTGATTGTCAGGGCCTAAAATAATCCCGTGATTGAGCCGCCGTGTAAAAGGCTCGCTGAAACTTAATAGTCCGGCGGTCTGAAGAGCCTTCGTAATAAAGCGCGAATAAAGAAGGTGCATCGTGTTGTGCTCAGCTCCGCCGATATAAAGATCAACCGGCAACCAGTTTTTGATCCGGTTTTCCTCAGCAAAACGTTGATCATTTTGGGGGTCAAGGTAGCGCAAAAAATACCAAGACGAATCAACGAAAGTGTCCATGGTATCCGTTTCTCGCTCCGCTGTTCCCCCGCATTTTGGACATTTAACCTTTAGCCAATCCCCCGCTCGAGCCAACGGTGGCTGACCGTCGTCTGACGGCTTAAAGTCTTCTAGATCGGGCAACTCCACGGGTAAATTCTCTTCGTCAATTGGTTGATAACCTTGGCCCGACGGATCAAGGCGAGCGCACGCTTCACACCTAACCATCGGGATCGGCACGCCCCAATAGCGTTGCCGGGAAATCGACCAGTCGCGTAGTCGATAGATCGTAGTAGCTCGACCTTGATTATTCTTCTCTAAAATTTTAATTATCTCCGAGATTGCTTCGCCCGCGCTCAGATCATTATACGGTCCCGAGTTTTCCAACTCACCCCCGCCCAAGTAGGGTAATTCGCCGGTCGGCGATTTAATAACCGATTTTATTTCCAATTTAAATTTAGTGGCGAATTCAAAATCTCGTTCATCATGGCCGGGAACGGCCATGATGGCTCCCGTACCGTAGCTCCCCAAAACATAATCAGCAATCCAGACCGGAATTTCCTTGTTACTTAAGGGATTGACGACCTTTAGCCCCTCTAATCTCACTCCAGTCTTCTCCACGCCCGCCTCGCTGATTCGATCTCGTTCTGTTTTGGCTAAAGTTTTATCAATATACTCTTGGACTTCAGCTTTGTTTTCTATTTTAGACTCCAGTTGCTTCAGTAAGCGATGCTCCGGCGCGACGACTAAATAAGTTGCCCCGAAAATAGTCTCGGGTCGAGTAGTAAAAACTTCAATTTCTTTATCAGTGTCTTTTACCTTAAATTTTATTTTAGCCCCTCGGCTTCGACCAATCCAATTCTCTTGAGCCGTTTTGGTTGGCTTCGGCCAATCCAAATATTCCAGCTCATCAATTAAATCATCGGCAAAATCCGTGATCTTAAACATCCACTGCTCGACCTCCTTTTGGACTACTTCCGTATTACAGCGGTCACAATGCCCTTGGATTACCTGCTCGTTCGCCAGAATGGTTTTACAAGACGGACACCAATTAGCCAAAGCCTTGGCCCGATAGACCAAGCCTTGTTTAAAAAGTTGGAGAAAAAGCCACTGCGTCCAATGGTAATATTTTGGATCGGTTGTATCGATAACTCGCGACCAATCAAAAGTCGCCCCCATCGTCTCGAGTTGCTTGGTCATGTATTCGACATTAGAGCGGGTCCAGGCCTTGGGTGACTTGCCATACTTGATCGCCGCATTTTCCGCCGGCAGACCAAAAGCATCAAAGCCAATCGGGTATAAAACGTTATAACGACCTTGCATCCTCAGCCACCGAACATAAATATCCGGGATACTAAAAGCATACCAATGACCAATATGGAGATTGCCCGAGGGATAGGGAAACTCGGTTAGAATATACTGATTCTTTTTAGCCTCAATTTGATCCGGCGTATTATAAATCCCCGCTTTCTTCCAAGCCTCCTGCCACTTTTTTTCAGTTTTACTGGGGTCGTATTTTTTCATCGTGATAATCCAAGATAGCTGACAAAATGATAATGCTCGCCCGCCGAAGGTTCGACGGAGGTGGGCCACTTTTTTTCCACCTTGTTTGGATTATATTTTTTCATCCTATTTTAGATTAAAGAGATTCAGCGTATTCTCTTTGGTTACTCTTTGAATTTCATCTAATCCCTCCCCCCTTATTTTAGCAATATATTCCGCTATATTCGTAATTCTGAAAGGCTCGTTCCGCTGACCCCGATAGGGGGCCGGGCTTAAAAAGGGTGCGTCCGTTTCCAAGAGTAGGCGCTCGAGCGGAATTGCCTCAATCAATTCCATATATTCTTCGGAGAAGGTTACGATTCCATTTAAGCCGATATGGAAACCGCGGTCGATAAACTCTCGGGCTAAGTCGGCCGAGCCCGTGAAAGAGTGGATCACCCCTCGACAGTCACCGTACTGATCTAAGATTTCGAGCAGATCCTCATAGGCCTTAACTTGTTTATCATCTCGACAATGGAGGATCAGCGGATAGTCGCGATGTTCAACTTCCCTTAGCCATTGCCTCAGAATTAGGCGCTGTTGGTCCTGAGCCTCAGCTTCTTTGATACGGTAGTAATCTAGGCCGATTTCTCCAATCGCCACAACTTTATTTGATTCGAATAAATCGGCAAAGCTGGCAAAGTCAAAATCAGAATCAATATCGGTTGGGTGTAAGCCGACCGAGGCCCAAACATTTTCTCGTTCCTCGGCCAGTTCAATCGCTTGGCGAGAAGTCTCAAAATCAGTCCCGACACAAACTAAACCAACGCCCGCTTCAAGGGCTCGATTCAGAACCTCGGCTCGATCTTCATCATACTGTGGGAACTGCGGATGACAGTGGGAATCTATTAGTTTCAAGTTAATCATTTTATTCCAAAGCCGGGAAGATCGCCTTTCCCTTCGAAACTTTGATCTCCGCGCCCTGATTAAAATTGAAAACTTTCTCTATTTTTTCTGTCGTCTCGGGAATAAACGGGGCTAAAAGATCATTGGTGGCTTTAATCAGCGCGACAATATCGTTTAAGGCTCGGGCAAACTTCTCCGATTCTTCTTTAAACTCCCAGGGCTTACGATCGCTAATCAAACTATTGGCCGAATCAATCAAGGTCCAAATTTGAGCTAAAGCCTCATGAAGCCGAAAATTTTTAATTGCTACCTCGACGGTTCGCGAGACTGACGCAATTTTTTCTTCAACCGCCGTTCCGGGAGAACTCAAGATAAATTGGCCCCCAAGGTCGTCCGTGATTAGAGTGCTAACCCGCTGGACTAAGTTGCCCAAGCCATGAGCCAAATCACTGGTATAGCGCTCTTTCAATCGAGTCAAAGAAAAGTCCCCGTCCTCATCGGAAGGAATCTCGCGCAATAAGAAATATCGAACCGGATCAACTCCAAACTGATCAACTAGTGCCTTGGGAGAAACAACATTGCCAAGACTCTTTGACATCTTCTGGCCCTCGCTCGTGATGAAACCGTGGATCAAAATCTGCTTTGAGGAAGGCAGGTCGGCGGACAGGAGCATGGCTTGCCAAATAGCCGCCTGCTGACGGAGATTGTCCTTGCCCGCAATCTGGAGGCCGGGCCAAAATTGTTTAAATCTATCCTCATTCTCCGGCCAGTCGAGAGTAGAGATATAGCTGACCAAGGCATCAAACCAGACGTACATGACATGCTCCGCATCATCCGGAACCGGTACCCCCCAAGGCATCTTGGCCCTTAGGCGAGAGATGCTGAAATCAGCCAGTCCCCCCGCGACAAATTTCTTGATTTCATTTAGTCGCTTGGTCGGCAAGATAAAATCAGGCTGTTTCTCATATAACTCCAGAAGCTTGCTCTGATATTTTGAGAATCGAAAAAAATAATTCTCCTCTTCGATAATCTCAATCGGCTGATTGGGGTGAATCGGGCAACAGCCATTTTCCAGATCGGAGTCGGTTTTTTCCAACTCACAGCCAACACAATATTTTATTTTGTAATTCTTTTTATAGATATCCCCCTTGGTCGCAACCCGGCGCCAGATTTCTTGAGCAGCCTTTATATGTTGGGGGGCGGTAGTCCGGATAAAGTGATCGTAACTAACATTGAGTGTTGTCTTCAGCTCATCAAATTTCACTGCGTATTCATCAACATAAGCTTGAGATTCTTGCCCGGCTTCTTGAGCTTTGCGATAAATCTTCAAACCGTGTTCGTCCGTGCCCGTATTGAAAAAAACTTCTTTGCCTTGAGATCGGGCAAATCGGGCCAAGACATCAGCCTGAACAATTTCCAAAGCAAAACCAATATGCGGTTCGGCATTTACATAGGGCAGTGTTGTCGTAATATAAAACCGCTCTTTACTCATAGTTGTAACTTTAATATAGCAAGGCAGACCTTATAAAAAAAGCCCGAAGAGGGCTTATTAAAAAAGAGCTAGCTGAGTCTTCGGCCACTCTAAATGGAATTTCATAATGTGCTCGACTCTAAACGAGTCGAGAAGAATGAGCCTAGAAGCATATTTTTCTGCGATTTCCTCGCAAAACTTCTCCTCCTTTTGTCTTCCCGAAATAGGCCTCCTTGAAAATCCGTGGCGGTCCTTCGGGCCCGGCTCTAAGACATCACAAACAAGATGAGCCATCTCATGGATAAGGGTTGCGTTAAAAGCATGGCTCCCCCCGTATCTTTTAGAAAGATCCGAGTTGGCTAAAACTAGCTTTTTGTTTATCTCTATCCAGTAGATATCGCCCTTGGAGCCAGCATAATAGCCGGCAAAATCAGCTATTTCTGAGAGACAAATTTCTATCTCCAGAGAGTTGATTTGGCTATCTGATAGCCCGAGTTCTTTTAATAACCCCCGAAAATTTTCAGTTAACTCTTCTCCCAAAATAATCGGGTTCAAATTTTCATTAAGCCAAATTTTAACGATCACTTTTCTGCCTCCAAGATAAAAATAGCAATTTAATGCGTATTCTATGATAGCCAGATTAAAAAATTCGTCAAGTTATTTATAAACCCCAACAACAAATTCGCCCCGAGTTTGATCGGGAGGCAACTTTTCTAAAATCTCCTGAGCCGAGCCTCGATAAATAGTCTCAAATTTTTTGGTTAGCTCGCGCCCAATCACAATTTCCTTATCTGATTCTTTTAAAGCTTCCAGGGCTTTAACGATCCGATGAGTTGATTCGAAGAAAATCACCGGATACTCAGCGTTCCGAATTTTCTCAAAAAAAGTTCGCCGGCCCTTTTTGTGGGGCGGAAAACCAAGAAATAAAAACTGGTCCGACTTCAAACCGGCAATGCTCAGAAAAGCCGTAAGGGCAGAAGCGCCCGGGATTGGGATGATACTGACTTCCGGCAGTTCAATCGTTACTCGCTGAACCAAGAAAGCCCCCGGATCATTGATCGCCGGGGTTCCAGCGTCGGAGACCAAAGCCAAATTCTTATTTTGTCTTAAAAGGTTAAAGATTTTCTGATATTTAATCTCATCACTATGTTCATGAAAGCTTTCTAGGGGGGACTCAATTTTATAGTGGTCCAGTAATTTTCGCGTCACGCGCGTATCTTCGGCCAAAATTAAATCAACCCCCTTCAGGGTCTCGACGGCTCGAACTGTAATATCATCTAAATTGCCAATTGGGGTGGCAACAATAAAAAAATTTCCAAACATAAACCGCTAACCGGATAAGTTCCGTGAATTTTTATAGTTTTGCTGACGAGAAAATTCGTCAAAAATCTCAATAATGATAGCCACCACCGGCACGGCGATAATTACCCCGATCAAACCGGCCAACTTGGCGCCAATCAAAAGCGAGACTATCACAATAACCGGATTTAGGCCAAGAGTTCGCCCCAAAACGACGGGAACCAAAACATGATTCTCAATTTGTTGAATTATAAGATAAAGGACGATAACGGAAAAACCCAAGCCGGAACTCTGGGCGAAACCGAGAATAACCGCCGGCACGGCGGCCAAAACCGGCCCGACATTTGGGACTAACTCCAAAACCATGGCCAAAATTGCCAAGACCAGAGCGAAAGGAATCCCCAAGAGCGAAAGTCCGACATAAACCGCCAAGCCCACAATCAACGCCAAGAGGAGTTGGCCCTGAACCCAACGACCCAGTTTCTTCTCAGACCGTCGCCAAACTCGTAAAAACGCCGGCTCATACTTATCGGGAATGACCGCGCGAATGAAGTTATCAACCCCATTTTTCATATAGGAGAGATAGAAAGAAATAACCACTATCGCCGCAAAAGAAATAACGCCCCCGAAGAGACCGACCACAAAACCGACAATTGACTGGGAGGTTGTCGCCAGATAGTTGGAGAAGGTGTCTAAGACATTAAGAATGTCATTGAAAAAATCGAAGTACCGAGTGCTCGAGGTAGATTGGGCCTGTTCCAATGAACTGGCCAAGCTACTGATAAAGTTCGGCAGGTCTTGAATCAATTGGTTGACCTCCACCGTGATGATCGGAATAACCAGCGACAAAAACAATCCTAACAATCCAAAGAAAACCAAATAGAGGGCGGTGATCGCGACAAGACGGGGAACCCCTTTGCTATTGACCCAGTCGACAAAAGGACTAATCGCCGCGACAACAATTACAGAAAAGAGGAGGATGATAAAAACATCAATCAGAACATAAGCAACGTAAAACAAAACGCCGACAATGATGACTTTAAAAATAGTCGCAGTCGGGATATCAAGACTCAGTCGATTGGGTTGACGTGAAGCCACACTAAAATTTTACCACGCTTGGAGAATTTCGTTAAGGCGAAGATCCCCCGCCTTAAACGGACCGATGAGGGCAAGATTAAGTTTTTCTGGCACAAAGATTTCTTGAGCCAACTTTTGAATGTCTCGCGCGGTGACCAAGTTAATTCGCCCTATCAGGGCCTCAGGCGTCTCAATTTTTTTCTGGAGAAGTTGCTGATCAGCAAAGTAACTCGCGACACTTTGCGAACCCTCTAATCCGATTGCCTGGCGACCACGGATGGAACTCTTGGCCTTTTGAAGCTCCGCCTCACCTACCGGCTGTTCTTTCAGTCTCTTAAACTCATTTAAGATCACCTCAATAGCTTCGTGAAAGCGCTCGTTGTTTACCCCGGCCGAAGCCATAATTGAACCCGTATCGGCATGATTGGATTCCTCCGCTCGAACATAGTAGGCCAAACCGCGCTTTTCTCGAACTTCACTCCAAAGCCTCGAACTCATTCCCCCGCCTAAGATGTTAACCAAAACACTGGCGATATGATCCCGATCATCGAACCAGCCAAAACTCTTAAAACCTAAGATAAAATGGGTTTGATCGGTTTTTCGATAGTCTGATTCTATCATCGGCCGAGCTTGATTTTCCACTACCTTAGCCGGCTCGAGCGCCTGGCCATGGCGAACCCCGCTGAAGACTCCCCTCAATTTGGCTTGAACCGAGGCGGAGTCAATATTCCCCGCCACAACGACGATAGTGTTTTCGGCCACGTAGTGCGAATTAAAATAATCCCGAAATTGAGTCTGCTTCATGCCCAAAACGGTCTCTTTAGTCCCAATGATATCTCGGCCAAGGGGCTGGTCGCCATACAAAAGACTTTGAAAAAGATCGTGGACATATTGCTGGGGGACATCGCGAATCATATTCATCTCTTCGACAATAACGTGCCGTTCTTTTTGGACTTCTTCCTCTAAAATAACCGAGTTTAAAAAAATATCACTGATCACGTCGAGGCTCAAATCAAAATCTTCGACACTCGACTTTATGTAATAGCCCGTGTAGTCGTGACTAGTAAAGGCGTTATAGCTAGCCCCGATGCCATCCAATTCCTTGGTAATATCCATCGTGCCCGGACGCTTCTTTGTCCCCTTAAACATCATGTGCTCTAAAAAGTGAGAGATGCCGGCGACCTCTTTCGCTTCATGTCGCGAACCGGTGCCGACCAAAACCAAGATAGTCGCTGTATTAGTGCTGGTCATCGGAACGGTAATCAACTGGAGGCCACTTTCCAATTTTTCTAATTCATAATCGAGGCTTCTTTTTTCCATAATCCTAAGTATGCCAAAGCAACGGTATTTATTCAAACAAAAATCCCGACCCTGTTGGCTTAACGCCGTTAGCGATCGGGACAGTATAAAGAGCAGTACTTCGCTACGGGATCGGTACCCGAGCCGGGCTCCGCAAAGTGAACCTTAACGGTTTGAGCTCCGCGCCCCGATAGACATTCGGAGAATAGCCCACGGGGTACCCGGATGACCGGACTAGATCCCCGAGAATCTCTTTGGCAATTCTCTTGCCGGTCGACTCCCCCTTCAAGGTGACAATTTCCGTTACGAAGGGGTAGTGGTCGAAACTGTAAGAGCCCTGAAGTTTTATCCCGATGGATAGAACTTGAAGCTCTAGCTTTTTCTTTTTAGGAGCCACCCGAACACGGAACTCCACCAGCTCTTGGGGAATATACCCGCTCCCGGTATCGAAAGCACCGAGAGAGACGGCCTTAATCACCTCGCCGAGCTGGAGATGCTCAGCGGGCACACTGGTTTTGGCCTGAATCATAAAAGCTGTCCCGGCCGGTACTTCAACCCAAGTCGGCTGGGGGTAAGAATTGCGCTGGGAGGGCGCCACCGTTGCGGTCGGCTGACTTTCCGCCGCCGCTTCCCGGGCCATTCTGACTTCTCTGGCCTTGGCCTCCACCTGTCTTAGGTGTTCTAGGCCTTGAAGCCTCTCCTGGGCCTCTTGGGTTTTTTTTAACGCCTCGGCCTCGACTTCGACATGTTTTTGGTGCTCAACCTCTCGAAGCCTCTGGGCTTCTTGAGCGAGCGCCTCGGCCTTGGCTACTTCGGACGCTTGGATTTTTTTATACCAAGCTTCCAGTCGGGATAGAGCCTCGTGGTCAAGCCACTTCAAGGCCACCCCGTGACGCGGACAAACCCCCATCTTGTCCCAAAGTTCAAAGATAACTTCGTTACCATTTTTGAACTCGTGGAAAGTATAGAGGGGCTGGCCGGTCTTGCTATCAAAGAGATCCATCCCCATTTGATAATGGACCTCGCCGGCCGGCCAATCTAAAACATTAGCGATCAGATGACCGGCCTTGCCCGGCAACTTCCCCGCCGCCAAAACCACTTCGGCCGGCAGAAAGGTAGCCAAAAGGAACGAGGCCGACAAGAGAAAGAAAATTATCCCCAAGCGTTGGGCGACAAAGCGCTTGGTCACGCCAACCCCACAGAAAAGAGTCACACTGGCTAAAAGACCACAAAAGGCCAAAAGCGAGAGCATGCCCTGTTCGGGGACCGGAACGACATAGAGATACAAAGATACGAAGAACCCCAGCATCAGTTCAAAGCTGATGATTCTAACCAACCAGCGAATCGGCTCAACCGCCTCATGGAGGTATCGCATGATTAGCAAAATCGGCGAGAAGATCACCGTCAAAACAATGACGACGGCAAAGCCCAAAAGTGCAAAGGTCCCCGCCTGACTAGGCCAATTGATAGCCAAGACAGCGGCTAGAAGTACCAGCAAGAGACCGCCCGACCCCAAAGCGAGTGTGGCCCAAAGGTAACGTTTGACTTTGTCAAAGGCCACTGTCTGGGCGTGAACCAATATCTCCCAAAACAACTCCAAGTATTCGATCAGCATTATCTTCTCCTTCCTTTGATTTCTTCTGTGCGCCTACGAAGGCGATCTCTCAACTCCTGAAGCTTTTCCCTATGCGGGCCATTCGATAGACCCTCGGAAGAGGCAACCCCTTCTCTCGAAACCCCTGAAACGGCACCAAAGATCATCTTCGCCGCCTCTTGGGGCGAAGCCTTGCCCAGTCGCTGAGCAAAATCTTCCTGCTCGGGCGTCTGAGCCGTGACCTCCAATTCAACCGCCAGATCCTTGACCCAGCGTTCCCCGTTGAGAAATCGCTTGGCCAATTCCGGCCCGGCATCTTTGGCTAAATCGAGAAAAATTTTCCCAAGGATTGAATCGGGGGAAATCTTTTTATCGACAAGCGCAACAAGCAGAGCCATAAAAACCACGGTCGTTTTCGCGTGAGGCTTGAGATGTTGGTGTATCTCTCGCCCGGCCGGCGTTCGAAAAAAACTGTCATAGACCCACTCCATCGGAATTTTGGCTAAACTAGAGCCAAAAGTGGGGGCATCAATATGTGATCTCAACCCCGCAAAGAAACTTTTGATGGACATCTCGCTTCTCCCCGTTTGTTTAGTTATTAAAGATCTCCTTCACTCTCAAAATGCCATAAAAACATAATTTTGTCATGTTTATAAATAAAAACCCCGCCCTGAGCTTGTCGAAGGGCGGGGTTGGAAAAAAGAACGTGATCGCCTAACTCTTGGCCGGCAATCGTTTCACCGGCAAGGTTGTCGGCCAGCGGTTTTCGGACCGAAGAGGCCAGAAAGCTGCCTTAGCTGGTTTCTGGGTCGGCGACTCGGTGGGATCTCCTCCAGCCGCCTCCACCTTCTGGAAGACGAGAAAAAAGAAAAAGCCGACGAGAATAAGAAAAAGGCCGATTGACGCAATTTGTTTTCGGATTTTCAACCGGATCTCCTCGGCAAAGCCGAGAAGAGTCATCGAACCCAGAAGCGCCAGGCCTGCTCCTAAGATACCTAAACCCGCAGTGGAAACTGTCATTTGAAACCCCCTCTCCAGTTATTGTAAATGTTCCCTCAAATAACCCGAGACTGCCTCAATGGCGACCCGATCTTGAGCCATCGAATCACGATCCCGGATCGTCACCATCTTATCTTGCAATGAATCAAAATCGAATGTCAAGCAATAGGGTGTCCCGATCTCATCTTGACGCCGATAGCGTTTTCCAATTGATTGGGTTTCATCATAAACTACCATGAACTCTTTTCGGAGTTTTTGAGCCAATTCTTTAGCCGGCTGGGTTAATTCTGCCTTTTTGGAGAGTGGCAAGATAGCGACTTTGTAAGGGGCTAAGCTCTTAGGAAGTTTTAGTACCACCTCGGTTTCATGCGTTGTCACGTCTTTGCCCGAACGAGCCTCGACCTCAGTGTAAGCATTAACTAAAACCGCCAGAAATATTCTATCTAGACCAAAAGTCGGCTCTACCACGAAAGGGATATACTCCTCTCCGGTCTCGGGGTCTTTATATCGAAGATCCTCTCCGGAGGCCTCGATATGATTTTTCAAATCAAAATCGGTCCGATTGGCAATCCCCGTAATTTCATCCCAGCCAAAGGGAAAATTGAAATAAGTATCAATGGTTCGTTTTGAGTAGTGGGCAAGTTCTTCCTTGGAAAGATCAACCGGTTTTAAATTTGTTTCTTTAAGGCCTAGATCTTCGACTAAAAATTTCATCTGCTCTTTGGCCAATTCTTCAAAAATTTCTTCGTCGGTCCCGGGTTTCACAAAATATTCAAATTCAGCAATGGTAAATTCTCGCATCCGGAAAATAAAGTTTCCCGTAGTTATCTCGTTTCGAAAGACCTTGCCGATCTGGGCAATCCCAAATGGGATCTTAGTTCGAGTAGTATCTAGATACGATCGGAAATCCGTAAACATTGTCTGGGCAGTTTCTCCGCGAAGATAGACAGTGGCTTTTTCATCTTCAACTGGCCCAATATGGGTTTTAAAAAGTTGGTTAAAATTCTTTGGCTCAGTCCAGGTAACCGCCTCTTTGTGGCTTTTCTCGTGCTCCTTAACTTCTTCCTCTTTGTCTTGTCGGAATCGGCTGTGACAAATTTTGCACTCAATTAACGGGTCGGCAAAGTGTTTCGTGTGACCCGAGGCCTCCCAAACTTTCGGATTCATAATTATCGGACCTCGCACGCCGTAGATATCATCGCGCCTTTGAACAAAACGTTTCCACCAGGCCTTAGCGATATTGTGAAACAACTCCGCGCCCAGATGGCCATAATCATAGCTATTGGCCAAACCGCCATAGATCTCGCTTCCGGGTAAAACAAACCCCCGGCGCTTAGCCAACGAAACGATTTTATCTAAAGTTGTTTCATTTTTATCGGTCATCACGGTTGAACTTGCCCCGTTACACCATCAACCAAGGTCGAGGTGTTAATTCCTCCGACATTAAGGGAAATCGTCTCGCCTGTAAAGCTATCCGCCCCGCCCAGTTGCGCTCCGCCGATTAAATCGGGGGATTGGCCAATTTGATTCTGAGCGGGTGTAATTGAAATCTTGAAGTAACCCGCTAGTTTAGGAAAAGTTGTTCCGGTCCGAGCGGGAATATTATTTAGATCCCAGCTAACCTGACGATTATTTTTATTAAAACTCAAAGCTGTGGTTGTGCCCTGAATCTTGGTCTCGCTTTCCCACTCAACGCCCGGGGGCAAAATAGCGCTGACTCGGGCTTGCGTCACATCCGCCCCCGGATTGGTTATTTCCCAGTTGATTACATAGGTAGTCTTCTCACCCACTCGAGGCGGGATCGGCCCTTGGCCCCCCAAAGTTTGGCTGACATAGCCCTGCTGAACAAAAGTGGGCTGACTCTTTAGTTTTGTGACAACCGAGTCTGTCGTACTAATTTGAGCCGGATTGGCCCCACCCGAGGACTCATTCGCTTGAGCGGTTATCGTCGCTTTGACCGAAAAGGCGCTGGAACCGAGACCACCGGTCGGGAACTGACGCTTAAGGGGAATCCGAAAAGTAACCGTTCCCCCCTCCCCCGAACGCAAAGTGCCAAGCTTGGGAACGGAAGAAGCATTCCAAACAATTGTCTGGTCACTACTGCTCAAAAAGCCGTCTGTTGTTAAGCCGGCCAAATCGTACATTAGCCCCTCAAGTTTGGCGCTAATACTTACGCCAAAGAGGGTTTCGCCCGAGTCGTTGGCGTAATTGATCGAATAATCCAGAACGTCACCGGGCTGAGCGTTATTGCCGACAAAGCCCGATACCCCGGTTCGAACACTCAAGGCGGGGTTACCGATAATCGTGGTTGTCTCGGCCTTTGTGTAAGTGATAAAAGCATTTTGAAATTCCCGCTGAAGCTCAACGGAGACAATTTTAGCCTCCCGTTCTTCCCCGTGAAGTTGGCCCGAAATCTGGATTCGATCCTTCCGACCCTCAGCAAGACTAGTGATCTTCCAAACCGAGTTGCCCTCATCGGGTTGAGGAGAGAACGAGGTTGGGTTAAAGCCGTCTGGATAGGTCACCTTAAATCGAGCATCGACGATATCGTCCCCGGAAATATTTTGGTAATCGAGAATGTAAGTAATAGTCTCCCCCGAAACGGCCGAGGGGGGCGAGACTAAAGAGAGTTGGACCGGTACCTTGGTTATTGAGATTGGCACCTCAATCTCTCGCTCAAAATCAGAGCTAACCCCTTGCGGTCGAAAAGAAAAAACCGCTCGAATTGTTTTTATATCACCTCGATCGCCCACTAGAAAGAATGGGAACTCTTCTTCTTGCTCCTGCCCGGGCACTAGATTCTCAATTATCAACTCCTTCTTTCTCGGGGTTTGGGTCTGACCCTCAACCAGAACAATGGCGTCTTGAGGGTAGAATAAATTTATGTTCAAGTTCTTGATAACCGCCTCGGTATTATTCTTATAGGTCAACCGATAAGTCAGCTCCTCTCCGGCCGAGGCCTCTTCGGGGCCGTCCAAATTTATTTCTAAGCCAAGCGGGTTAAACGGCGTCCGTTGCAGAAAAAAGATGACCGCAAACGAGAGCAATAAAACGCTCAAAACAATCAGCCACCTTATAATTTTATCTAAACTAAACTTGGGCAATTTATCATTTTCCCCGGATTGGTATCGATTTATGACTGGTGGAGCGACTTCCCTAAAAGGCGAGACTGATTGAGGCTTTTTCTCTCCATCTGAAATCGGCGTACTTTCAAAATCCATTTTCCTATTTTAACACGTCCCGGATAAGCTGTAACGAGCTAAACTGGCGATGGCTAATTTGATCTAAGGTTTTCATTAAGGCGCTGGCGTCTCTGACTTTGGGGGCATAGCCCAAGGTTGCCAGAAGCTTATCTTGAAAGTTGTCTAAAATTGCCAGCGCCCCGGACCGGTCGATTGAGGGCGCTCGAGAATCAAGATAGTCAAAGGCCGTCTTGAAAAAATTCCAGAGCGCCTCGTCCGGATCATAATCATAAATAATCTTATCGATGGTTTCGGCCAAAAAAAGGCCCAGGGCGATGGCCGGGAGTGACTTCTTTAAATTTGAGTAGGTCTGGCGGCTCTGCGCGCTAACGACAATCGGATAATGATTTCGCCCGTTAATCAGGGAAAAATCAACTACGTTAAAAAGATCGAGGTGACTGGCCTGTTTTGAAATCGGCTTGGAGAGGCTCTTCGCCTTGGCCGTAATCTTACCAAAATCTTGGGTATAGAAAATGACCAGTTGGTCATATTCGCCCACCTCAATTCGTTTGGCAACAATTCCTTGAGTCCGCATCTTACTTTTTTACTAAACCAAGTTTGATAATTTTGCCTGAGTCAACTTCAAATTCTTCCTCAACATCAAATTGCTCCGAGCCGGCTTGGGTTAACGCCGACAAAAGGGTGTGTTCTTTTATCAACGGGTGGAATTCCGATAAAGTTTGGGTAATCTCGACGTCCGCGCTTTCCCAAAAAACTTGGACGCGTTGATCCAGCTCATAGCCGGCCTGACGGCGCAGAGTCTGAATTTTTCGGATTATCTCTCGAGCGTAGCCCTCCCGGGCTAAAGCCGGGGTAATTTTCAAATCCAGTTGAATCAGCTCAGCTTGGCCCGCCTCAATTTTAATCCCTTTGATATTCAGTTCATCCTTCAAGGATTCCTGCAGTTCGGCCGATAGGGTTGATTTGATTTGAGCTTGAGCCAAGGGTTGGCGAACTTTTATCCCTTCTTTTTTCCTAAGTGCCAACCCTTGGGCGACAATCTCCCTAACTTTGGCCATCTCCCCCTCTATCTCCTTATCAATTTTCTTGCGGTCAACTTCCGGCCATGATTCTAAATGGATACTTTCCGGCATCTCTGCGGTTCGAAGTTTTCGATAACCCGCCTCGGCAATAAAGGGCGTAAAAGGCGCCATCATTTTAAAAGTCTGTAGAAGTACAAAATTTAAGATACTCAAGACGGATTTAAGTTCCGTCTCGCTTTGCGGCCGCTGAAAGCGTTCGCGGGAACGTCGAATCCACCAGTTAGAAAGGTTGGTGACAGTAAAATCCTCCAATAATCGACTGGCTTTCAAAAAGTCAAAGGCCTCCAATCCCGAAGTTATACCCGCAAGGGTCGAGTTGAGGGTTGAAAAAAGCCATCGATCCAATTCGGTTTGAGGCCCGGGCTCCAAGTCCAAGACTAGGCCGTCTCTCTTATATAGCTCCAAAAATCGAATTGAGCTCCAAAAAGTCATTAAGAAGCCTCGGAGCCGAGCCTGCACATCGGTCAAGGAAAATAGTTTTGGTTCGGACGGATTATTAACCGTATAAAAATACCAGCGGATAGCATCCACGCCCACAGCCTCAATCACAGTCCAAGGGTCGATGACGTTCCCGACACTCTTTGACATTTTCTTTCCCTTTTCATCTAAAACCAAATTATAGGAGTAGACATTCTTGTAGGGTACCCCCCGTCCCAAGGCTGTAGCCACCGCCAAAAGGGTATAGAACCAACCTCGAGTCTGATCAATCCCCTCGACAATATAATCCGCCGGAAATTGTTCTCCCCCATCAACCATTTCTTTGTTCTCAAAAGGATAGTGGTGCTGGGCATAAGGCATGGCTCCCGAATCAAACCAAACGTCAACGACTTCTGAAACTCGGCCCATGGCCCGACCACAATTACACTGAACTGAAATCTCGTCGACAAAGGGGCGATGCGGGTCGGGTAAAAATTTATCTAAGTCAGTTTTCCCCAAACTATTTTCTAGAAGCTCTGCGTAGCTCCCCATAACTTTATATTTATCACATTCAGAGCACTCCCAAATTGGCAACGGCGTGCCCCAGTATCGTTCTCGAGAAAACGCCCAATCTTTGGCCTCTTTGATAAACTCCCCAAACCGACCTAGCCTTAGATGCTCCGGAATCCAATTTACCTTTTCATTATTGGCCTGAAGCTCTTTTCTCAGCCTTGACATTGCCACGAACCATGAGGTCTTGGCATAGTAGAGCAGGGGGGTCTTGCACCGCCAACAGAATGGATATTCATGCTCGTGTTGCTCGACTTGGAAAAGAGCACCCTTGTCCTTCAAATGGGTAATAATCTTTTTCTCGGTTTCAGGGTCTTTTACCCCTTGCCCCGCCAACTCCGAAACATCCGCCGTAAACTTCCCTTGCGGGTCAACGGTATGAAACATTGGCAAACCAAGTTTTTCCCCTAGCTCATAATCGTCCTCACCATACATCACCGCCGTATGAACCACCCCGGTGCCCTCGTTGGTCGTTACAAAATCAGCCAAATAGATTTTGTAAGATTTATCTGACTTTAAGGCCGCAACCTCGAAAAGGGGCTGATACTCTAAACCCACCAGATCTTGGCCTTTTAATTCATCAACAATTTGTCCCTCCGGAATTAAATTTTTTAAATCTCCGGACAGAATAAAGGTCTCTTCCCCGCTGGCTATCGTCACGTAATCAATCTCCGCCCCAACCGCTAAAGCAACATTCCCCGGAAGCGTCCACGGGGTCGTCGTCCAAGCCAAAACGAAAGTGTCTTCCCTGACCTCCCAGTTACCGATTCTTTGGCCCGATTTTAATTTAAATTTTACAAAAACCGAGGTGTCCTCGACCACCTTGTAGCCTTGGGCGACCTCATGGCTGGAGAGAGCCGTCCCGCAACGATAGCACCACGGTAAAACTTTATGCCCTTTATAAAGCAACCCCGCTTTGTCAAACTGACTGATAATCCACCAGAGTGATTCAATATAATTTCGGTCATAGGTGATATAGGGTTCATCCATGTCCAACCAAAATCCGATTCTTCGAGTAAATTCCTCCCACTCGGTCTTATATTTCCAAACACTTTCCTTGGCCTTTTGGTTGAACTGAGCAATCCCATAGGCTTCAATTTGCTCCTTATTCGTAAACCCAAGCTCTTTCTCAACTTCAATTTCTACCGGCAGGCCATGGGTATCCCAGCCACCCTTTCGAGGCACATGATAACCTTGCATGGTTTTGAATCTGGGAATAATGTCCTTAAAAGTTCGGCCCAGAAAATGGTGGATGGCCGGCCGGCCATTGGCGGTAGGCGGGCCATCATAAAAAACAAAGTCACCCTTGGGGCTTTTTTTCTCCAAGGTTTTTTTAAAAATTTGGTTAGCTTCCCAGAATTCTAAAATTTCTTCTTCAATTTTCTTGAAATCATACATATAAACCCCTAAGATAGCTTCATGCGTTTAACTTTTGTTGCCATTATCGGACTTGCCCTTATTTTCAGTCTCAACGTCATCCTCGGCTGGACTTTCGGTTGGTATCTTCGATTCGATTGGTTTGATACCCTCCTTCACTATTTAGGCGGCCTCTTCATCGCCCTGCTCCTTTTATCCTATTACGATAGCGAGTTTGCTAAAAATTCTCAACCGTTTCAATTCTTTGCTCTTTTGGGGATGACCATGGGCATCGGGGTTCTTTGGGAGTTTGGCGAGTTCATCGCCAGCCAAACCCTTGCTCAACCATTCCAAAATTTTTTCCAGATTAAGGCTCAATTTATTGGAAACTTGGCCGACACCATTGAAGATCTCCTGATGGATACCCTTGGGGGATTAACCGTCGCGGGACTACATCTGCTCCGGCGTCGAAACCCCCAGAAGCGTTAGGGCTTTTTTCAAAACTTCGGCGCTAGCCCAAAGGACCGCCATGTTGCCGGGACCATCAGTCTCAAAAACAACTTCCTCTCGACCGGTTAAAATTCGATGATTGTCATAGAAGTGGTGCACTTTCCCCGCCAATTCGGAAATATAAGTTGTCAGCCGATGAACCTGCAAATCCTTGGCGATAGCCTCGATGACCTCGGGAAATCGATAAATCTCCACAACCAATTCTTGACCGGGCTGATCTAGCTCTCCGAGAACCTGATCCCGCCAAGAGAGTCCGCCCGCGACAATCTTTTTCTCAATACTTCGGACCCGCGCCTGAGCATATTGGGCATAATAAACCGGATTTTTGTTTGACAGCTCCTTAGCCAAATCCAGATCAAACTCGGTTTGCGTGTCCAATGATTGCATTAAAAAGAAAAAACGCACAACATCAACCGGCACTTCCTGAAGAAGATCCGCTAAAAAAATAACCTCCCCTTTTCGCTTAGACATCCGCACCAAGGTCTCGCCCTTCTTCAAAAGAACCATCTGATGTAAAATAATTTTAAATTTCTCCCGACCAAGACCAAGAGCTTCAACCCCCGCATAGACCCGCGGCACATCGCCGTGATGATCGGCCCCAAAAAGATAAATATTTAAATCAAACCCGCGTTCCGCCTTGCTTTTGGCGTAAGCAAAATCAGAAGCGATATAAGTGGTCATTTGAGTCTCACCTGAACGCCGGACGACAATATCTTGTTCTAACCCAAATTTTGTTCCGGTAAACCAAACCGCCCCCCCCTCTTCATACGTATGACCCGCCGCCGTCAGTTCCTTTAAAACTGCCGTCACTTTGCCCGAGTCTTGAAGCTCTTTCCTTTCTGAAAACCAATTGTCAAATTTGATTCCAAACTTTTCCGTCGTCTCTTTAATTTGGTTAATGATTTTCTCTATCGCAAAATCTTGGGCCACCTTAGCTAGGTCCTCAAAATCCTCGACTGAGCCTGAAAAAATTCCGGACTCTTGGAGGTCTTTAGCAATTTGGACAACATAGTCACCCTGGTAAAAATCATCTGGAAAATCAACTTTTAATCCGGCCGACTCCTGATAGCGACGCGCTACCGATCGGCCTAAAATATCCACCTGCCGACCGGCATCATTAATAAAATATTCCCGAGTAACTTTAAAGCCGGAAAAATCCAAGATTCGAGCAAGGGCATCGCCATAGGCCGCGGCTCGACCCGCGACAACCACCAAGGGCCCGGTCGGGTTGGCGGAGATGAATTCCAAATTAACTTTCTTCCCTCCACCAAAATTATTTTGACCAAAATTAGCCAAGTCTCCAAGAACCAAATCCTTCAGCCCTTGGTTTAAAGCCGACTGGGCAAGCTTCATGTTAATAAACCCGGGGCCGGCCACGGAAAGTTCCCCAAAAAAATTCTGTGAGACTGGATCCGCCCGCAAAGCGGTAATAATTTCCTGAGCGATCTCATTCGGCGCGCCCCCCCCTTGTTTCGCCCGCAGAAAAGCCACATTGGTTGCGTAATGGCCGAACTCGGGTCGAGGATAGGTTACCTCGAAATCAACCCCTTGGCTTAAGGGCTTTAAAAAGGTCTGAATTTTTTCTCGAAAAGAAAACATCGCTCTCCAGTATACTATTCTAGGCACATTTTTCTATATGCGATATACTTAGGCAAAGATTATGGACAGCCAAGAACAATCGACTATCCGCGTCGTCAAAAAATATTCCCCGGCCGTGGTCAGCGTTATTGCCTCTAAATTCGCCTCTCAAATAAAAAAAGACAATCCCTTCGAGCCAACACTCCAAGGAGTTGTCCCGCCCGACTTTGGGGGGCCAACCTTAGATGTCGGCAAAAATCAAAGGGTCACGGTCGGGGGCGGTTCGGGTTTTTTGGTTCGAAAAGACGGCCTAATTTTGACCAATAAACATGTTGTTTTTGACGCTCAGGCTGATTTTATCGTCTCTCTCAGCGACGACAAAAAATATCCCGCTCAAGTTTTGACCCGCGACCCGGTCAATGATATTGCCATCTTGAAGATCAAGGCGACGAACCTGCCAACAATCCCATTAGGCACGACCGCCCAAGTCCAGCCCGGTCAAACTGTCATTGCCATTGGCAATGCCTTGGGACTTTTTTCTAATACGGTCTCCAAGGGGGTTGTCTCCGGCCTGTCCCGTCAAATCTCCGCCGCTCTTGGCGAGGGGCCCCAACAGGAGATGGAGCGCCTCCGAGGGGTAATCCAAACCGATGTGGCCATTAATCAGGGCAACTCGGGGGGACCACTTCTGAACTTGGCGGGCGAAGTTATCGGCATCAACACCGCCGTGATTTTTGGCGCTCAGAACATTGGCTTTGCTATCCCGATTGAACGCGCTCATAAAGACTTAACAGATTTAGAAAAGTTCGGCCGGATCATCCAACCCTACATCGGTATCCGTTACGTCATGCTCAGCCCCGAAATAAAAGAACGATACAGCCTAGCTAGCGACAAGGGGGCACTGGTAATTCAAGACCATATTCCCGGAAGCCACGCCGTTGCCCCCCATTCTCCCGCTGATCGCGCCGGTATTAAACAACACGATATAATTTTAGCTATTAATGACGAAACGCTCGACGAAAAATCTGATTTCTCAGAGGTGATTCAAAAACATGACGTTGGCGACTTGATCAGCCTAACCACTCTCCGAAGCGGTAAAAAACAGAAGATTAACGTTCGCCTAACCGAACGAAAGTAGATGCCCAGTTACGCCAAAAATCCTCAGGCCTTACGCGATTTTGAAATTTTAGAGCGCTTTGAGGCGGGGGTTATGCTTCTAGGCCATGAGGTCAAATCGATCAAGACGGGGAAGGGTTCCATCCGTGGAACCTTTATTAAGGCTGTCGACAATGAACTCTGGTTAATTGGGGCGACCATCCCCCCCTATCAACCCCAGAATATAACCAACGCTTACGATGCCCAGCGTTCTCGAAAACTCCTTCTGCGGGCCCAAGAGTTAAACCGCCTCGTCGGTCGCGCGCAGGAAGCGGGCATGAGTATTGTCCCACTGTCTCTCTACAGCAAGCGGGGCCTCATAAAACTAGAAATCGGCTTAGGTCGAGGCAAGAAAAAGCACGACAAGCGTGAAGCCATTAAAAAACGGGAAGCGGAAAGAACGATTCGTCAAACTGTCGAAATCGATTGATTTTAATAAGAAATATGCTATAATGCATGTTATCGGGGATGTCCCGGATTCGATAATAGCAAATTAACAGATGGGCACGCAGTGAGAGAGTCCCTCACTTTAAACAAGATTCAAAATTTTAGTTGCAAACAGTAACTACAACCAAGGGTTAGCTTACGCTTAACTCTTCGCTCTCTAGCCGATACTCACTACGCTAACAGAGCGCCAATCAGCGAGTTATATCTCCGATTTGTTTCCAATGCTTTCCAAATCTGAGCTGAAAAACAAAAAGTAGCGTCGCAGTGATGGTGTCGTATCCCTAGCTGTGTCGAAATCAGATATGACTAAGCGTGTAGATCATCGTTGATAGCCCTATTACACGTGGGTTCGACTCCCACCATCTCCACCAAAATCAAAGGCCCCCGCGCGGGGGCCTTTGATTTTGGGCAACGGGATAAAAATTTATTTACTTCGAACTCTTCGCTTAGGTTTCTATAAATCCCTAGCGGTTAAATCCCACCGGAGGTTTTTATTTGCAACAAAAAACCGAGGATGAACCCTCGGTAAAGAACCAAGACTGTTCGGATTCAGTTCTTCGAAATTGGTGGCTCGGCCGTTCTTAAAATGACCACCAATAAATCGAGTCGGGCCGCCACTTGAGACAGCTCGTCTCGCTGACCTAATGAGATAAAGCTAGTCGGGCTGATACTGGCTTGATCCAGTGTTCCAACCCACTTCTCAAGCTCCGCAATCAGGATCGGCCAAAACTCCGGATTGCTTTTAAGACACTTCCGCTCCTCGATTCTCTTGGCTTCCTGACTCGGCTTGAGTCGCGGAAGTTTGAAGAATCTTTCCTTGATCTTTTCGGCATAGTGCCGAATAACCATCTCCTTTTCGATCCGAGTTTTTTTCTCGAATCGATAACAAACAAAACGGTCATAGGCACTGTCGCCTGACTCAATTTGAGCCACCAGGGGACAGGCCCAAAAAAAGAAGAACATCGCTCCAGCAAGAAAAACATTTTTGATTTTCAAAGAGCACCTCCTGTCTACTGGCTATAGAATACTGAATAATTTGAGACTAGTCAACTTAATCTGCCTCGGCTCAGTTTGATAAAATGTTTATATGAAAAAGAAAATTATCCTTAGCTTTCTTACGCTCCTCGCTCTGCCTCTCATTAGCCAGGCCAAAGTTTTTGAGACTCCCCTCCTAAAATCGGCCTTCGGTCAAAATTTGTTCTGTCGAGTCATGACCAACCAGCATCTTTTAAACTTGCCAGCTCGTTGCCTTTCGGTTGAGCCCGAGCCGAACCCGGAACCAGATGGCAAACTTTTAATTACCGAGGTTTACTATGATGTTGACTCGACCCATGGCACTGAGGCCGACAATGAGTGGGTCGAACTCTACAACGGCACCGATCAAATTATCAATCTAAAAGACTGGCAGATCGCCGACTCGAGCCTAACCGATACCCTCCCCGAATTGCTCCTCGCTTCCGGGCAATATGCCCTCATCACCAAGAGTGGCTCAACGGCTGGCTTTTGGGGTTGGCCCGGCGAGACTTTATTGATTATTTTAAACAACCCGATCGGCAACGGTCTCAGCAATTCTGGCGATGCCCTCTATTTAAAAAATCCGATTGGAGAAGTTGTCGATTCACTCAGTTGGGGCGCAAACTCGGCCGTCTTTGACCCCAGCCTGCCGGGGGTAATTGAGGGTCACTCATTGGGTCGAATTGACCCTAAAATCGATACCGACACGATCGCTGACTGGCAAGACCAGACGCTTCCTGATCCCGGGTTTTAGGTTAGACAACTGACTTAGGCTAGTTTCTCGTCTTTGTCTTTCAACCACTTGGCAATATCTTCAACGGACATGTCTTTCATGATCTCAAGATGCTCGCTCATGGCGTGATACCACATCTGAGCTTCAACCATATAACGATCCTCGCCGGAAGTCTTGTGCCCGCACATACAAGTTAATTCCTTCATACTTAAAACCAATCATGATTATTTTGTTCAAACAATTGGTGATTATTGGGAATATTCTAGCCCCTTAGTAAGACGGGGTCAAACCTTCATAAGTTGGGGTTGAATTTAATATTTAAAAAATTAAGATTAGATAGTTCAAAGAAAGGAGACCGGCCATGGAGTTGCAAGCGATTCACTCGCCTCCCGATCTGCCCGAAAGGATTCTCGGCTTCCGGGCTCGACTGGAAGCCAATCCTTGTCAATGTCGATTTTGCCGGGGCATCCTCGACTTCGTGTTGGATTTCGAAGAAGTCGAACCCGGCCAAAGCCAGAAAATTTTGTGCGTCTGGCTCGACAATCTTCTCCGTTGGGTTCTGAACGCCCAGCGACCAGAACATGAGAAGATTCGGGTTACCCTTCTGAACCTTCTGGAGACCATCCCTCGCGGTCTCCACCGGAGACGACCTTGGCCCCCTTATCGACAAGACTAACCCCGGGGAGACGACGAGAAGTCGTCTCCCCGGGCCCGCCTGATGCTAACTCTTAAGGACAAATTAGTTGAAACTGTGCTTAACTCTGCTGGCTCAAAAGACTTCCAGCATTTTTATTTGAAAAAAGATAACCGCTGGATCGATGTTGCCCGCGATGGCCAAGTCGCTTGCGCTATCTTTGTTAGTCGAAAATTAGCTGAGTTCAGAGGCCTAATCAAAAACCCCCACGCCACCGTCGAAAGTACCCTAAAAGATATGCGCGCTTCGGGCTGGTATAAAATCGATACCCCCCAACCCGGAGCCGTGATTCTCTGGGAGAAAAAAATCCAGACAGATGGTCAGCCCCACCATCATCTCGGGTTTTATATCGATACCGATAAGGCCATCAGTCATAGCGATCAAACAAGAACGCCGATCATTCACAGCTTAAACTTTGGGAGTAACGATAAGGATAGGTCGGCTCGAAAAATAGAGACATTTTATTGGCATCTCCATCTCGATGAAAGTATCTCGCTCTAAAGCTAAAACCCCTTTATTTTTTAAATAATCTGTGTTAAGGTTTGAACTCGTATTAGATGAAACGAAGAAAATATAAGCAAAAGCTTAAACGCGAATTTATCCGGGTCAATGAGTCGATCCGCATCCCCCAAGTCCAAGTTGTTGATGAATTGGGTAAAAAGGTGGGGATTATGGAAACAGCAAAAGCTTTAAAATTGGCTCGCGAGAAAGGCCTCGATCTTGTCGAGATTGCCCCGACCAATCGCCCCCCCATCGTCAAAATTACCGACTACGGTAAGTACATGTACGATAAGGGCCAGAAAGAAAAGGGCCAAAAACAAAGTACCCCCGCCCAAGAGATGAAAACGGTTCGAATTGGCCTTCGAACGGGTGACCATGATCTGGAGGTCAAAGCCCAACAAGCGGATCGATTTTTGAAGAAAGGCCACCCCGTCCGGCTAGAAATCTTTCTCAAAGGTCGCGAACGAGGGATGCAAGATGAAGCGCGCAAACGAATTGAGCACTTCCCCAATTTTATATCTCAGTCTTACGTCATTGACGGAAAAGTAAAACCCAGCCCCCGGGGCTTCGCCTTTATTATCCGCCCGGCAAAATAAAATGACCAAACGAAAATCCAATCGATCGGCCCAAAAACGTGTCAAGATTACGGGCAAAAATAAATTACTTCATCGCCCGCCCCGGCAGAATCATTTTAACGCTCGCGCCAACGGCAACGAAACGCGGGAAAAACGAGGACTCGTCGGAATGGATAACAATCAAACTAAAGACCTTAAAGCGATAATTTAATATCATGCCAAGAGTTAAACGCGGAGTTCAAAAAAGTAAACGTCGAAATAACCTGCTGAAACACGCCAAGGGTTTTAAGTGGGGTCGAAAGTCAAAGTTTCGCCAAGCCAAGGAAGCCCTTTTTCATGCTTGGAGTTTTCAATTTGCCGACCGAAAGAAAAAGAAACGAAACTTCCGTCGCCTCTGGCAAATTCAAATCAACGCCGCCACCCGCGAACACGGCCTCAGTTATTCTAAATTCATCGATGGCCTCAAGAAAAACAAAATCGATTTAGATCGCAAAGTCTTGTCTGATCTGGCTCAATCTAGTCCCGAAAGTTTTAAACAAATCGTCGAGTTAGCTTCAAAATAAATCGCGGGAAATCTATTTAGACTAAACCCGCCCCACCCTTCGACAAGCTCAGGGTGGGGCGGGTTGTTTTTATAAAAAATTTGCCCGGATCACTTGATCCGGGACTTGGGGAAAAAGAACAATTAATAAATCGGTCGGGCGGGCCCTCAGCAGCGAGGTTGAAACTCTGCTGAAAGGCCCACCCGAACCCCGGGAAAGGAGTATCTTCATGCTACTAATCTAATAAAAAAAGTCAAGTGGTAAGGGTAATAAAAAACCTCCACCCAAGGTGGAGGGGAGGCGAGTAAAAAATGAAATTTAGTGGCCTATACTGACGGGTAGTTCCGCGAAGGGCGGAGTATTTAAGTTACCGATATGAATAGCCCTGCCATCAAAAACAATCCGGGGGAGAATTTCAAATTCCCCCTCAAATTGGTCGACCGAATCAGGTAGTCTCTTAATTTCTAGCCCTACCACTGCTGCTCCGGCACGGCTGATTTCTTTGGCGAAGAAGCTGGACTGGCCGCCGCTCAGCTGTTCGCCATAAGTTTTATTCCGAGCCAAAAGGAAAACTTTGCAATCTTGGCAGACTTGGAGCCCGCGCTGAAAATCGCGGAAGCCGTAGAAGGCATTACCATAGCCAGACTCGTAGTATTCCTTCCCCCAAGTTTTCAGAATACTAAAAACACCTGGAACTAATTTCTGGCAATGACCACACCAAGCCAAACCCCTTTGATCAAGTTTCGCCATTAATTGACCGCGCCGACGGGCCTCATAATTTTCCAAGAACCGCCTGAGGTTCTTCCCAGAAGCGACCAGCAATTCATGAGCAAATCTAATCTGACGGACAAACCCATCAATTTGCTCTTGATCGGCGGCCGACAACTCTTGGAATTTAGTATCGCTCCTTATTTGGTCCATCTCTTCCGTTCTCCTTTTTTTGGTAACGATTATCAAAGAACCCTGTCTACATTTTCAATAAAGCATTTATGGTGAATCTGTCAATAAAGAGTGCCCTGTAATTTTTATCGAGACCTTTCCCTGAACCCTATCCGCCCTAGGCGGACACGGGTTCGACTCTTGTTGGATTACTGCCCCAAACAAAATCACCCCGCTTTGGGGGTGATTTTGTTTGGACTGGCGGTCCCAATTTACCTTGCCAACAGGCAGGCGGGAGTCGCCTTCGGTCAGAAACTCGCCGTCGCTCCTTTCTGCCTCAGGGCCGGGCCTCGCGGTTTCCTCTGCCGAGGAAACATCGCTCCGGCCGTTCGACTCCCGTTTTGTACTAACAGGATAATTTTAAACGTGCCTAAAGGCACCTTCAAAATTATATGCGGTCCCAACGGGATTCGAACCCGTGTTTCCAGGATGAAAACCTGACGTCCTAGGCCGGACTAGACGATGGGACCAAAATTGACTTTAAAAATACATCTCAAGCCCTCAGGGGGGGGCAATCGGAGGTCAAAATTACTGCTTGCCCGCCGAAGTCCCGAGTTTACCGAGGGACGAAGGTGGGACGATGGGACCCTTCGGCAAGCTCAGGGCTGGCCAATTATTTTTCAACTTGAATACTTTACCCTAAAAATTGAATTAAATCAATAAAGATGGTAGTTTTAGGCAATGCATATCCTTGGAATCGAAACTTCTTGCGATGATACGGCCATCGCCGTGGTAGAAGTTTCAGGTAATATTACGACCGTAAAATCAAACGTCATTTCTTCTCAGATTAAAATCCACGCCCAGTTTGGCGGAGTAGTTCCTCTTTTGGCAGCTCGAGAACATTCGACAAATATTGATAAAGTTCTGGTTCAAGCCCTGAAAGAGGCCCAGATTAAGCTAGATAAGATCGAGCTTATCGCTGTGACAACCGGCCCGGGCCTCGCTCCCGCCCTTCTTGTTGGTCTCAGTTTCGCCAAGGCCTTGGCCTGGAAATATAAACTCCCCCTTGTGGGGACTAACCATATAAAAGGGCACCTCTACTCTTGCTGGCTCCCGCCACTGGGGGAGAAGAAAGCTTTTAAAATAGTCACCTCTCGGAGTATTTTCCCCGCCCTCGCTCTCATCGTCTCGGGGGGTCATACTGAATTAATCCTGATGAATGATTACGAGCATTTTGAATTAATTGGGAAAACTGTTGATGACGCCGCCGGAGAGGCTTTCGACAAAATCGCCCGGATTCTTGATTTGGGTTTTCCGGGCGGCCCGGCTATCGCCCAACAAGCCGACGGGTTTATCCCGACTGCGGGCCAGAAATCCCTCCAACTCCCCCGGCCGATGCTCAACTCCGGCGATTTTAACTTTTCTTTCTCCGGCCTAAAGACCGCGGTTCTTTATCGCGTTCGGGATTTGGTTAAAGCAGAGGGAGTGCTGAGCCCCTATCGAATCAGTCAAATTGCCAATGAAACTCAAGAAGCAATCGTCGATGTTCTAGTCAAAAAAACGTTGGCCGCCGCCGAAAAATATAGCGCTCAATCCATATTGATCGCCGGTGGCGTGGCCGCCAATACTCACCTCCGGAAAACCCTCGCCGAAAAAACCAGAGAAAATGGAACCCCTTTCTTCCAACCGGAGAAAACTTACACGACGGACAACGGCGCCATGATTGCTCTGGCGGGCTACTTCCAAAATCAATATGACCTCAAGCCCAAATCACCCCTCGAAGACATTGATATCCAGCCAAATTTAACGATATACTGAAAACCACCATGCCTCTTGAAAAAACCTATTCGGCTAAGGAGAATGAAACAAAAATCTACAAGCTCTGGGAGGAGTCTGGTTTTTTCAACCCGGACAATTTGCCCGGGGACCGATCGGAGAGTTACTCGATTGTTTTACCCCCACCCAATGTCACGGGCACACTCCACATGGGGCATGCCGCCATGTTGGCTATCGAGGATAGCTTAATTCGTTATCAGCGAATGCGGGGGAAAAAAACGCTTTGGCTTCCCGGGACCGATCATGCCGCCATTGCCACCCAAGAGAAGGTTGAAAAACAGCTCTACAAAGAAAAAAAAACGCGCCACGACTTTGAGCGGGCCGACTTCCTGAGACTTGTCGACCAATTTGCTCAAGAAAGCCACGACACTATCGTTAGCCAGATAAAACGGATGGGGGCTTCAATCGATTGGAGCCGTGAAGCCTTTACTCTGGACGCCCAGCGTGGTCAAGCGGTTTTTGAAGCCTTCAAACGGATGTTCGAAGGCGGTTTAATTTATCGGGGGGAGCGAATCGTCAATTGGGACCCGAGACTCCAGACCACCGTCTCTGACGATGAACTGGAGTGGCGGGAAGAAAAGACCCCTTTTTATTATCTTAAGTATGGGCCCTTCACCATCGGGACCGCTCGACCCGAGACTAAATTCGGCGATAAATATGTTGTCATGCACCCCGACGATAAACGCTACACTGAATATGAGCACGGCCAGAAACTTGAACTTGAATGGATTAACGGCCCCGTCACCGCGACAATTATAAAAGACCCAGCCATCGACCCGGAGTTTGGTTCGGGCGTGATGACTATCACCCCTTGGCACGACAGCACTGATTTTGAGATCGCTCAGCGTCATAACCTTGATAAAGAACAGATTATTGACTCGCAAGGGAAGCTCCTGCCCATCGCCCAAGAATTCTCCAACCAACACATCAGCAAGGCTCGAGGAAAGATCGTCGAAAAACTTACGGCCAAGGGGTTGCTGGAAAAAGTTGATCAAAATTACCTCCATCGCGTCGCCATCAATGGACGCGGGGGGGGTCTAATCGAGCCCCAGATCATGGAACAATGGTTTGTTGACGTCAGTAAAGAATTCGAACTTCCTCACTCAAGTCTGATGGGAATCAAGGCCGGTCAAAAAACCACTTTAAAGAAAATACTGCAACTGGTTGTTAAAAATGGCCAGATAAAGATTCTCCCCGAACGATTCGAAAAAAATTATTTTCACTGGATCAATAATCTTCGCGATTGGAACATCAGTCGGCAGATTTGGTATGGTCATCGAATCCCCGTTTGGTATCGTTCGACTGACGCTCACGACAGGCAAAACGGTACCCCAAGCGATAGTCGAGGGGTAGAAATGAAAATTAATCTAGCATCGCCTGGCGAGGGATGGGAGCAAGATCCCGACACTCTTGATACTTGGTTTTCTTCCGGCCTCTGGACCTTCTCGACCCTAGGCTGGCCAAACGACACCAAAGATTTGGAAAATTTTCACCCCACCGACGTCTTGGAAACCGGCTATGACATTTTGTTTTTCTGGGTTGCTCGGATGGTTTTAATGTCCGGATTTTTATTGGGTGAAGTCCCCTTCAAAACCGTTTATCTCCATGGCCTGGTTCGAGATGAAAAGGGCGCCAAGATGAGTAAGTCTCTGGGCAATATTATCGATCCGGTTGATATGGCCGAAAAATATGGGGCCGATGCGACCCGATTATCCCTTATTATTGGCAACGGACCGGGTAATGATCTCAAACTTTCCGAAGATAAGATTCGAGGCTACAAACATTTTGCCAACAAAATTTGGAACGCCACCCGCTTCGTTCTAATGAATACGGCCGACTTGGACCTCAAAACGACGCCGACTTATTCCGCGACTCAACAAGAAAACTTGGTCGCGCTAAAGAGTTTGACCGCCGCGGTCACCGACGATATTGAAAACTATCGACTCTATTTGGCCGCCGAGAAACTATATCACTATTTTTGGCATCAGTTTGCTGATAAAATTATTGAAGAGAATAAGGTCATAATAAAATCGGGCTCGCCCCAAGAGAAGCAGGCGGCGCAATGGTTACTGTTAGAAATTCTAACGACCAATCTAAAACTTCTGCATCCTTTCATCCCTTTTGTCACCGAAAAGCTTTACCAAGCTCTGCCGAATAAAAAAGCCCCTCTCCTTATGATTGAAGCCTGGCCTCTCAATCAATGAATTCCCTAACCACCATCTCCCTAATCGTCCTTGGCTTCATTCCCAGTCTCTCCTGGCTCCTTTTTTATCTTCGGAAAGATGCCCACCCCGAGCCAAAGGCCAATATCGCCAAAGTTTTTTTTCTGGGCATGGCCACGGCGCCCTTTGTGATTGTCTTCCAGATGATTCCGAATGTCGTCTTGAAATTAAATCTCGGGCTCGGTTCTCAATCCTTCATCTTCTGGGCCGCCTTGGTTGAAGAGCTTTTCAAGTTTTTGGTCATCTGGCTTTTTATTCTGAATACTCAAGATTTTGATGAGCCGATTGACGCCATGATTTACATGATTGTCGCCGCTCTGGGCTTTGCGGCCATGGAAAATATTCTCTTTCTCTTTCGCGCCCTTGACGGTGGTTTCCAAAACTTAATTGCGGTCTGGGGCTTGCGCTTTGTCGGCGCTACTTTCCTCCACGCTTTAGCCGGAGCTGTTACCGGCTATTTTTTGGGTCTGGCTTGGTTCTATCATCACCACGCCTACAAGATAATCGCTTTGGGGTTAATCCTAGCCACCCTATTTCACTTTGCCTTCAATATTTTCGTTCTAAATTCCAATCTGGCGGGGGGCTTTTTCTACTCAAGCTTTGCCCTCTTGTTAACTTTTTCAATCCTTATCGCCTTCCTATTCCATAAACTTTGGCAACGCCAACTTCGGCAAGACTACACTTAACTAAAAATTACAAAAGGTTGATACAAGAGACCTAGGTTTTAGATGGATTATACACATTTGAGAGTCGACTTAATCTGGTATAATAAGAGCAATGGAAGACTACTCTCAAGAAAATCAGGCCGGGGCCTCCTTGGCTAGCATCAGTCAACCCGCCGAGGGGCAACTTGTTGTTGACGTCTTTCAAGATACGGAGGCCGTCGTTATCCAATCAATCATTGCCGGAGTAACCACCGCCGACTTGGACATCTCGGTAACAAAAGATACCGTCAGCATCCGAGGCCATCGAGAAAACCCGGAAAAAGTTCGTGAGTCCGCCTACGACCACCAAGAGCTTTATTGGGGGCCGTTTTCTCGATCGATCATTTTGCCCGTTGACATTGACCCGGACCGGGCAAAAGCTAATATGAAGAATGGTATCCTTACAATTAGGATGCCTAAAATTGAGAAGTCTGGAGTTAAAAAAATAAGAGTTCAGTGAGCCTAAAAAAAACATTACTAATAATTTTTATCACCGGCGCCGTAATCAACGGCGGTTTTTATATCTACGCCTTTTCTCAGTCAGACCAAAAGATTAACGCCGCTCTCAACAGCCGTTTTAATCTTGATAAAGAAGCCCTCGAACTCGCCTTCCAGGGCGAAAACCTGACCCTCTCCGTCCCAGAGACTGGGGCCAGCTTCACCGTCCCTCGAGATATTTTTGAAACGTGGCTTGAAACCTATACCCGGGCTTATACTCGGAAAAAGGAAACGCGTCTAATTCCTCAGGTAGTCGCGGACTATCTGGACTCGATTGAGTTTGAGGTCAACAAAGCGGCGGTAGACGCCCGATTTAAGTTCTCCGGCGGAGCCCTGCAAACCGCTTCGCCCGCGCAAAAAGGATACGCCCTTAATAAAGACGCCAGCTTGACCGCTATCCATCGCCAATTAGCCCAAGGCCAAGCGCTCCTTAACCTTGTTGTTAATACGGTTGACCCGGAGATTACCGAGAATCAAATCAACGCTCTGGGGATCACCGCCCTAATCGGCCAAGGGACTTCTGATTTCCAAGGCTCCTCCGTCGCCCGACAACATAACGTCCAGACTGGGGCAAAGCGATACAATGGCACTATCGTAAAACCGGGAGAGATTTTCTCTTTTAATGATCGCCTTGGTCGCGTTGACGCCGCGTCCGGATATCAATATGAATTGGTTATAAAAGGCGAGAAGTTAATCCCCGAATATGGTGGGGGGATTTGCCAAGTCTCAACCACGGTTTTTCGAGCCGCCTTCTATTCTGGCCTCCCGATTCTAGAACGCAAGGCCCATTCCCTTCCGGTCCGCTATTACAATCCCCAAGGCTTTGACGCCACAATTTATCCGGGCGTGGTTGACCTGCGCTTTCGAAACAATACTCCCGGTCATATTTTGATCCAAACTGAAATTGTCGACACTCGACTCACGGTTTCGATATTCGGGACAGACGACAAACGGATTATTACCGCCAACGCTCCCGAGATTTATGAGACTAGCGAGGACGGCGCCTTAAAGGCCGTCATCGCCCGTCAAGTTGTCTACGCCAATGGGGAGGTAGAAAATAAGTCTTTTTACTCAAACTATAAATCCCCCAGCAAATTTGAACGTGAGCGCAACCCCTTAGAGTAACCCCTTTACTCGACTTGAAACTTTAGCTGTGATTTAATCAAAATCTCGAAGATGCGGATGTGGCGGAATTGGCAGACGCGCCAGGCTTAGGACCTGGTGGGATAAAACCCGTGGAGGTTCGAGTCCTCTCATCCGCACCATTTAGGAAATTGCCAATTGATAGGAAAATAAATTATGTTATACGATGAGATTGAAAAAATTATAGACCCGAAAATTTGTGATAGTGAAAACACTCACACAAATTTTTTGAAAAGATTAGAAGAGGGTTCATTCACAAGAGACGAAAATCCTCAATCGCATTATTGCGCTTATTTTCTCCCCTATAATCAAAAAGACAAAAAAGTTTTTATCGTCCATCACAAAAAATCTGGCCTATGGCTTTCTCCGGGCGGTCATATTGATAAAGGTGAGGGACTTTTAGAAACTCTCAATAGAGAGATTGCCGAAGAGCTTGGAGTAAAAAACCCCTTAAAAGAGGCGCCATCGCCATTTTTGCTAACTATTACTCCGATTGAAAATAAAGTTCAGCCGTGCAAAATGCATTACGATATTTGGTATTTAGTTCTTACAGATGGTACCAATTTTAATGTTGATCCAAGAGAATTTCACGAAACAAGATGGCTGACGATAGAAGAGGCAGAAAAAATCGTTACTGATGGACCCAACAGGAAAGCGTTGGAATTTGTGAGGAAGCATAAATAATTCCATGGTCGAAGATCTCTCAAAAAAGGTTCGCACAAAGTATATAATACTGCACCAGTAAGGAAATTTCCGATTTTGTGACTACTTCCCCACCTAAAAAGCCCCGGCCGGGGCTTTTTAGGTGGGGAAACTCTATCCGATCTAGCTGGTAAATCCAGAGAAGAAGCTCCGCGTAACTATTCCCGAGATCGTCTGTAGAATAACGCCGACCGCCAAAACAACTAGGGCGCCAATAATACCATTTAAGATGGTCTTTTTGGCTCGCGCAACCATATCATCATCACCTCGGGCGATAATCCACATGATTCCACCGATGATGATGAAAGCGGCGGCTAGAACAATGGAAATAACCACTAAGAACCGAGCGATTCCATTGATCAGATTCTCGATTTCAACCAAAGTGACCGCCCGACCCCCGCCAGCGACGGTTGGGGTTAAAATAGTTGCCCCTAATGACATCAAGGGTAGGGCCAAGATTACGACTGGCACGACCCATTTTGAAATGCTTCTCAACTTATTCATACTGTGCTTTTAAGTCGAATTATCACCTCGGATAATCTCGACTGATTACTGTTAAACTAAAATATTATATCTCCGGTACAAAATATCGGAATCGGATAAGGGACTCCGACAACATAGGCTAATGTTGCTATTATAACACCCGTGCCCAGAACAACCAGCCCCCCAATCAACACATTCCGAAAAGCTTGGGCGGCTTCGGAAAACCGAGTCGCGTTTGAACTGGCGGTCGCCATTTTTATGCCCGCTAGAAGAATAAAGATAATCAGAAGAATAAAACCAACTCGAGTCAACCAACAAGCCACAAAAGACAGAAAGCCTAAAATCCCATCATATTGATGCAGGAAGGGCTTGTTAAACTCTATCCCTTGCGGGCCGGCCGCCGCTTGGACACTCTGACCGGCCAAGGTGACGAAGGAAAAGACCATAATGACCGCGATGAGAAAAATAATAATTTTCTTATTCATAAATTAACAAATAATCGGGACCGGAGCCGGAACTCCAAGAAACGCTCCCAGAGTCGCGATAATCACGCCAACGCCTAAAATTATCACCGCTCCAATTATAACCCATTTTAAACTTTCATTAATTTCTAAAATTTTACTAGAATTACCGCTACTCAAAATATATTGGATTCCGGTCCAAACTAAAACAATGACTATTAGGAAAAAGGCCACACGATAAACCCAGCAAACCAGACCATTCAAAAGCATAACGATGCCGTCGGCCGTGAACCTAGTGCTCACTCCCGTTCCGCCCCCGGCGGGAGGAGGGTTAGCCCCGCCTCCGGAATTGTTCACGATAAAAGCGAACGTCCCGATCGCTGCGATGCCGGCCCTGTCGGTGACCATCAACTCAACTTGGGTATTTTCTATTTTAGTCGGCGTGCCCGTCAGAATACCGGCAATTGATAACTGGGTCCCGCTCGGATATTCTCCCGAAACCCTGGACCAAGCGTAGGGCGGTTGACCCCCGGTAACAAACTGATTCAGGTTAAGATTAGCCGGCTGACCAATCGGAAGAAGTCTATCAGCATCTTGAATCTTTAAGGTTGAGTTTGAGTTCTGGCCCTGAACTACTGTGAACAGGAAGTTGGCCATCGCCCGAGTCGAGGTCCCATCAATGACTGAAATAACTATCGGATAAGAGCCCGCCGTTGTCGGCACCCCTCGAATGAAGCCGTCTGGGAAAAGAACCAGCCCGGGAACATTAGCTTCACTCGTCCAGGTTTCCCCCTCCTCCGAACCGGAAAGGTAGCCGTGAAGATCTAAGTCGACCCTTTCTCCGATCGAAAATCTAAGATTCCCGCCCTGAAGATTCAAGTTGGAAGCGAAAAGAGTCGGGGTAAAGACCGACCCGAAAATAGCCATAAAGATTAAAACCCCCCCAATTTTTAGAAGGTTACTTTTGGAATTTTTCAGGCCCTTAACGTCTCGCCCGTGCATACTCATAAAATTATAGCATACCAAAACTAAATAAATATTGGCTAAGCTCGAAGTAGGCTAATAATCAATGAAATCGCTCCGCCCCCGATAAGCAGAATCGCCAAACCAACAATCGCATAGCCCAAGATTGATTTGGCCTTGGTCACGCGAGCCGGATTGCCCCCGGAAGTCATGAAGATGATTCCGGCCACTACAATCAAGACCACCCCAATCGGAATGGCGATCTCCAAGAGAAGGCTCCGAATTAAATCAACCACCCCCTCTAAAGTACTGGGGACCCCGCCGGGAGGCTCAATTCGAAAAGAATTATCCTTCAACCCCAAGGGCCCAAGATCATTACCCGAATTACCCCCCGTGCTCCCCCCGCCAACGACTAGTTCGCTCCCGAGAAAATCCCAGCTATTGTCACAGGCGCCCTCACAATTATAGAGAAGTTCCCCACCATTCTTGCCTATGGAGAAAGTGGCCGGAATTCCCGAACCGCTCAAGGTAAGGTAGTAGCGACAATCAGCACTGTTGGAATTTTTGTCACACTCATCCTCGCCCGCCCGGAGTTTTAGAATCAGCGTGGAGGCCTGTCGATCCAACCTAAAGGTTCGCTTCCGAATCGCCGGGACATGGTCGTCATTGACGGTCGAGAGACTTTGATCTTCTTCGGTTAGACTAACCGTCAGAGTTTTACCCAAGCAATCTTGGGGATTTTTAAAAATAATTCGGGCTTCTATTTCCGGCCGTTCACCCTCCTTATACCAGCCAACCGCCTGCTGACCGCTAGGAATAAATATCCCCTCAACCAGACAATCGGCCGGACTGACCGCTTGCGTCGTTGTGCCCAAAAACAAGCTCACCAAAAGGCCACCAAAAATTAACAGTCCCAGCGTTGTGATTTTTTTTATCATCCCGATCTTAGATTTAAGAAGCTTTTGATTATTTCAATGAAACCCTTCCCGACAAGAACAATCGCCAAGCCGATAATTGAATAGAGAAGGATCATCTTAGCCTGACTGACTTTAGCTGGGTTGCCTTGCGAGACCAGCATCAAGACTCCGGAGAGAACAATCATAATTACCCCAATGGGAATAGCAATTTTGACCAACCAGTCAAAAACAACCTCAATTATACCCGTAAAACTGCCGATCTTAATCGGATTCCCAAACTCTTGAGTAACTTGGGTGACCATGGGAGAAATTAGGATCCTAACCATCTCTGATTGGGCCAACGGAGTCTCAATCCCGGCCTCAAGGGATATTCCGCACCCCATGGTCGCCTGAATATCAAAGTCCTCCGTCCCCAGCAAAGTCAATTTTATTTTACCGGCCAATAGCTCGCTTCCATCTTGGAATTGTCCCGGATTTAAAAACCCGCTTGCTAAGATGGAAGCCTCTTGAATTGTTTTGTCTCTTTTTATCTCCCAAACCACCCCGCGCCCGAAAAAACCGGCACCACACCTGTTTTCAATTTCTGCCTGAGTGGCCAATATTTCAAAATTATAATCCAAAACCCCATCCGCTAGCGGTCGCTTGGGGTTGATATCAAAGTTCGATATCGAGGCCCCCAAAGCTGGCGAAACAACCAAGAAACTTAGGACTATCACCAAAAATAATACACTTCGTTTCATAATCAACGACTCAGCGTCCAGTGGATATGGCTGACTCGATTTAAATCACAGGATGGGACATCTCGACTCGTTTGCTTATCCTCACAAATGGCTTGCCCTCCATAACTGTTTAGCGCGCGACGAAGGTTGACCCAATCTTGAGGATCCGTCGAGATTTCCCCGTTAGCTAAGCGGGGTTGAAGATCCGCGGCCTCACCTCGATAGTGAGCGCTATTTTGACTGTGGGGCCCCGTCGTTAAGGAGGTAATCGTAAATTGAAAACCTCCAGAGACCTGAACTAACCCCCGCAGTAAGTTGGGATTAATCGTCACCAATCCCGAGGAACCGCCGGGCTGACAGCCGGAAGCACAGCTCGGCGAACAAACCGCCGGCAATTTGCCCTGCTGAAGATCGAAAAGATTAGCGCTGGCGTGATTCCCTCCGCCACAAGTCGCGTTGGTCGATCGACTAATTTGATTGGTGCCAATAATCTGGGTCGCCAAATCAACATTGAGCCTAGCCTCTTCATTTAAATCAGGGTTGGGAAAATCGGGATTCTCGTCATCATCTTCAACTATTGTCGACTGACACGTCAATTTCCACCATTCATCGGCAACATTACTTTCCCCAGCCAAAGATCGCAAAAGAAAATTAACCGCTGTCCAAGAAATCAGAATGATAATTGCCCCGATAATTGTTGAACGGATTATACTTTTCCCCAGATTAACCGTCCCGGGATTAACCCCGCCCAAAAGAAGGATAAACCCCCCGATAACAATTAAAAGCGAACCGATAACCGGAACGATAAAGAGGAGGACCAGATCAAAAATGTTTTTGCCCAGCTTCAAGAGATCACACTGCGTACACTCCGGACCCCCGCCCACACCACAGGGCACCAAGGGATGATAGGAAACGTGATCGGCCAAAACAGAACTCGCCCCAAAAGAGAACGAGGCCACCGCAAAAATTACCAGCAAAGTAATTTTTAATTTTTTAGAAGAGTAGAACATTGATCTGTTGCTCGGCTGATCGCAACGCTTCCCGAATACTCTTTCGAGAAAAATTAACGTCGTCAATTACCTCTGCCAAAATTGACTCGACCGCTTGCGGATCGGGTTGATACCAAGAACGGGCCGTTAGGGCTTGCCCCGAGAAAACTCCGATATTGGGATCGTTCTGAACAATCGCGATTAAATCGCGCCGGGCCGGCGGACGATTAGAAGCATTAATGTAAGGGGTTACTCCGTCTCGAGAACTTAGGGAGACAAGAAATTGCCAAGCGGCAATTTGATTTTTAGAAGACTTGGCCACGGTCGGCGCCCAATAGTTAGCATAGGTTATTTTACTGCTTGAACCGCTTATCTGCGGGATCGGTGCTGTCCCAAAATTGAAGCGGGGGGCCTGCTCTTGGAAAGTTTGGACGTGGTGGGCATAATTAATCATCATGGCCGTCTTCCCTTCCCGAAAAGCATCGATAGAAAAATCTTGTTGCCCATTCCAGGTATAGGTTTTCTTCCGAGGGTTGGAAAAATCCGTGTAATATTCAAGAGCGACTTCGCCGACATTTTGATCGCCAACCGTAGCGGAAAAATTGGTGCCCTGACCCGGCCCCTCCGTCAAAATCAGCCCACTCTGAAGCATCAACATCGCCAGAATATCGGTCGAGCGATTAACATTTCGAGAGGTCCCTAAGGCGATCGCCGACTGCGTAATTTCACCCTGACCGTTCACCTGAGTAATCTTTTCCACAATCTCATTCAGCTCTTCCCAGATCAGGGGTGGCTGGGCGATGCCGTTGGCGTTGAAGATGTCCTTGTTGTAGTAAAGGCCGAGAGTATCAACATAGATCGGCAGAGCGTAGATCTGGCCATCCCGAACCAAATCTTGCTCGGCAACGTCAACAAATTGCTCTCGAAACTCCTTCAAGGTTAAGAGTGGCCTGTCTTGGCCGGGAATATTTTGCGGCAGGGGCGCGATTTTGTCACCATGTTTTGTTAGCCAAGTATGATGCATCAAAAAAATATCGGGGCCTTGGCCCGAGGCAAAAGCATTAATCAGCTGACGTTCGTATTCCTCGAAACTAAAATTTCGATAATTGACTCGAATCCCCGGGTTTTGGGATTGGAAAAGATCGATGGCTTGTCGAAAATCACCAGCATCGTCAAAAACACCCCAGAACTCCAAGTTGGCCTGTTGGCTCCCCCCGGGCCCACCGCCGATCCCGCGAGCCAAAATAATCACCATTAAAATAATTAAGACCGCAACCAAGCCCAGCCCCCCAAAAATAAATAATTTTTTATCTCCCATTCTTTGAAAAAATAAGGCCGTAGTGATAGGTCCCGGCCTCAATCGGCGCCTTAAACAAAAATCCGGCTTCTTCGGCAATAGTCTGCATCTGCGTAGCGTCAACTCGAAAAGCCCGGTCGGGCCCGACACCTTCCGCTCCGTCAACTCGCCAGTCGATAATGACAGCGGTCCCGCCTGATTTTAAAACTCGAAAGGCCTCTTTAATTATGACCGCCTTTTTGTCGGATTGAAATAAAATATTGGCCAAAAGGACAAAATCCTGAGAGGCTTCGCCGAGGCCGGAGCTATTGGGAACCTCCAAGTTACTTCTTACGGTTTGGATATTTCGAAATCCCGCTTGGTTTGCCTTAGAGCGAACCACGTCTAAGGCACTCTCTAAAATATCCACCGCGGTAACTTGGCCACCCTCCCCGACCGTTTGAGCCAGCAAGATCGTAAAGTGAGCAGAGCCGGAGCCAAAATCAGCCACTTTCATCCCGGGTTGAAGACCGAAGTCAAGAATTAAATCAGCGGGGTTTAGAAAGCTTGATCCGGGGAGATTAGGACGATGCTGAAGTTGAGCGTTCATTACTCCTAATAATACCACGCCACTATCAAAAGAAGTTAAGATTAATCAACACAAATTCAACTAGATCACCACGACCGAAGCAACACCGTCCCCGGCATTTATTTTCATAATCCGAACTCCTTGAGTGGCCCGGCCCAAAACAGAAATACTGACGATATTTGTCTTTATAACAACGCCTTTTTTTGAAACGGCAATGATTTCCTCATCTTCCGGTGTGGTAATGTGGGCCGAGACCAAGGGCCCGGTCTTAGTATTTATCTTCGCGGTTAGAATGCCTTTGCCCCCTCGCTTTTGAAGTTTGTAATTCTTTAGGCCCGTTCGTTTCCCATAACCATTTTCCATGACCACGAGAAGCTCCGGATTTTTATTATCCGCCCCGACAACTTCCATCCCAACAACCTGAACCCCCGCCTCAAGGCGCATGCCGATAACCCCCGCGGCTGTTCGGCCCATAGCCCGAACATCCGATTCTTTGAACCGGATTGCGTTCCCGTCGGAAGAGACGATCACGACTTCATCTTGGCCGGAAGTTTGATGGACCCATTTCAGTTTATCTTCACCATTCAAATTGATGGCGATTAAGCCACTACTTCGAACATTTTTCAACGCCTCAATTTTTAATCGCTTAACCACTCCTTGGGCTGTCGTCATTATTAGAAATTGACCGCTATTTTCCTTGGTTATGGGAATGACCGCCGTTATGGTGTCATTTTTGCCTAGATCCAAGAAATTAACGATTGCCCGGCCTTTTGCCGTTCGAGAAGAAACCGGAACTTCATAGCCTTTTGTTTGGAAAACTCGCCCATTGCCGGTGAAGAAGAGGATATCATCGTGGGTGTTGGCCACAAAAAACTGGCTGATTGAGTCCTCATCCTTGGTGGTCATTCCAATCAGCCCCTTGCCCCCCCGCTTCTGAGTCTTGAACCCGGCCGGATCAACTCGCTTGATATAACCATCCCGAGTGAGCATAAAAAGACTGTCCTCTTCGGGAACCAATTCCTCATCGCCAATTTCTCTTATCGCCGATTTAATAATTTTTGTCCGCCGTTCGTCGCCATAATTTTTCTTAATCTCCACGAGCTCCGATTTAACCACGCCGAGAATCTTCTTTACCGATTTCAGCAACTCCGTCAGCTCCTTAATCAGCCTCTGCTTCTCGGCCAATTCGTCTTCAATCTTCTTTCTTTCCAAACCAGCCAAAGACTGGAGACGCATCTCTAAAATTGCTCGCGCTTGGAGCTCACTAAATTTAAATTTAGCTATTAAATTAATCTGCGCCTCCTCCTTCGTTTTTGACTTTTTTATCGTCTCGATAACCTTATCAATATTGTCTAGAGCCTTGCTCAGACCTTCGAGGATGTGGGCTCGCTCCTGCGCTTTTTTTAACTCAAACTTGCTCCGACGAATCACGACTAAACGTCGATGCTCTATAAATTCTTCCAAGATCGACTTTAACGATAAAATCTGAGGCTGAATCCCATTAACTAGAGCCAGCATATTAAAATGGAAGGCTTTCTGAAGCTCCGTATATTTATAGAGGCCATTTAAAATTTTCTTGGGGAAAGCGTCTTTTTTTAAATCTAGAGCGATTCTGATGCCCTCCTTATCCGATTCGTCGCGAAGATCTTTTATCCCCTCTAATTTTTTATCCTTGACCAGCGCGGCAATTTTTTCAATCAATTTTGATTTATTAACTTGGTATGGAATCTCTGAGATAATTATCTGGAAATTTCCCTTGTTTTCAACAATCTCCGCCGTTCCCCTAATGATCACCGGGCCCTTCCCGGTGGCGTAGGCCTGCCGAATATCGCGCGCATTATAGATCGTCCCACCGGTTGGGAAATCGGGGCCTTTAACAAAATCGATAAGCTGGTCAACCCCCGCCTCCGGATTCTCAATCAAAAAAGTCAAGCCATCAATCAACTCTGAAAGATTATGCGGGGGAATATTCGTGGCCATCCCCACGGCGATTCCGACTGACCCATTCATTAGCAGATTAGGGATCTTTGCCGGTAAAAAGGCCGGCTCTTTGGTCGAGCCATCGTAGTTGTCAATGAAGTCGACGGTGTCTTTGTCGATATCCGCTAAAATTTCATCGGCAATTCGAGTCATTCGCGCTTCTGTATACCGCATTGCCGCCGCAGAATCGCCATCGATTGAACCAAAATTCCCTTGGCCATCAACCAGCTCGTAGCGCATCGCGAAATTTTGAGCCATTCGAACCATAGAGTCATAAATGGCACTGTCGCCGTGGGGATGATAGTGTCCCATGACCCGACCAACCACCTGAGCGCTCTTTCGATAGCGCGAGGACGAGCGCAAGCCCTGATCCTGCATTGCATATAAAATTCGCCGGTGAACCGGTTTTAAGCCGTCGCGCACATCCGGCAATGCCCGCTGAACGATAACGCTCATCGCGTAGTCTAAATAAGAGGAGCGCATCTCCTCGACAATTTCTCGCGACTTAAGATTTTCCACCGGAGTATCCGGCTCAGTCGTTAATTTAGATTTTCCCTTATCTTTGGAATCCATAAAATCAGCTTCTTATTCTACCCCTTCTGCCTCCGGTCGCTCCGAAACTCTGGGTAAAAGGGCGGGGCGGATTATCGGAAAGCTCCTCTCCCCACTCGGATTATCAATCACCGTCGGCGAGCTAAAAGAAAAGACGTCCCGAAGACTCGCTTGGAGATCGCCGGCGTACCGACTCAAGGATGCTAAGGGGGAGTCCCCTTGAGCAAATTGAGGGGTCTCCTCAGAAATCTGGTCGGGATTTACTAAAGCGACAATATCACTTTGAGTCTGTCGAAGGCCCGTAATCAAAATGACTGACCCGACCACCACCACCGATAACCACATGAAGATCTCTCGGATATGGGGGGGCTGATTCCTTATTTCTCTTATAATTTTTCTCATAGATCAAATTGGATAAGTTGCATTTCTTCTTGGGGGAGGCTGTTTTTATTTACGGAAAATTTATCAACCTTCTCGGCGGCCAAGCCGATCTCCTTCAAGAATTTCTCGGGCCCCTCAAGATCGATCTTTAGATCCTTAACTTTGTAGTGCATCGGAACAATAATCTTTGGCTCAATTTGGGCGATTATCTTAGTGGCCTCCTTGCCGTCTATCGTGTAAACTCCCCCAACCGGAACAAACAAGACATCAACATCGCCGATAGCCTCAACCTGATCCTCGTCCAGCTCTAGTTGACCCAAATCACCAAGGTGACAGAAAGTCATGCCGGCCACCTTGAAGACATAGATTGTATTTAGGCCCCGCTCTACTCCTTTTAGATTATCATGGTAGGAAAAGATTCCTCGAACATAGACGCCTTGCGTTTCATACTCGCCGGGACCGTTAATGATGACGGCCGTGCTTGGCGCATCTTTAATTTCAGAATGATCGTAATGATCGTGAGTCACCAAGACAATTTCCTCTTTTATTTTTGGGGGGCGAAGACCGATATCCTTATTAAAGGGATCGGTTAAAACCGAGAGTTGTTTCTCCGTAAATCTAAAACAACTATGGCCCAACCACTGAATTTGCATACCCCGATTATATCAAACCCTTAACCCAAAACAAGGCTAACCCGAATCATTTTCTCTAATAAAACTTGCCTTTCTCGGAATTAATGCTACCATGGGCGAGACAATCACAATGGAAAATTTAGAAACAAAAAGTGTCTCCCTCGAGTCGATGAAAGACATCCTCGGGGCGACCAATTTTGAACTCCCCCAAGAGGGTGAGATCATCTCCGGACAAGTTATGCGTCGGAGCAAGAATAATATTTTAGTTGATCTTGGGGCTCTTGGCACCGGGGTTGTCTACCCCCGAGAATTTTATGAAAGTCAGTCGATTTTGAGCAGTTTGAAGGTGGGCGATAAAGTCTCCGGAATTCTACTCGACATTGAAAATGACGAAGGCTACCGAGAATTGTCTCTCCGGAAGGCCCACATGACGACCGCCTGGGAAGACATCCGCCAAAAGAAAGAGAGCGGGGAAGCAATCTCGACTCGAATTATTAATATTAATAAAGGGGGCCTAATCGTCGAGATAAACGGGATTCAAGGCTTCTTGCCCCTCTCCCAGCTAAGTGCTGAGCACTACCCTAAGGTTGAGGGTGGGGAGACCTCTAAAATTGTTCAAGTTCTCCAAGGCTACCGTAACCAAGATTTCCTAGTGAAGATCCTCGATTTTAGTAAAGAAGATCAAAAGTTGATTGTCTCGGAAAAGTTAGTTCTCGACGAAAAGGTCAAGGAAAAAATTGCCGCTTATTCGATTGGGGATATTATAAAAGGAACGGTCACCGACGTAACTGATTTTGGGGCCTTCGTAAAAATTGAGGACGGAGTCGAGGGACTCATCCATATTTCTGAAATCGACTGGAAAATAATCGACAACCCCCGAGATATCTTGGAAGCCGGGCAAGCGATCGAAGCTAAAATCGTCAATATCGATGGCAGTAAAATCTCTCTTTCGACTAAAGCTCTCCAGCCCGATCCTTGGGAGAATATTGAGAAAAAACATAGTGTCGGCCAAGAAGTTCAAGGCACTGTTGTCAAGGTGACCAGCTATGGGGTCTTGGTAAAACTCGAAGACAATATTATCGGAATTATTTTAAACACCGAATTCGGTGATAAAAAAGCTGAGGAGGTGATTAAATTGGGCGAAACCTACCCTATGGCCATCGTTAATATCGACCTGCCAGAGCATAAGATGCTCCTAACTCTGGCCTAGACCAATCTTCGGTCTGATTCTAAATGGTTCTCGGCGGAAAGCCCCTTGAACGCTTTGTTGTTGCCCTTAAAATTCCGTGTTAAATTAAAGGCGACAATCTGAATAGATTTTATGAAAAATATCTTCAAATATATTGCTTATGTTTTTATTATTCTTCTAATCCTCTCGGCTATCACCGCCCTTGTTCAGTCTCCCCTAACCGGTTCCCCGCCAAAGTCAATCTCCCTCTCGAACCTTGTCAACAACATAAACCGCGCCGAGGTGGAAACAATTTTAATCAGTGGCAATAATCTTGAAATTACTTACACCGACAGTAGCCGAGCCCAAGCTCGAAAAGAGGACGGGGTTGGTCTAAGTGAGAGCTTGGCCAATTTAGAAGTTAACCCCGCCCAGCTTAGCCAGGTGGATATTAGAGTAAAAGATGAGGATACTCTGGATTTGTTTGTCCAAAATATTTTACCCATACTCCTCCCCTTCGCCTTTGTTCTCCTTATATTTTGGTTCATGTTTCGCCAATCTCGCCAAGGCGCCGGCCAAGCCCTTTCTTTTGGTCGGTCCAAAGCCCGATTAGCCAACATGGCTGACGATACCAAGAAGAAGGTCACCTTCAAAGATGTCGCCGGCCTTGAGGAGGTTAAGGAAGAAGTCACCGAAATCGTTGAATTTTTGAAAAACCCTCGAAAATTCCACCGACTGGGAGCCCGCATCCCCCGAGGGGTTCTTCTAATCGGCCCGCCCGGAACCGGGAAAACGCTTCTGGCTAAGGCTACCGCCAATGAGGCCGGCGTCCCTTTCTTCTACGTTTCCGGCTCCGAGTTTGTCGAGATGTTCGTCGGGGTTGGAGCCAGCCGAGTCAGCAATATGTTTGAAACGGCCAAGAAAACCGCCCCCGCAATTATTTTTATCGATGAGATTGATGCCGTTGGTCGCCACCGTGGCGCCGGCCTAGGTGGCGGACACGACGAACGCGAGCAAACCCTGAATCAGATTTTAGTAGAAATGGATGGCTTCAGCACAAATGATACCGTCATCGTTATCGCCGCCACAAACCGACCGGACATCTTAGATCCCGCTCTTCTACGACCGGGTCGATTTGACCGCCGGGTCACTCTTGATGCGCCCTCCATTGACGATCGGGAGAAAATTCTTGAGATTCACGCCGTCGGCAAGCCGATGGAGGAAGGAATCCATCTTCGAAAAGTGGCTGAACGCACCCCCGGTTTCTCCGGGGCGGATTTGGCCAATCTGGTCAACGAAGCTGCGATTCTAGCAGCCCGAAAAGACCAGACCAAAATCAGCCAAGACAATCTTTTTGAAGCCATCGAGAAAGTTATGCTCGGGCCTGAACGTCGCAGTCGGGCTTTCTCCGAGCAAGAGAAGAAGATAACGGCCTACCACGAAGCCGGCCACGCTCTTGTGGCCGCCTCCCTCCCTCACACCGACCCGGTCCATAAGGTCTCGATTATCTCCCGAGGCCGAGCGGGTGGCTATACCCTAAAAGTTCCTAGCCAAGATAAGAACCTGCGCTCCAAATCCGAATTTGAGGCTGAACTGGCCGTTCTTTTGGGTGGCTACGCGGCCGAGAAGATAACTTTTGATGAATTAACCACCGGCGCCTCCAACGACCTTCAGGTAGCCTCGGATATCGCGCGCCGAATGGTCGCCCAATATGGCATGTCCCCGATGGGTCCCGTCGCCTTTAACAACTCCGACAGCTCGGTTTTCTTGGGCAAGGAGTTCGGAAATTCAAAAAATTATTCCGAAGGCGTCGCCATGGAAATCGACACAGAAATTAAAACGCTAATCGCTCAGGCTTTAAAGAAAGCCAAAGAGATAATTGAAGAGAAAAAGGCCACTTTAGAAAAAATTGCTCAAGCTTTACTCGAAAAGGAAGTCCTGGAACAAAAAGAGTTTTACGCCCTTATCTAGTCCGGTTCTCTAACCAGACCCCAAAATGAGTCTTGTTTCAAGACTCATTTTGGTTTAAAGTTAACTCCAGAAATCAGGTGTGTACCTATCCGCTCCTTAGCGGAGCGGAGGCACTTATTATTTGAAAGTATAAATGGGTGTGTAGCTCAGCCGGTTAGAGCAACGCTCTTATAAGGCGTAGGTCCCAGGTTCGAGCCCTGGCACACCCACCGATGCTTTAAACCCCCGGGAGAATACTGGGACAATCAACTTCGTTCAAAATCATGTCCGGAGAGTCGCATAATCTGTCGCAATTTGCCAAAGAAAAATATTCTCACTATACTAGGCCCACTAATGGGGCGATTAGCTCAGTTGGTTAGAGCACTTGCTCGACACGCAAGAGGCCACAGGTTCGAGTCCTGTATCGCCCACCAGAAACGAATTAAACGGCTTTTTGGCAGGCTTAAAATTACTTCTTTGTACTGACCTACATTTTCGGTTTTCTGAAAAAGGATTTGTTGTATATTACAGCCGCAATAATAAGTAACGCGCCAGGTCCCCAAATCCACCACGCGCCCCATGTGCTCGCAAACACATACCGTCCCACATAAAGAAGGATTGCGCCTAGCGTAAGGAGTATGAGTGGTTTTGGATTTTTATGCGCTCGATAATCCAATATAAAACCTACTGCACCAAGAGCAATCAGTCCGAATGCCAACCAGCGCCATGCCGGTATGAGTGCTCCTAGACCCAAGTAGGTTAAGAGCGAAGCTGAACCAATCCAACAAAGCGGGCACACGCCTATTGCGCCAGCGCCTAAAATTGGCGCTAACCTTGTAAATATCTTTTTGAAAAAAGCTTGCATGTGATTTTCCATAAAGCTGATTAGTGAATTTGAACCCACGTATCGCCCGCATCGCTACTTTTGAATAGTTTGTTTTCGTGAGTGAGCGTATAGACGATGTTTGTGTCAATCTTGCTAAATGCAATGTGAAGCACGGCCTCGCCGCCAAAACTTTCATTGACCCTCGTCCACGTTTGTCCACCATCATTACTTTTTC